>Ga0209724_1002929_pt1 | contig 14261 bp, 12 predicted proteins | sample grotaG_FD_184143 | JGI IMG/M metagenome (GOLD analysis project Ga0209724, IMG submission 184143) | Glacier valley bacterial and archeal communities from Borup Fiord, Nunavut, Canada, to study Microbial Dark Matter (Phase II) -... | ecosystem: Environmental > Aquatic > Freshwater > Ice > Glacier ...
TGTATCAAGGGCAAGAACCTTGGCACCATGTTTAACAGCCCACGCCTCGGCCGCTTGGTGAAGTGCCTCGCCGAGCCCCATACCCTTCAGTTCCGGCGCAACGGCGAACTGGCACAGGGACCAAGTCTCAGGTGCCCGGTAGAGCGCAAGCGGTGAGTCGGGTTGCGGAGCTCGGACGGTAATAGTGCCGACGAAGCTTCCTTCAAGCCGCGCGACGAAGCTCTTACCGGAGGCACACCTGTTTCCTGTGTCCTCCACCGATTGATGAGTGCCCCAGTAGCGCAAGCCCAAGACTGCGTGCGGCGCATACGCGCGGTGTATCAGCTGCGTTAGCAAGACCAAGCTGTCCGCTTCGCAAAGTGCCCGGATCTCCGCGTTCGCCTCAGAGGTGCTCATGTTCCCTAACGTTCGACATGAGCGGCGGGCCAAAGGGCGCGAAGCGGCCTTTGGAACGTCCGCTCGATGGAGGGGTTAGGCCTCAGAGCCACCGCCGCACTCTTGCTTTGTACTCTGCGTATTCGGCGCCGAACAAGCCAGCGAGGACTCTTTCTTCAAGCGCGATCTGGAATCGGCCCATGTAGGCAGCGAATGCGAGGGGTCCCAGCAAGGACCAGACAGACCACAGGGATACCGCCCACGCGAGAAGCAAGAACAGCATGCCCACGTACATGGGATTGCGGCTTACCTTGTACACACTTGCGGTGACCAACGACGACGATGACTCCGGCTTCAAGGGGCTGACGGTGGTCTTGGCGTGGCGGAAGGCGAGCACTCCGGCCAGGCTGAAAGCGGCTCCGATGGCGGCCAAGCCGACGACCAACAACACGCGGACTATGGGCAGCACTTCAGGCGAAGCTGGCAGTCGCGAGAGGAACCACATGGCGATGGCCATGACAAGCGCCACTATCGGCGGGGGAACCTTGAGCTCGATTGCGTGCATAGCGACAACGATGGGGCCTAACGTTTGACATGAGCGGCGGGCCAAAGGGCGCGAAGCGGCCTTTGGAACGTCCGCTCGATGGAGGGGTTAGGCGTCAAGCTATCTCTCGCCGGTGTTGTACCTATAGAGCGTGCGTTCATAGACCTCTGGAAACTCGCCGTGACGGACCATGCGTTCCATCAAGTAGACGCCTCGGAACAAGAACTCCGCGGTGAAGGAGTCTCCCGCGTCGCCGCCGCTCAGGGCGACAACGAACAGGTCGCTTCGCTCTGACAATTGGACTGAATGCACGTTGCATAGATCGACGAACGCTTTGCCGGCCACGCGTACCACACCACCACGGCGGCGCACGGTGAACGAAGATGTGCAGAAGCTAGCTTGCGCACCTCCTGCTCCCCAGTGACCGTAACGTTGAAACGAGCGATCGTTCAAGCGAGCGAGGTCGTCTTGGCGCAGGCCAACCTGGTAGGTTGCTCCGCCATGCATCTTGAAGGACTCCGAAAACGGCTTTGGAGCAGCCAGAGCCGTGCCGCCCGTAGCTAGAGTAATTGCCACGGACAAGCAGCGAATGGCAGCGTTCATTGGCGCCTAACGTTCGACATGAGCGGCGGGCCAAAGGGCGCGAAGCGGCCTTTGGAACGTCCGCTCGATGGAGGGGTTAGGCGCCGAGCTCATTTGCGTTCGCCCGAGTAGAGCGAAATTCGAGTGCTCACGTTCTGCAACCCAGGTTGCTCGACGAGGCTAGTGACTGCCGCCGTGTACTCACCTTCCACTAAGTCTAGCCAGGCGACCTCGCGAGTCTTCTTTCTGCCGCCGTCGTGGGAGGATACGCATAGCGAATGAAAGACCTTGTCAACGACGACGGACTGGTCGCTGGACTTTCGTATGACCACTTGGAGTGGAATTGACCTTCCTAGACCGGCACGCTTGGACTCCGGGATACTTTCGTACGGCCTGTTAGCTCTGCAGTTCTCGTCGTGCCCGTTGCTGCCAACGATCTCATCGCTCAGCCGCGCTTGGTTCGACTCAAACTCGAAGGTCAGCGCCAGTGGATACTTCTTGCTGACTGGAACGACAAACGCCGAAATGCTTGTCGTATGCCCCGCAGTGAGTGTGACTGGTTGATTCAGAAAGAGTGGCGGAAAGGCGCAGAACGGTATTGCAAGTTGAGCCAAGCCGAGTTTGTTGCAGAGCGAGTAGGTCAGAGGTCCCATTTCGGTGCCTAACGTGATATCGACGCCAACCCCATGTCCACTTTGTGTGGCGTGGAGGAATGGTGAAAGCGGACGGGGGTGGGGTGGGCAAGGGATGTGGGGCTCATTGACACGGGGCGCGGAGAGGGGATACTGTATATAAATACAGCTTCTGCGCGAGGTGTGAAAGTGGACGAGAGCCAAGTCGGGGAGAAGGGGGAAAGTGGTCGGGGGAGCCTTGACGTCGAGGCAAGCGAAACGACGGGAAGAGGTGCACCTGCACCTGCACCTTCGAGTTCGCCTGCGGTGCCTGCGGTGCCTGCGGTGCCTCCGGCGCCTGCGGGTGTGTCTGCGGGGGCAGGAGACGGCCACAAAGAGAGCGTCGTGGACGCAGCGGGTGAAGCGCTGGCTTGGCCCCGCCCTCTGCCTCCGGCGCCGCATCGGCCGGCGCACGAGCTGGCGCGCGAGCCGGGGCAACGGCCTTCGATGTTGCTGGCCGGGTTGCGTGAGCGGCTGCGATACATGCACTACAGCTTACGGACCGAGGAGGCGTACGTCTACTGGGTGCGCGACTTCGTTCGCTGGTCGGCCGGGCGCCATCCGCGAGACGTGGGGCAGCAAGGCGTCGAGGCCTACCTGATCATGCTGGCCAACGAGCGGCGCGTCGCTGCGGCCACGCATCGCCAGGCCCTGAGTGCGCTGCTGTTTCTCTACCGCGAGGTGCTGGGCACCGACCTGCCGTGGTTGAAGAATCTGGGCAGCCCCACGGCGAAGCGTCGGCTGCCGGTGGTGCTCACCACGGTCGAGGTCCAGGCCCTGCTGGCCCGCATGGAAGGGGTCGACACCGGCTTGCTGGCCCGCTTGCTGTACGGCACCGGCATGCGCTTGCTCGAAGGCCTGCGCCTGCGCGTCAAAGACGTCGACTTCGCGCGCCAGGTCATCGTCGTGCGCGAGGGCAAGGGCGGCAAGGATCGCGTGGTGATGCTGCCGCGCTCGCTCGACGGGCCGCTGCGTGCGCAACTGCAGCGCGCTGCGCGGCTGTGGCAGGCCGATCGCGATGCGAGCCAGGTCGGCGTGCACTTGCCGCACGCGCTCGCCGTCAAGTACCCGCGCGCTGCCGCCAGCTGGGCCTGGTTCTGGGTCTTCCCGGCCGCCACGGTGAGCGAAGACCCGCGCAGCGATGGCGGAACGCGCCATCGCCACCACGTTCATGAGAAGCGCCTGCAGCGCGCGCTCAAGGCGGCGGTCGAGGCGGCCGGCATCGCCAAGCCGGCCACGGTCCACACCCTGCGCCATTCGTTCGCGACGCATCTGCTGCAAAGCGGCACCGACATCCGCACCGTGCAGTCGCTGCTCGGCCACACCGACGTCAGCACGACCATGGTCTACACCCACGTGCTGAAGTCGTCTGCCGCAGGAACCACCAGCCCGCTCGACGGACTGATGATGAGCTTCGGCGACACGCAACAAAGAGGCACCCGCGACGGCGCCAGCCGCAGCTTTAGCCACTCCCCCGACGACGGCAACGACGCTCACGACCAGGGCGGCGAATGGTCGCCGCCGCTCCCACCGCCATGGCTAGCCCGCGAACCCTCACCCACGCATTACCGAGTTACGCCGAGCTTCACTGCCGCAGCAACTTCAGCTTCCTGACGGGCGCCTCGCACCCCGAAGAGCTGGTGGAGCGGGCGGCGGCGCTCGGCTACGGTGCGCTCGCCATCACCGACGAGTGCTCGCTCGCCGGCGTGGTGCGCGCGCACGTGGAGGCGCGTGCCCAAGGGCTGCACCTCGTCGTCGGCAGCGAGATCCGGCTGGTGCAGCCGGGCAGCGGCGAGCCGCACGCGCGGCTGGTGCTGCTGGCGCAGACGCGGCGTGGTTACGGCAACCTCTCGCACTGGATCACCGTTGCGCGGCGGCGTGCCGCCAAGGGCACCTACCTCGCGCACCCGGGCGACCTCGAAGGCAAGGTGCCGAACGCGCCGATGCTGGCCGGGCTGCCGGAGTGCATCGCGCTGCTGGTGCCGGCCGCGTCGCAGGGCTTCGAGGAAGTCTTCGCCCACGCGATGTGGCTGAAGACCTGGTTCGGTGCGGATCGTGCCGCCATCGCGCTCGAACTGCTGCACCGCACCGGAGACGAAGAGCTGCTCGAGCGCGTGTTGCGCGTGGCGCAGTTCACCGGTCTGCGCATCGCCGCCGCAGGCGACGTGTTGATGCACGTGCGATCCAGAAAGCCGCTGCAGGACACGCTCTGCGCCACACGTATCGGCAAGCCGGTGGCCGAATGCGGCTACGCACTCGAGCCCAACGCCGAACAGCACCTGCGTGCTCGCGGGCGGCTGGCCGCGCTCTACGCGCCCGAGTGGCTCGAGAACACCATGGCGATCGCGGCGCAGTGCTGCTTCTCGCTCGGCGAGCTGAAATACGAGTACCCGCAGGAGATCGTGCCGGTGGGCGAGACGCCGGCCTCCTGGCTGCGCCGGCTGGTCGAAGAGGGCGTGCCGAAGCGCTTCCCTGACGGACTCTCCGTGGAATACGCGAAAACCATCGAGAGCGAGCTCGCGGTCATCGCCGAGCTGCAGTACGAGGCCTACTTCCTCACCGTGGCCGACATCGTGCGCTGGGCGCGCGCGCAGGGCATCCTGTGCCAGGGCCGCGGCAGCGCGGCCAACTCGCTGGTCTGCTATTGCCTCTTCGTGACCGAGGTCGACCCGCGGCGAGCGACGATGCTCTTCGGCCGCTTCATCAGCGTCGAGCGCAACGAGCCGCCCGACATCGACATCGACTTCGAGCACCAGCGCCGCGAAGAGGTCATCCAGTACATCTACGGCAAGTACGGCCGCCATCGCGCTGCACTCACGGCGGTGGTGATCAGCTACCGGCCCCGCTCGGCGCTGCGCGACGCGGGCCGCGCGCTCGGCATCGACCTGCAGCGCATCGAGGCGGTCTCGAAGAGCCAGCACTGGTTCGACGGCCGCGGCATCGCGCCCGAGCGCCTGCAGGAGAACGGCTTCGACCCCGAAGCGCCGGTGGTGAAGTTGTGGATGGAACTCACCGCGCAGCTCATCGGCTTTCCGCGCCATCTCTCGCAGCACCCCGGCGGCTTCGTCATCGCCAAAGGCCGCATGTCCGAGCTGGTGCCGGTGGAAAACGCGAGCATGAAAGACCGCAGCGTGATCCAGTGGGACAAGGACGACCTCGACGCGCTCGGCCTGCTGAAGGTCGACATCCTCGCCATCGGCATGCTGAGCGCGATCCGCCGCTCGCTCGAATACATCGGCGCCAAGCTCGGGCGCGGCTTCGAGATGCAGGACGTGCCCGATGGTTGCACGGCCACCTACGACATGATCTGCAAGGCCGACACGGTGGGCACGTTCCAGATCGAGAGCCGCGCGCAGATGAGCATGCTGCCGCGCCTGAAGCCGCGCTGCTACTACGACCTGGTGGTCGAAGTGGCGATCGTGCGGCCCGGCCCGATCCAGGGCGGCATGGTGCATCCGTACCTGAAGAACCGCACGCTGCCCGAGAGCGAGATCGACTGCCCCGAGGAACTCAAGCCCGCGCTCATGCGAACCAAGGGCGTGCCGATCTTCCAGGAGCAGGTGATGCAGATCGCCATGCTGGCGGCCGACTTCACCGCCGGCGAGGCCGACGCGCTGCGCCGCGCGATGGCGGCATGGAAGCGGCGCGGCGGCCTCTCGCCGTTTCACGAGCGCCTGGTCGGCCGGATGGTCGAGAAGGGCTACACGCTCGAGTACGCCGAGCGCATCTTCAAGCAGATCCAGGGCTTCGGCGAATACGGCTTCCCCGAGAGCCACGCCGCCGGCTTCGCGCTGCTCGCCTACGTGAGCTGCTGGATCAAGCACCACCACCCCGACGCCTTCCTGTGCGGCTTGCTCAACGCCCAGCCGATGGGCTTCTACGCGCCGGCGCAGCTGGTGCGAGACGCGCGCGAGCACGGCGTCGAGGTGCGACCGGCCTGCGTCGCGGTGAGCCCGTGGGAGAGCGTGCTCGAAGCGCCGTCGCAGCTGCAGGCCGGGGTGCTGCAGGCGGGCGCGATGCAGGCGGGCGCGATGCAGGCGGGCGCGATGCAGGCGGGCGGCCTGCAGGCCGTGCGACTCGGCCTCGACCGCGTCGGCGGGCTGGCCGAAGCGGCCGGCCTGCGCATCGTCGCGGCGCGGGCCGAGGCGCCTTTCGCGAGCGTCGAAGACCTGGCCCGCCGCGCCGATCTCGACGCGCGCGCGCTCGCCGTGCTCGCCGAGGCCGACGCGCTCTCGTCCCTCACCGGCCATCGCCACCAGGCGGCGTGGGCGGTGGCCGGCATCGACACGCGGCCGACCGCTCTGCTGCGCGCCACGCGGGTGCACGAGGCGCCGGTCGTGCTCGCCGCGCCGAGCGAAGGCGAAGAGGCGCTGGCCGACTACCGCTCGCTCGGCCTCACGCTCAAGCGCCATCCGCTGGCCCTGCTGCGCGCGCAGCTCGACGCGTTCCGGGTGCAGCCCGCGTCGCGCCTGCGCACCTATCCGCACGGCCGTCTCGCGCGCGCCAGCGGTCTGGTCACGCACCGGCAGCGGCCCGAGACGGCCAAGGGCACGATGTTCGTCACCCTCGAAGACGACACCGGCGCCGTCAACGTGATCGTCTGGCCGAAAGTGGTCGACGCGCAGCGGAAGCCGCTCCTGGCCGCCACGCTGCTCACCGTCTTCGGCCAGTGGCAGCGCCAGGGCGAGGGCGACGAAGCGGTGATGCATCTGGTGGCCACGAAGATGATCGACCACACGCATCTGCTCAACGGGCTGGTCAGCCGCAGCCGCGATTTCCGCTGAGCGCCGGCGCTCTCTGCCAGGGGCTTTGCCGGCCACCCGCCTCCGGCAAAATCCGCGTGTGAGCACCGCCCAGTTGATCACCCCCGAGTTGCGTCGCTGGATCGTCGCGCAGGCCGCCGCCGGCCACACCGCGCCGGTCGTGATCGAGGCCATGAAGGCCAGCGGATGGGTCGAGGAAACGGCGCGCGATGCGCTCGAGACCACGCTGCGCGAGCACCTCGAAGGCGGCGCCGCCGGCCACGACGGCGACGCGCTGCCGCGCAGCCCCGTGCCGGGCGCCGCGCTCTCCGCCGGCCAGACCGTCGCCCCGGCCGGCGACCGCGACGTGCGGGTGCTGCTCGCGATGGCCGAGCCGCGCGTCGTGGTGGTGGGCGACCTCGTTTCCGCGCGCGAGTGCGAAGAGCTCATCGCCCTCGCACGCGCCCGGCTGGCGCGCTCGGAAACGGTGGAGACCAAGACCGGTACCAGCGCCGTCAACGAAGCCCGCACCAGCGACGGCATGTTCTTCCTGCCGGCCGAGTATCCGGTCTGCGCGCGGCTCGAGGCGCGCATCGCCGCGCTGGTCGGCTGGCCGCTCGAGAACGGCGAAGGCCTGCAGATCCTGCGCTACGGCCCCGGCGCGGAATACAAGCCGCACTACGACTACTTCGATCCGGCCGAGCCGGGCACGCCCGTCATCCTGCAGCGGGGCGGGCAGCGCGTGGCCTCGCTCGTGTGCTACCTCAACACGCCCGATGCCGGCGGCGCCACGGTGTTCCCCGACGTCGGCCTCGAGGTCGCGCCGGTGCGCGGCAACGCGGTGTTTTTCAGCTACGACCGGCCGCACCCCGCCACGCGCACGCTGCACGGAGGTGCGCCCGTCACCGCCGGCGAGAAATGGGTCGCGACGAAGTGGATGCGCGAGCGGCGCTTCGAATAGCGAACGGGTCGCGTGTCGGTGTCAACCGGTGCGTGCAAGGGCGCGTTGTCTCGCCGAGCGATCAGCTCTTACCCACCCCCAAGGACAAATCCATGAAGACCCTCGCCATTGCCGTGCTTGCCTCGGCCGTTTCTTTCGGCGCCCTGGCCCAGCCGGCCAAGAGCGCTGCCGCTTCCGCCCCGATGGCCAGCCCCACGATGCCTGCTGCCAGCTCGGCGGCGAAGAAGCCGATGAAAAAGCATGCGGCCAAGAAGCACGCCAAGGCTGCTTCGGCCATGTGAGCCACGCGGCAGCGGCTCGCCGCTGCCACGCAGAAAAAAGCCCGGCTCGCCGGGCTTTTTTTCGTCTGCTGCGCGGGTGCTTCAGCCCGGTGCGCCTTGCGCGAATCCGAACGCGCGGCTCTTCTCGATGCGGCGGTGCTTGCGCTCGTCCCAGGTCTCCGGGCCTTGCAACGGCCAGCGCGCGACGTGGTTGGCCAGCTCGTCGTTCGAGATGCGGCGAAACGAGCCGGCCACCGCTTCGCCGCGCCAGGCGGCGAAGCGCAAGCGCCAGGGCAGGGCGGCGTGTGCCGCGGGCAACCAGTACACGCAGCCGCGCTCGCTCCAGAAAGCCTGGCGCTCGAAGTTGACGCGGCCGGCGAAGCCGGTGTTCGATTCGAACAGCGCGTAGCCCGCACCGCCGCGCAGCTCGACGATGCTTTGCGCCACGTCGCCAGGAAAAGCGCCCGAGCCGCGGTAGACGAGGAACACGCGTTCGATCGCTTCCGCGGCGATCCGGTCGACTTCGATCTCGTCTCGCAAGACCACGATGTCGCGTTGCTGCCAGAGGGTTCGCCAGGTCGTCTTCATCGCATCTCGTCGAAAGAGGCAGGGGGAGCGGCCGAGCATAGGCCGCAGCGCTTTGCAACACTGTTTCGAGTCGCAACGCTCAGGCTGCGGGCAGGTTCTCGATCGTCACCGGATCGACCCTTCCAGCGGGCGTGAAGCCGAAGATCCGCCCGTAGAAATACAGCTCCGCCTCGAGTGCCCGGCGGATGGATTCGGCGCGCCGAAAACCATGCTGCTCGCCTGGGAACAGCAGGTAGGCGACCGGCAGCCCGCGTGCTCGCACGGCCCGGTACATGGTCTCGGCCTGTGCCGGCGGCACGGCCTTGTCTTCCGCGCCCTGCAGCAGGATCAACGCGCTCGAGAGCTGCCCGGCGAAGTGGATCGGGGAGCGTGCGCGGTAGAGGTCGGCGCGCTCGGGCCACGGGCCGACCAGGCTGTCGAGGTAGCGCGATTCGAACTTGTGCGTCTCGCGCGCCAACGATTCCAGGTCGCTCACGCCGTAGTGGCTGGCGCCGGCGTGGAACACGCTGCGAAAGGCCAACGCGGCGAGCGTCGTGTAGCCGCCGGCGCTGGAGCCGCGGATGGCCAATCGCGCGCCGTCGACATCGCCACGTGCCACCAGAAATCGCGCGGCTGCGACGACGTCGTCGACATCGACGACGCCCCATTGCCCGTCGAGGCGCTCACGGTAGGCGCGGCCGTAGCCGGTACTGCCGCCGTAGTTCACGTCGACGACGGCGAAGCCGCGCTGGGTCCAGAACTGCAGCGCGGGCTTGAGCGCGGCGCTGGTTGCGCTGGTCGGGCCGCCGTGGCTCACCACGAGCAGCGGAGGCCGTTCGGCCACCGGCCCGGCGTGGCGTGCGTTTTTCGGCGCATAGAAGAAGGCGTGCGCGACGGTGCCGCCCGTGCTCGGGAAGTCGATCGCCTCGGCGACGGCGATGTCGTCGGGCGCGAGCGCGATCGGGTTCGAGCAGCGCAGGACTTCGTCGCGGCCGGTGGACGGGTCGAGCCGCACGACGCTCTCGGCTTGCGTCTCGCTCGCGCCGATGAAGGCGACGTAGCCTTTTCCGACGCGCAACTGACGCAGCATGCAAAAGCGAGTGGCGATGCGCGTGAAAGTGCCTGCCGGGTCGATGCGGGCGAGCTGCGACCTTCCGCCTTCGTCCACCACGCAGACGATGGAGCCGCTGGGCTCGAAGCCGTACATCGACATGCCGAACTGCCACTGCGGTTCGCCGAACTCTGCGGCCATCGCTGGCATCAGCGACTGCACCGAGCCGCCACGCTCCGCGTACAGGTTCCACCAGCCGGTGCGGTCGGAGGCGAAGTGCAGCTCGCCGGCGGGCGACCATTCCGGCTGGAAGATCGACTCGGCGGCACCGCCCGCCACGCGCCGCGGCTCGCCCGGCGTGCCCGCCGGGTCGAGGGCGGCGACCCAGAGCGTGCTGCCGCTCCACGGCATCTGCGGATGGTTCCACGCGAGCCACGCGAGGTGCCGGCCGTCGGGGGAAAGGCGCGGGCTGGCGTAGAAATCATGGCCAGCCGCGAGCACCGTCTCGGCACCTGTCCCGGAGCCTGCCACGAGGTCGATCGCGACCAGCGTGTTGACGGCTTCCTGGCGCGCCGGCGGCGCTCGTCGAGCGGCGTCGTCGCCGTGGTCTTCGCGCACCGCCACGAGCCGTTGCCGTGGCGCGTCGACGATCGCATCGGCGTAGCGGCGGCGGCCCGGCGCGGTGATCGGCACCGGGGCCGCGCCGGGGCGGCAGCGGTAGAGACGCTGGTCCGCGTCGTGGCTGAAGAACAGCTCGCCGTCGGCCGCGGCCACGAACGCGCCGCCGCCGTATTCGTGAACGCGCGTGCGGGAGTCGAACGGTGCTGGGAAGCGGTCGATGCAGCGCTCGTGCGCAGCGCACTCGACCACGACGTTGCGGCCACCTTCGGCCGCGCGGCCTTCGCTCCACAGGACCGAATCGCCCACCACGGCGAGCTGCCCGAAGCGGATGCCGGCCTCGGCCAGCCGCTCTGCGCCGAGCGTCGACTCCCAGCTGCCGTAGGGGGTGGTCTGCTTCGGCATGTTCAACAGCACGCGCTCATCGCAGGCCCGATACGCGACCTGCTCGATACACGACCGCTCAATACACGACCACCGAGCGAATCGACTCGCCGCGTTTCATCAGCTCGAAGCCTTCGTTGATGTCTTCGAGCTTGAGCCGATGCGTGATGAGCTCGTCGATGGCGACCTTGCCGTCCATGTACCAGTCGACGATCTTCGGCACGTCGGTGCGGCCACGCGCGCCGCCGAAGGCCGAGCCCTTCCACTGACGGCCGGTGACGAGCTGGAACGGCCGCGTCGAGATCTCGGCGCCCGAGGGCGCAACGCCGATGATGATCGAGGTGCCCCAGCCCTTGTGGCAGCACTCCAGCGCCTGGCGCATGGTGGTGGTGTTGCCGATGCATTCGAAGCTGTAGTCGGCGCCGCCGTCGGTGAGCTGCACGATGGCGTCGACCACGTTGGGCACGTCTTTCGGGTTCACGAAGTGCGTCATGCCGAAGCGGCGCGCCATCGCCTCGCGTTCGGGGTTGAGGTCGACGCCGATGATCTTGTCGGCGCCCACCATCTTCGCGCCCTGGAGCACGTTCAGGCCGATGCCGCCGAGCCCGAACACCACCACGTTGGCACCCGCCTCGACCTTGGCCGAGAAGATCACCGCGCCTACGCCCGTGGTCACGCCGCAGCCGATGTAGCAGACGGTGTCGAACGGCGCGTCTTTCCTGATCTTCGCCAGCGCGATCTCGGGCACGACGATGTGGTTGGCGAAGGTCGAGGTGCCCATGTAGTGCAGCAGCGGCTGGCCGTCGATGCTGAAGCGGCTGGTGCCGTCGGGCATCAGGCCCTTGCCTTGCGTGGTGCGTATCTTCTGGCAGAGATTGGTCTTCCTCGACAGGCAGAACTTGCACTGCCGGCACTCGGGCGTGTAGAGCGGGATCACATGATCGCCCGCCACGAGCGACGTGACGCCCGCGCCGACCTCCAGCACCACACCTGCGCCCTCGTGGCCGAGGATGCTCGGGAACAGGCCTTCGGGGTCGTCCCCCGAAAGCGTGAACCAGTCGGTGTGACAGATGCCGGTGGCCTTGATCTCGACCAGCACCTCGCCCGCGCGCGGGCCTTCGAGGTCGACGGTCTCGATCGTCAGCGGGGCGCCGGCTTTCCAGGCGACGGCGGCTCGGGTCTTCATGCGGGGTGTCCTTCGGTCTGGCGTTGGGTTTCGGGCAAGGGCGTGGATGCGGAATGAATTGCCGAAGCGCCGCCTGCGTAAATGCTGTGCCGGATCATCCCGGCCGCCTTCTCCGCGATCATGATCGTCGGTGCATTCGTATTGCCGCTGACGATGCTCGGCATGACCGAGGCGTCGACCACGCGCAGCCGCTCGACGCCGTGCACACGCAGCTGCGCGTCGACCACGTCGAGAGGGCCGTGGCCCATGCGGCAGCTGCCCACCGGGTGGTAGATCGTGTCGGCGCGACTGCGGACGAAGGCCTCGATCTCGGCGTCGGTCTGCGCTGCGGCGGAAGCGGCGAGTTCGCGCGCACCGTGGTCGGCGAGCGCGGGCTGCGCAAGCACGTGGCGCATCAGCCTGAAGCCGCGCACCATCGCGTCGACGTCGCTCTGCTCGGCGAGGAAGGCTGGGTCGATGCGCGGTGCGGCGAGCGGGTCGGCACTGGCCAGGGTGACGCTGCCGCGGCTCTTCGGTCGCAGCAGGCACACGTGGCACGAGTAGCCGTGGCCGAACACGGTCTTGCGGCCGTGGTCGACCAGCTTGCCGACGACGAAGTGCAGCTGCAGGTCGGGCCGCGTTTGCTCGGGCCGGCTGCGAACGAAGCCACCGGCTTCGGCGAAGTTCGTGGTGAGCAGGCCGCTGCGCCGCGAGCGCCATTCGAAGATGCCGCGCAGCGCCGCGAGCGCGCCGCTCGGCGAGAGACCGAACAGGTCTTTCAGGTGCGGTGCGTCGAGCACCTGCGTCACGTCGGGATGGTCGTGCAGATGGCGGCCGACGCCGGGCAGCTCGTGCGCGACTTCGATGCCGTTCTCGCGCAGGTGCGCGGCCGGGCCGATACCGGAGAGCATCAGCAACTGCGGCGACTGCAGCGCGCCGGCACTGAGGATGACCTCGCGCCGTGCCCGCACGGTCTTCGTTTCGGCGCCGATGCGCACCTGCACGCCCGTCGCGCGGCGCTGTTCGAGCAGCACGCGCAGCGTTTGCGCGGCGGTGATCACGTGCAGGTTGGGACGGCCCAGGTTGGGCGTGAGGTAGGCCTTGGCGGCGCTGAATCGCTCGCCGTTCTTGTTCGTCACCTGGTAGCAGCCGAAGCCTTCCTGCGTGGCACCGTTGAAGTCGGGGTTGACCGCGTGTCCGGCCTGCCGGGCGGCTTCCACGAAAACCGGCCCGAAGCGGTGCGGGCTGCGCAGGTCCATCACGTGCAGCGGGCCGCCGGTGCCATGGAATGCATCGGCCCCGCGCGCGTTGTCTTCGGCGTGCCTGAACAGCGGCAACACGTCGGCCCAGCCCCAGCCGGCGTTGCCTTCGGCGGCCCAGCCGTCGTAGTCCTCCGGCTGGCCACGCAGGTAGATCATCGCGTTGATCGAGCTCGAGCCGCCGAGCACCTTGCCGCGCGGCTGGTAGCCGCGGCGCCCGCCGAGCCCCGGCTGCGGCACGGTCTCGAAGCCCCAGCTCGCGCCGCCGGTGCGCGCGAGCAGGGCCATGCCGGCCGGGCAATGAATCAGCACGTTCTTGTCGACGGGGCCGGCTTCGAGCAGGCACACCGTGGTCGACGCGTCTTCGCTGAGGCGCGCGGCGAGCACGCAGCCGGCGGAGCCTCCGCCGACGATCACGTAGTCGAACTCACCGAGGTCGGAAGTCTTCATTTGCGATGGGCCTTTCGCGAGCCGTCTTCGAACCGCTCGTCGTCGCGGATCGGTACGCCGGATGCGTCGAACTCGCGCTCGCGGTTGATGCCGCCGCGCACATCGTAGGTGTTCTCGGCGCGCAGCCGCCCTTCGGCGTTCCAGCTGGGGTGCATGCCGGTGGCACGCTCGGCGCCGCGAGTGCCAACCGCAGGCAGGGCAGAGAGCCCCTCGGCGGCCTTCTTGCCGTTGTCATGGAAGGAGGTTTCTCGTCGCATCGTCTGGCCATCGACGGCGGGCTCCACCCGCTTCGACCACCGCTCGTTCCGCCTCAACGACGCTGCCACGCTCAACATCTTCGACGCGCAGTTCGCGAAGGAGCAGACGGCGATCTTCGAAGCCGACCTGGCAAAGCCGAAACGCGTCACCTGCGCCGAATGGCTCGAATGGCCATGGAAGGAAAACTCGGCGACAGATTTGCAGCGATCGTCGGCTCCCAGCCGTAGGACCCGGCGCCGGGCCGCCGGGCGCGGCCACGCCCTCTCGGGGGCAGAGACCGCAGGGAGGCGCCATCGGGCACTGTCATAGAAGCTGTTCCGGCACGAACCAGCCCAGCAGCATGTTGTGCAGGCGCAGCCAGAAGGTCGATTCCG
>Ga0209724_1002930_pt1 | contig 14261 bp, 12 predicted proteins | sample grotaG_FD_184143 | JGI IMG/M metagenome (GOLD analysis project Ga0209724, IMG submission 184143) | Glacier valley bacterial and archeal communities from Borup Fiord, Nunavut, Canada, to study Microbial Dark Matter (Phase II) -... | ecosystem: Environmental > Aquatic > Freshwater > Ice > Glacier ...
TATTCGCTCAAAGTCCTGAACGATTGGGGTATTCCCACTGTCAACACCTGGCATGTGGCGAACACTTGCGGTAACAAATTCCTGACCACCCAGGCTTTGATTGTGAATGGCGTACCAAGTCCGCTTACCAAACTGGCCTTTACACCTGAGTCAGCTCTGAAAGCGATTGAAGAACTTGGCTACCCGGTGGTTATTAAGCCGCCCGTGGGGTCGTGGGGTCGGTTGCTGGCAAAGCTTAATGACCGGGAAGCGGCGGAAGCGATTCTGGAACACAAAGAGACGCTAGGCAATTACGAGCATAGTATTTTCTATATTCAGGAATATATCGTCAAGCCGGAGCGCGATATTCGAGCTTTTGTGGTAGGTGATGAAACGATTTGCGCGATTTACCGCCGTAGTCCCCACTGGATTACCAATACGGCGCGGGGTGGTGAGGCTACCAACTGCCCGGTTACGCCCGAATTAAACGATATATGTTTGAAAGCGGCTAAAGCGGTGGGCGGCGGGGTAGTGGCGATTGACGTTTTCGAGGACAAGCATCGGGGCTTGCTGGTCAACGAGGTAAACTACACGATGGAGTTCCGCAACAGTATTGATACCACCGGGGTTAATATCCCGGCTAAAGTGGTGGATTACGTGTTGGAAGTCGGCAGGGGGAAGTAGTTGTCGGTTGACCTAACCCCCTAGCCCCCTTCCCTAAAGCGGAAGGGGGAATAAGAAGTTCAGGAGAAGGATTTAGCAGTGGCGAATAAAATACGGGTTGGGATTGTGGGCGGCAGTGGCTATGCCGGAGGCGAGTTGGTGCGGATTCTGCTGGGCCACCCAATGGTGGAAATTACTCAGGTCACTAGCGAAAGCAATAGCGGCAAGTTTGTCCATAGTATTCACCCCAATTTGCGGAAACGCACCGGCTTAAAATTTATCTCGATGTCTCAGCTAGAGGAGTGTGATTTGCTCTATTTAGCCTTGCCGCATGGGTCGGGAATGGGCAAAATCGAGAAGTTTGTGGCCCTCGCCCCCCGTATTATTGACCTGTCTTCGGATTTTCGGTTGCGGGCGGCGGAAGATTACCCGAAATGGTACGAACACGAGCATACCGCTAAAGATTGGTTGCCCAGGTTCGTTTATGGGATTCCCGAACTGCACCGCGAGCAAATCCGCGAGAGCAACTATGTAACCGGGGCGGGCTGCTCGGCGACGGCGGTGATTCTGGGCCTGATGCCATTGTATAAACATGGGCTGGTAGACACTAATTTTATGGTGGCTGAAACTAAAATTGGCTCTAGCGCGGCGGGCAACAAGCCCAGCCTTGCCAGCCATCACCCTGAACGAAGCGGTGCGGTGCGTTCTTTTATGCCGACTCAGCATCGCCACACCGCCGAGATGCAGCAAGAGCTAAATTTTGGCCCAAAACCGACCATTCATTTCTCGGCGACCTCAATTGAGGCCGTGCGAGGTATTCTGGCGACCTGTCATGTTTTCCTGAAAGAAAATTTGCAGGAAAAAGACATCTGGAAGGTTTATCGGCAGGAATATGGCAACGAACCTTTTATCCGCATCGTCAAAACCAAAGAGGGGGTCTATCGCTACCCTGAACCCAAGATTTTGAGTGGTTCAAACTTCTGTGATATTGGCTTTGAGAAAGATGAGCATAGTAACCGTCTGGTGGTTATCTCGGCGATTGATAATTTAGTCAAAGGGGCGTCCGGCAACGGCGTACAGACAATGAACGTAATGTATGGTTGGGACGAAACGCTAGGCCTTGAATTTACGGGCCTGCACCCGGTCTAATGGTATGAGCGTTGAAAATTAAAGTAGTGAATTCCTACAAACTCGCTTGGCGTTTAGATCATACAAATGATAGCTGGAAGCTAAACAGGTAGAGTAACAACCTTCCAACAAAATGTCATACCAAAATAGAGTAATTTTTAACTCTAATCTAACAAAGATTGTGCAATATCTATCTGAAGGTAAAGGGAGGTCATGGTTTTTTATTCCGAAGATAATTTTAGAGAATTTGAAAAGTCATTCTTCGATAAAGATTTGGATGTCCCAACTGGTATTACCTACCTTGCGAACACTCTTAACAATGATGCAACTATCATTGAACTTTTAAGGCTTTGGGATGATTTAGATTATGATTTTTATGAGGAGGTGGTAATAAATGCTTTCCGCCAAATTACCACCACCAAATTAATCAATTTACTGGTAGAGCTGCTTGATGCCCCTGACTTAAAATTAGCAAAACCTGCTTGTTATCTCTTAGGTAATATAGGGGGCGAACAGGCTATAGAACCGCTTATTAAAACCCTTACTCACTCTAATTATGGTATGAAATGTACGGCGGCATTTGGTTTAGGCGAAATCGGTAGCTCACGTGCCACAAAATATCTTATTGCTCATTTATTTGATACAAACGAGGCTTTTAGAGCAGATATAACCACCGCTCTTGGCAAAATTAAAGATGAAGCTGCTATCACGCCTTTAATTAACACCTTTCTGGAAGAAATTTCTAATCCTAAATTTGGCGAGGGCGTAGTAATGATGAGAATAGGTGAGGCCTTAGGTCAGATTGGAGGACAAAAAGTTTTAGATTTTTTTAACTCAATGTTGGAAAAAACTAAATTTACCAACCCAGATATAGATATAGCTATAATCCTTGGGCTTGGTTGCACACAAAATAGCCAGGCGATTGATAGATTGATTGAAGGTCTGCAAAGCCAGGATAAAGATATTAGAATGTATGCGATTAGAACCTTGATAGAATTTAGAGATCCACGAATTGTCCAAAAAGCACTTGAGGTTTTAGAGGATGAAAACTCATTCGTAAGACGATATGCCGCACTTGCCCTCAAAAACCAGGGGAACAAAGCGGCAGTTAAACCGCTTATACGTCATCTAAAAGATGAAGCCGATAAGGTTCGGGCAGCAGTAGTAAGAGCTTTGGGAGTGCTGGGGGATAAAAGTGTTATACCAACTTTGCTAGAGATGTGGGAAACAGATAAGGGTTGGTATGGTGGTGAGGATATGAAATTTTATATTGAACAGGCTATTGAGCAAATACAAAAAAGGAACTGAGCCTGGTTATTGCTAAGTTAAGGCCGAGGTTGCACAAACCGCCCCAAGTAAAATTTAAAAATCCTCCTAAATATGAAGATAGCTTGGACTAAAGATGCAACTGATGGTAATCAATACAAAATTGGTTGAAGAAGATTTAGAGGAAAATACTTCTTTCATTAAACGGAGGTCAGGGGTTGGGGGTTAGGGAAATGCAGGAGCAAGAAGCAAGTAGCAAGAATAAAAGGTTATGAGTTTTGAATTATGAGTTTTGAGTTTAAGAAGTTTTAACTCAGCACTCAGCACTTATAACTCAGCACTTTTCATCATCCTGTCCATTCTGTCTATTCTTGTTAATTCTTTTCCGACAACCGACCACCGAAGACTGGCAACCGTTAAGGAGGTTTAGTTTTGGAAGTTAGTTTGCGTCCGATTACTGTTGATAATTGGCAACAGTGCGTCAGGCTGACCCTGAAAGAGGAACAGCGCGATTTCGTTGCGCCCAACATGTATTCGCTGGCGCAGGCGGCTTATGAAACTTACTGTGTACCTCTGGCGATTTACGAGGGCGAAACGATGGTTGGTTTCGTGATGTATGCCCTTAACCCTGATGATAATGCCTACTGGATTTATCGCCTGATGATAGACCGTGACCATCAGGGCAAGGGTTATGGGCGCGAGGGCATGCGGCAGGTTATCGAACGGTTGAAAGCTTTGCCTGGTTGCGACAAAATTTTTATCAGCTATGAACCGGAAAATTCTGCTGCCGAAAAACTTTACGAAAGTATGGGCTTTGCCAAAACGGGCCGGATAGAACATAACGAAATCGTTTCCTGTCTGAATTAGGGGTGAAATTTTTATGAGTCTTAGAGATTATGTGGGCGAGCGTAATATCGAAGAATTGATTGTTAAGCAGTTTGACGCGGCTAACGAGACCAAGTTTTTTTCGCGGGAGGAAGCCGAAGCCTGGGTTGCTAACGCTTTCGATTATGTTGATGAAAATAATCTGGGCTCCGAGCTAATGAAGCTGGACAAGCGCACGATTTGCCAGCTTGTCTATCGGATTGCCATCAAACCCGCCGATGAATATCTGTGGGATGTGCAGGTGGAACTGGGTCTGGCTGGGAAGGTAGTTACACCCGATGGCCCGCTTTATTATTTCACCAAGCGCGCCGAAGACCTGGGCGAACGTAAAGCGGCCAATCAGCTTTCGATAGAGTTGAGCAAACGGCGGGGTATTTCGCCCCTCTGGTAGTTTTCAGGAGTCAGAATCCAGGAGTCAGGAGTCAGAATAAAGAACGAAGAAGTTCGTAGGGGCGACCTGCTGCTCGCCCGGCAATCAAGGGGAATTTGTGGGGCAGACCTCTGGTCTACCCATCGGAAACTATCCTTGTAAATAAAAGGAATTAAAATGATAGTTGTTAAAGTGGGTGGCGGCAAGGGCATTAACTATGAAGCCGTAACCTCTGACTTAGCCGAATTGCACGCCGCCGGACAAAAAATTATTCTGGTACATGGCGGTTCTTATGAAACGAACCTGTTGAGTGAAAAGCTGGGCCACCCGCCTAAATTTGTTACCAGCGTATCGGGCTACGAAAGTCGCTACACTGACCGCCAGACCCTGGAAATTTTCGAGATGATTTATTGTGGCAAAATCAACAAAAGCATCGTGGAAATGTTGCAGCAAAAGGGAGCTAACGCCATCGGCCTGAGTGGGATTGATGGACGGCTGTTGGAAGGATCGCGCAAGGATGCCATCAAGATTATTGACAGCGAGGGGCGCAAACGAGTTTTGCGGGACGATTTCACCGGGAAGGTCGAGAAAGTTAACCTACCTCTGATAAATCTGTTATTGGATAACGGCTACTTGCTGGCGATTACCCCACCGGCTATCAGCTTTGCGGGTGAAGCTATCAATGTAGATGGCGACCGGGCGGCGGCAGTAGTAGCGGCGGCGGTCAAAGCTGACAAGTTGATAATTTTGAGTAATGTGCCGGGGCTGTTGCGGGATGTCAAGGACGAAAGTTCGCTGATAACTCAGGTTGACAAGGCTTTTGTGGAAGAAAGTATGCGTTTTGCCGAGGGCCGTTTCAAGAAAAAGGTGATGGGCGCGGCAGAAGCCTTGCAAGAAGGCGTGCGTGAAGTGGTGTTTGCCGATGCGCGGGTGGAAAAGCCCATTAGCGCGGCTCTATCGGGCAAAGGAACAGTAATAAGCTAATTACTAACCACCGAGAACGCCAAGAATATTTTAATTTTCTTTGTGTCTTTGTGCCTTTGTAGTGAATAATAAAACAAAGAGAGGGCAGTAAAATGTTTGAAGTTGTAGAAGATATACGGGCTACCGAAGATAATCTTGAGGTAGGGGTTTATCCCAAACGCGAAATTACGATTGTGCGCGGCGAGGGGGCAATCCTGTGGGATGCTAAGGGCAAACGCTACGTGGATTGCGTGGGCGGCCAGGGCGTGGCTAGTATCGGTCACTGCAACCCTTACGTGGTAAAAGCGATTGAGGAACAAGTCCGCACCCTGATTACCTGTCCCGAAATTTTCTACAACGATAAACGCGCCCAGCTCCTGCAAAAACTGGTGGAAGTTGCTCCCGCCGGGATGGGTCGGGTTTTCCTCTGTAATAGTGGCACGGAGGCGGTTGAGGCTTCCCTCAAATTTGCCCGGCTAATAACAGGCAAAACCGATATTATTGCCACCGTGCGCGGCTTTCACGGGCGCACGATGGGAGCTTTGAGCGCGACCTGGGAGAAGAAATATCGCGAACCGTTTATGCCGCTTGTCCCCGGTTTCAGCCATGTGCCCTATGGCAAGGTTGAGGCGTTACGGGCGGCGATTACCGAAAATACTGCCGCTATTATGCTTGAGCCAATACAGGGCGAGGGCGGGGTTTATGTGCCGCCAGTGGAGTATCTACAGGCGGTGCGCCAACTCTGCGACGAAACGGGCGTGTTGTTGATTCTGGATGAGGTACAAACAGGTTTTTGTCGCACCGGGAAGTTCTGGGGTGGCGACCACTCCGGCGTTAAGGGCGATATTATGGCTCTGGCGAAGGCGATTGCCGGGGGTCTGCCGATGGGCGCAGTCCTGATTGACCAGAAGTTTGGCGAGTTAGCTAAGAGCAGTCACGGCTCGACCTTTGGCGGTAATGCGCTGGCTTGTGCTGCCTCTATCGCCGCCATTCAGTATATGCAAGACTACAAACTTGATGAACGCGCCGCCGAATTGGGTGACTATCTACGTTCCCGCCTTCAACCCCTGGCCGAAAAGGGCGATTTGGTGCGGGAAGTACGGGGGCGTGGTTTGATTACAGGTATCGAGCTAAAACAAAAGGTTGTACCTTATCTGAAAGAACTGATGGAACGGGGGGTGTTGGCTCTACCCGCCGGGCCGAACGTGTTGCGCCTGTTACCCCCGTTGGTTATTGAGAAAGCCGACCTGGATTATGCTATTGAGCAGATACTGATAGTTTTATCCTAGAATAATATCAGAAAGTTATCATAATTTAATCTTGGACATGGCATATTTTAGCAAGTAGCAAAAGTGTTGAAACGATTGTATAATCAATCATTTATTTGCTGTATCCAGTAAGTTAATCAAAATGAAGATTAGTATAAGTAGTTAACCAATTTTATGACTGAACAATTAATTTATACTTACCCTTTCTGGCGGTATCACCAAAATCAAACTTATCCAACGATGGATAATTTGAGCAAATCTATAGAATCTTTAGTCTCGAAGGGTGAGATTCAATTACCAAATCTAAGAAATTGCCAGCATATAATAATTGGCTCAGATTATGCCGGGGAAAAAGCTGAATATCAAATCCTTTCTTTTTTAATTGCCGACCAAGACCATTTACAAAATTGGAGTCGTGCAATGCATTTACTGAGAGATAACCAACCACTTGATAGAAGAACTATGGGTTTCAAAGATCTTGGCGATGGGATAAAGTATAATGCACTAAGTAATTTTTTTGAAGCTTCTGATAAAATTAATGGACTTTGCGTAGTTGTAGCTATTCACCGAAGCTGTAAACACTTGTTTGATCAGACTCCACTTTTGGAACCTTGGAAGAAAAGGACTGTTTATGTTAAATCACTAAGAATAGCTAACTTCATGAACTTTTTTCTCGGAGGTCTCACTAAACCTAAACAGGATGTAACTTGGATAACAGACCAAGATGAGATCGTTGCTAACTCGATACTAAGTGAGGCTTTTTTGGAGATGGTAACTATTGTTACTCAGTCTTATTTCCCGCATAGCCTGAAAGATATCACAATTGCTACAACGGCTTCTAACAACCGTGAAAATATGGAATTGGAGGACTTAACTGCTATCCCAGATTTATTAGCCGGGGCTTTTTCTGAATATTTTACTTTCTACTATAAAAATTATCCTAACTACTTTGCAGAAAATACGATTAGTGTCCCAAACCTTGAATCAATGAGTAAAAAAACAAGGCGGATATTACATTTCGGTTCTGTAAGTTCTAATTCACTAAAAAAGATGATTTTACTCATAACTCCTGAGCAGAATAAAGAAGACTTTTCAATCAAATATATTAAACTTGATATGAAAATAAATTAATTGTATACTGGAGCTTGGGAAATTAAATTTAAAATACTACCCTTCAAGGAGTTTGTATGAGTACATCTAAACACCAGGCTACCGGGATGTACTGAAGATAGTACGACAGGGGCCGCCCGACCAAAGGGTATTGTTGGTGCGGGAGGTGCTTAAAAGCTTACCTCCAAAAGATAAGGCTGCCCTTCCTAAAAAAGAGGCGGATTTATTATTGAAAATTAACCAGGGACTAGCCCCTGAATTTCAATAACGCTATAACCTCTTGTCCGCCAAACGACAGGCCAGCACCCTCACCCCGGAGGAATACACTGAACTTTTGAGCCTGAGCAATTAACTGGAAAAGCTGGAAGCCAGCCGCCTTGAAGCTCTAGCGGAGTTGGCGCGGTTGCGGAAAACAACCTTGCGAGCTTTGATGGAAGAATTAGAAATTCAACTAATTTGAGTACCGAAGGTTTGTTGCGGGGTGCGTCTGCCCCGCGTGGTGCTATCCCTGCGAATTAAAGTTTGGGTGGGGCAAAGTCACGGATACGGTTGGCAAGGCCACTGTAACGGCGATTCTGGCGGTCATTCTTGATTGCCATCGCCATCGCCCGTTTGCTGCCAACCAGCACCACCGCCTTTTTAGCGCGAGTGACGGCGGTATAAACCAGATTGCGCTGCAACATCGGGTAGTGGCCCGTAACTAGCGGCATTACCACAATCGGGTATTCCGACCCCTGGCTTTTGTGGACAGAAACGCAATAGGCCAGCGTCAGTTCATCCAGTTCGGCGAAATCATACTCCACCTCGCGATTATCTTCAAGTTGCACTCTGATAAATTGGTCTTCCAGATTGATAAGGGTTATAAACCCGCCATCACCGTTAAAAACTAGCTTCTCGTAATTATTTTTTAGCTGCATCACCTTGTCGCCTTCCCGGAACATGCGACCACCCCACTTTCGTTCCCGTTTGGTGGGGGAAGGTGGATTCAGAACCTCTTGCAAGCTGTTATTAAGTTCACCTACGCCCGCTCTGGTACGGTGCATTGGGGCTAACACCTGAATATCGCGCACCGGGTTGACCCCAAACTTGCGGGGAATACGTTCCGAAACCAACTCAATCAACAGGTCGGCGGCTTTCTCGGTATCATCCTCCACAAAGAAAAAGAAATCCGAAACATCCCGCCCTGCTAAAGGTTGCTGACCCTGATTGATGCGGTGGGCGTTGGTGACAATCCCGCTGCCCTCGCCCTGCCGGAAGATTTGCTCCAGCCGCACCACTGGAACTGCCCCACTATTCACAATGTCACCCAGCACGTTCCCCGGCCCGACACTTGGTAACTGGTCGGTATCACCTACCAACAATAGATGCGCCCCACTCGGCACGGCCTGTAACAAGCGGTTCATCAGCAGCACATCCAGCATACTGGCCTCATCCACAATCACCATATCGGCATCTAACGGATTATCACGGTCATAAATTGGTTTGCCTCCACCAGGACGCATTTCCAGCAAACGGTGAATTGTGGTAGCATTTGCCCCGGTGGTTTCGGACAGACGTTTGGCGGCCCGCCCGGTGGGGGCTGCCAGGGTTACTTTTTTCTGTTTAACCAGTAATACCCGCAACAAAGCCCGCATGGAAGTGGTTTTGCCCGTTCCCGGCCCACCCGTCAGTACGCTAACTTTTTCGGTAAGGGCTAGTTGTACCGCTTCTTTTTGTTTGTCATTCAAAACCAGACCGTCTTTGTTAGCCAGATAGTTAAAAACCTGCTCGAAAGAGGCGGCCTTGAAGGAGGCCAAGCGGTCTTTGGTGGAAGAAGCGTTTCGTAGCCGCAAAATCCCCCCACTAATCCCCATCTCAGCACTGTGGAAGGCTGGCAGGTAAATCGCCTCCTGCGGTAGTTCTTCGACTGGTTCGGGTTCGTCGCTTTCGAGGTAATATTCGGCGCGGCTTTCGCTGACACTGCGTTCCCATTCCTCATCGTCCGCCATCTCAAGTTTTTTCTTACTCGGCAGTGGAATTTCCTTGAGATTAAAAATCTTTTCGGCTCTAATGTCGTTTTCCTGTTGCAAAGCGTCCAGGGCTTCTTCGATTTGCTCCGGGGTGGCTTCCAGCAATTCGCCACTAAGTTTAAGGAGTTCCTCGCGGGGTAGATAAACGTGACCATCCTCGCTGGCTTCGCTCAGGGTAAATAGTATCCCGGCTTTGAGACGTTCGGGATCATCTTTCGCCATACCCAGCCCCGCCGCAATCTTATCGGCGGTTTTGAAACCAATCCCAAACACATCACGGGCCAATCTATAAGGCTCGTTTTTAACCACCGCAATGGCACTATCCTGATACTGTTTGTAAATCCGTACCGCCAGGGCCGTACTGATGCCCTGCCCCTGCAAGAAAACCATTACCTCTTTGATGGCTTTTTGCTCGCTCCAGGCTTTTTTGATAACCTCCACTTTTTTCAGACCCAACCCCGGCACTAGAGCCAGACGGTCAGGGTTATTTTCCAGAATTTCCAGCGTTTCCAAGCCAAATTTGTCTACAATCCGGGCACTGGTTTTGGGCCCCACTCCTTTTATCAAGCCGCTTCCCAGATATTTCTGGATACCTGTAATGGTGGCGGGTAACATTACTTTGTAGCGAACCACCTCAAACTGCCGACCAAAATTGGCATGGTTCTTCCAGAAGCCCTGCATTTCCAGACTTTCGCCAGGGATAATCGAGGGCAAATTTCCTACAATGGTTATTAGGTCGTCCTTTTTACCTTTGAGGGGCTGAATACGGGCGACTGTCCAGCCATTATCGTCATTCTGAAAAGTGATGCGCTCAATTATCCCGCTTAATTCGCTCATGCTGGGGGTAGGCGCGGTATCAGGTTGGGTAGAGGTAATGCTCATAAAGCCTCTTGCAAAATAAGAAAATTTGTTCCAGTTAATTTCTTTTATTATATCATGTTTTACAGGTTTTAGGGGGTTAGAAATCCAAAATCAAAAAAATTTATAGGAAAAAGTTTTTTGGGGCAAAAGAAAAGCCCACCGGGGGAGGTGAGCTAAAATTGTCGGGAAGAGGGAACACAATTCTTATATAGAATATTTGTACTGTTATGGTACTAGAAAAAATGTTCGTTGTCAAGGGGTTGTGGCAAATTGCTCAAAAATTGATACTTTGTTGGCTTGTTACAAATGTTATAATTAGCTATAATTATGGTTAAATAAATTAAGCTACCTGCTGAACTTGAAAATCTATCTAAAAATCTATCTAAAACTAGGAATTGAGCTTCTGTTATGCTAGAACATGCTGTCCAGTTAAATAACTTGATTAGAGCTTCTGCCACCGACCTCACGGATGTTGGCTACAAAGAATTGGAAAAGCCTGAAAATTTAACCCCTTTGAAAAACTCCAACGTATTTTTCACTTCCTCAGTTTTGGGCATGCAGGCGGTAAGTCATGTGATTGAGGATCAGGCTCTTACTATCGGGGGTTCCCACAAGATTTATAGTGGCTTCCAGAAATTTTCGCGAGTCAAACACCAGCAAGAACGTTATCAGCAAATTTTGAAAAACCAGAATCCGATTTATCTTTTTGGGGTTCCCGATGCCGAACTGTGGCAAGACCCCTTCTTGAAACCTGTGCCTTTGCCCTACAGCAACGATTTTTCCAAACCAAACCTGAACCAGAACTGGTTTGTAATTTTGCACAACCCCAAGTTTGTTTCAATGGCTCTAGTAAGTCGCGAACTTCCTAACCCCAACCGTCCAGCTAATGCTGCTGATAAGCTGGTTTATCGGCGTTTCGAGGGGTTTTGGACTTACGATTTGAATATTATCGGTCAGGTGGTTGGTATTTTGGATGATTACCTGAAAACCTATCACTTTATTTAAAGCTCAAAACAGCTTTCCCACATCCACCCCTGATTTTTACTGCCATCGTCAATCTGCACATTGACCCAGCGAATCCCCTCTGCGTCGCGGGGCGCACTTAGAATAATAAAGGTGATACCGGGGCGGAATTCGCCTTTTGTGCCGCGATTGATTGAGGGTTCGGGGCGCAGGTTGCAATTGGTTTTCAGCACCGCTTTTTTGGGAATAGGTGTGGCGGTAGGAGCCAGGGTTGGGGATGATGGCGGGGTGGGGGTAAAAACTACACGGGGCGTAACGGTGCGGTCGGCAGTAGGTTGGGCGGCGGCTACCGGGGGGGTGCTGGTTCGGCCAAAACCTTCAACCAGATTGGAAAAATCAGCCCGACTTAAAATCAAAATCAAAATAACAAACCCGGTTATCGCCGCGACAGAAACAATCGTCACGTCTGCACAACCCACCGTTGGGCCTTTTTCACGCCGCATATAATCAGGCGTTCTTTTTTGGGACATAAACCCGAAATCCTTACCTTTTAACTATTCTCCCTATGGGAGTAATTTATCTCTCGCGTATTAAGTATAATTTTAACACACCAGCACTACAACTCAAAGAGGCTCACCCGCTACCAAAGGTGAGCCTCTTTGAGAGGAGGAGAGATTTAGTTCAAGGTACTGCAAAAGGACTGTCCATAATCTCTTTATTTGATTTCCCTGTTATTTTACCCCATCCCTGCCAATAATTCAATAGCTATTCGCCCTTTTTTATGTTTAATTATTTTCATACTAAGCTTTTTGTAAGCGTTCAAAGGATTGTCATTCTGAGCGAACGCGAAGAATCTCAATGTTTATAACAAGACCTTTCGCAAGCTCTGGGTGACAAAAGTAGGAACAATTACAGTTTTTATAGCCCTAACTTTTTTCTAAAACATTCTTACTCATTAGTAGTTTTCCTTTTAACCGGGGCTGGGGGCGGTGGCAGAAACAATCTGCGCTGGCGAAACATTATTAGAAAACTGGCTGTCCCGAAAATAATAAATATTATGGCGGCAATTGCCCAGGCTAATGGCAACAAGCCCAAAAATACAAACGGTATGCCAAACATCAAATAAGTAGCGATAAAAATTATCGTTCCCCAAAAAGATAGTTTGCTGTAAAAAGGCAAGGTCAGGGTTAGCCAGAGTCCCACCATTACCAGTAATCCGGCGGCGGGCAGAATCCGATAAACATTTTCACCTACCGAGATAAGCACCATTGCCCCCGTTAGCCCTATCGAAATCAGGAAAACAAAAGCTATTACCAGTACCACTTCCCAGTTGCGGTCACTAAAGGCGGTGCGGCGAGATTTTTTGACGGTAGGCGGGCTGGTTTTTTCGATATTCTTTTCAATTTTTTCGGTTGCCATCAGATTATTTCCAGTTTTGCGGCTTTGGCCTTGCCGTTTTCGATGCGGTAGGCTCGCGTTTCATATTTCAATTCACCATTTTTGTCGTCATATACCGAGGTTATCAGGTAGACCGCTCCCGGTAGGTCAGCCAGATTAATATCGGTGCTGCTAGGGCGGGCCGGGTAGCGCGGGTGGGAATGGTAAACCCCGGTTAGTTTCAGGCCACGCCCCTCAAAGTCCAGCAATACGCTAAGGGTTTCTTCCGGGGCTATATTATATTCCACTCTGGGTTGGGGTGATACATTTTTGGCAGCCTTTTGGTTGGTAGCCTGACCCAAAACCGTGCCCCCCAAAAAACCACAAATTTCGTAGGGAAAGCCCTCACCCGCCAATTGCTCGATTTGGCTCAGGACTTCTTGCTTGATAAAGAAGGTCATGCCTGGGCTTTCTTTCTACCAATCTGAATTACTTCGTTCAGACTCCCGGTGCGATAGCCATCCAGGTCAAGGGCAACATAATTATAACCAATTTTATGAAGTCCTTCGCTAATCTGAGTACGGGCTGGCTCTTGCACAAAGCGGGTCAGGTCGGCTAGGGGCACTTCGATACGAGCCATTTTATCGTAATGGCGCACCCGCACCCCCACAAAACCCAGGTCTTGCAGAATTTCCTCGGCCCGCCCGATTTTCTCCAAAGCTTCCACCGTGACAGGTGTGCCGTAGGGTATTCGCGAACTGAGACAGGCGGCGGCGGGTTTGTTCCAGGTGGGCAATCCCAGTGCTTTGGAAAGAGCCCGAATGTCAGCTTTATTAAAATCGGCCTCTAACAATGGGCTACGCACTTCCAACTCCTTGCCCGCCCGCATACCGGGGCGATGGTCGCCCAAATCGTCAGCGTTAAAGCCATCGGCGATAAAAGCAAAACCCTGTTCCTCGGCGACATCGTTCAACTCAGTAAAAAGAGTATTTTTGCAGAAGTAACAGCGTTGGGAGCTATTCTCGACATAACCTGTGCGCTCCATTTCGTTGGTATGCACCACTATCAGGCGTGCTCCGATTTGCTCGGCGTTTTTCTGAGCCAGCTCAATTTCGCGGGGTGGAATGCTAGGGGAAATCGCCAGACAGCCCGCCGCTTTCTCCGACCCAAGCACTAAATCAGCCATTTTCAAAACCAGGGCACTATCTACCCCGCCACTGTAAGCCACTAATACTGACCCCATTTCAGTCAATATCTGGCACAGTTGGTCGGTTTTGGCGGCTAGTTCTGGCTCTAACCCGGTGGGGAGTTTCCCCCATAATTTATTATTTACAACAGTTTCTATGGTCATTTTTATGTATTTTACTTTCTTGGCGGTTATCAGTCGTCGGTTGTCGGTTGTCGGAAAAATATTAACAA
>Ga0209724_1002931_pt1 | contig 14259 bp, 16 predicted proteins | sample grotaG_FD_184143 | JGI IMG/M metagenome (GOLD analysis project Ga0209724, IMG submission 184143) | Glacier valley bacterial and archeal communities from Borup Fiord, Nunavut, Canada, to study Microbial Dark Matter (Phase II) -... | ecosystem: Environmental > Aquatic > Freshwater > Ice > Glacier ...
GGTACGGCCCAGCACGACCACGTCGTTCTGCACGCAGGTCTCGCGCTCGAGGACCGTCGGCGCCATGAAGACGCCGCGTCCTTCCCGACCGAACGCCGTGACGAGGGCGCTGTCGTCGAGCTCGGCCACGACGTTGACGTGAATGTCGTTGAGCGAGCACCACCGCTCGAAGCGGCCGCGAATGCCGGCGTAGGTGGGCACCAGCATCGGCGCGCCGTTGAGGTTGTGCGGGAAGCCACGCGCCAGCGATGCCTTCAGGGCAGGCGTCGCGAAGAACGTCAGGGCGCTGACGCCGAGCGTGTGGTTGAAGGCCCGGACGCTCATCTCGCGACGCATCGGCTCGTCGGCCAGCACCAGATCCAGCTTGTGCACGGCCAGGCGGCCGAGCAGATCGTCGAACTGGCCTTCGTGGCAGATCAGCCGCACGGGGCGGTCGACATCGAGCGCGGGCTCGAGCAGCCGGTAGGCGATCGCCTTCGGCACGGAATCCGAGACGCCGACCCGGAAGTCGAGGCGGTCGCCGCCGGACGAGACCGCGTCCATCGCAGCCTCCAGCTCCTCGCCGAGCGCGAAGATCTGGTCGGCGTAGCGCAGGGCCGTCCGACCCGCGCTCGTGAGTTCGAGGCGCCGCCCGCTCTTGGCGAACAGCGCACAGCCCAGCCGGCCCTCGAGCAGCTTGATCTGCCCCGACAGCGTCTGCGGCGTGACGTGGAGCTGCTCGCCGGCGCGCATCACCCCGCCCGCCTTCGCAGCGGCCCAGAAGTAGTACAAGTGCTTGAAGTTCATCGTTCGGAGTCGGTAAAACTTCGCAATTCTCGAAGTAAATGCTCTGAAGATTCGAATTTACGCGAAGGATATGCTTCCCTAAACTGCGTCGCAACGAGTCACTCAAGGAGACATGGTCATGGCGAAATCTCTTCCCTACGTCGAGCGCGTCGACGGCGGCTCCCTCGGTTCCACCCCGGCAGCGAGCAGCGAGCGCGTCCTGCGCAACACCTACTGGCTGCTCGCGCTCTCGATGGTTCCGACCGTCCTCGGTGCGTGGATCGGCATGGCATCCGGCATGGCGGCGGCGATGTCGCCGATGGTCGGCCTCGTCGTCTTCCTGGGCGGTGCGTTCGCCTTCATGTTCGCGATCGAGAAGACCAAGGACTCGGCGGCCGGCGTGCCGGTGCTGCTCGCGTTCACCTTCTTCATGGGCCTGATGCTGGCCCGGCTGGTCGGGACGGTCATCGGGATGGCGAACGGCGCCGGACTCGTCATGACCGCGTTCGCCGGCACCGGCGTCGTCTTCCTCGGCATGGCGACGCTGTCGTCGCTGATTCGTCGCGACCTGAGCGCGATGGGCAAGTGGCTGTTCATCGGCGCAGTGATGCTGCTCGTCGCAGGCATCGCCAACGTCTTCATGCAGTCCGGCGCGCTGACGATCACCATCGCCGTGCTGGCGATCGGCATCTTCTCGGCGTTCATCCTCTACGACCTGAAGCGGGTGCGCGACGGCCTGGAGACGAACTACATCACCGCCACCCTCGGCGTGTACCTGAGTGTCTACAACGTCTTCCAGTCGATGCTCCTCCTGTTCGGCATCGGCGCCGGCCGCGACGAGTGAGCGGCCGCACAGACTCCCGATGACAGAGCTCCTGCTCGACCCGAACGTCTGGGTCGCGTTCGCTACGTTGCTGGTGCTCGAGATCGTTCTCGGCATCGACAACATCATCTTCATCTCGATCCTCGTCGGGCGCTTGCCCGCAGCGCAGCGCGACAAGGCTCGGCGCCTCGGCCTCGGCTTCGCGATGCTCTCGCGGCTGGCGCTGCTGTTCTCGCTGACCTGGGTGATGGGGCTGACGCAGGACCTGTTCACGGTGCTCGGCAAGGGCATCAGCGGGCGTGACATCGTTCTGCTCGCCGGCGGCGCGTTCCTGCTCTACAAGGCGTCGAACGAGATCTTCGTCGAGGTGGAACGGCGCGACTCGGCGGGCGCGCCGGCGGCCAATGCGACGACGGCCAACGCCAACGTGTTCTGGGCCACCATCGCGCAGATCGCCGTCATCGACATCGTCTTCTCGCTCGATTCGGTGATCACCGCCGTCGGCATGGTCGACCAGCTCGCGGTGATGGTGGCCGCGGTGATCGCCTCGGTCGGCGTCATGCTGTTCGCCGCCAAGCCGATCGGCGACTTCGTGGATCGACACCCATCGGTCAAGGTGCTCGCGCTCGCGTTCCTGGTCATGGTCGGCATGGCGCTGACGGCCGAGGCCTTCGACGTGCACATCCCGAAGGGCTACCTCTACGCATCGATGGCGTTCTCGCTCGGCGTCGAGGTGCTCAACATCCGCTCGCGCGGCAAGCGCGCGCGGATGGCTTGAGAGCCGGCGGCGTCAGCGCGCCGAGGGCAGCTTGCGGACGATGACGTGGCGGCCGTCGCGAGTGACGACGTAGCCGCCCGTCGTCAGGTCCTTCATCACCCGGTTGACCATCTCGCGCGACGAGCCGACACGATCGGCGATGTCCTGCTGGGTCAGCTTCTCGCGCACCAGGCGCTCGCTGCCGACCGGGTCGGAGAGTTCCATCAGCAGCCGCACCATCCGCCCGTAGACGTCCTGCAGGGCGAGGCTCTTCACCTGGTCGGTGAGGCGGCGCACCATGCGCGTGAGCTTTTGCGACAGGTGCAGGGCGAAGTCGGGATGCTCGGCCATGAAGGCCTGCATCTGCGCCCCCTGGACAACGCAGCAGGTGCTGGCCTCGACCGTCTTCACCGACGCCGAGCGCGTGCCGCCGTCGAGCGACAGCTCGCCGACGTACTCGCCCGGCCCGTGCTCCGAGAGCACCACGTCGCGGCCCTCGGGCGAGCTTGCGTAGGCGCGCAGCCGCCCTTCGATGACGATGTAGAGCGAGCTGCCTTCGTCGCCTTCGTTGAGCAGGATCGTCTGCGCGCGAAAGGTCCGGCTGTTGCCCTGCTTGGCGAGAGCCTCGAGCAGTGACGGGGGCAATTGGTCTTCGGTCATGGGGCTCGCGTCGAACTCGTCCGAGGCGCTGAGGCAAGCATTGAATTATGGGCGGACCCTCGATCTTCGAGTGACCGATGTCACATCGACCCGACGCCTTTCTCACTCGGTGCGATTGCCGATCGGCGCGAGACTGGCATCAAGCCGGGCGAAAGGGTCGCGTCGGCGGGGAACTTCAAAGGAGCGAACCGTGAACACGATCTTCAATGACATCGCCGACACCTTGGGCAACATCACCAGCTGGGACGACGTCGCCGCCGGCCTGGTCTGCGCCACCTTCTGCGCCGCGAGCGCCTCGATGTTCGTGGTGCTGTTCGTCGGCGTCGCCTGACGTCAGCTCACGCAGCCGCGCGCCTCGATCGGCCAGACGGCCTCAACGACACCGGCGACCAGGCCGCCGCGCACGGCGATGTAGCGGTCGTGCAGGTTGACGGTCGGGTCGCAATGGCCCGGCACCAGCCAGACGGTCGCATCGAGCGCGGGCAATTCGCCCACGCCGGCGCCGGTCCGCGGCCGCAGGATCCCGTGCTCGTCGCCGCCGTTGACGTAGTCGAGCTCGCGCTGCCAGACGCGGGGCAAGCCCGAATCGATCGCATGCGACTTGTGGCCGGCGTCGATGACCGCGTGCGACACGCCGCGGCTCATCACCCGGCTCTTCACGAAGAGGGCGTGCTCGAAGCGCGGCACACCGGGAGCCGGTAGGTTGTCCGCGTAGTCGCGGTCCATGAACAGGTAGCTGCCGGCCTGCAGCTCGCCCCAGAGGCCGCTCGCCGCATCGAACGAGAAGGTGCCGGTGCCGGCGCCGGTGACCAGCGGACAGGCGATGCCGGCCGCGCCGATGCTCGCCTGCGCCGCGCGCGCGAGCGCCGCGGCGTGATGCGCCGCCGCTTCGCGCTCGCCCGCGCCGCGCACGTGCTGGGCCGCGCCGTGATACGCCTGCAACCCGGCGAACACCAGGCCGCCTTCGGGCGGCGCGTGCGAGACGACGTGCTGCGCGAGCTGCCCTGCGGCCGCCGCCGGAACCCCGCAGCGGCCGTGGCCGACATCCACTTCGACGAAGACTTCGATCGTGCTGCCGGCCTCGGCGACGGCAGCCGCGAGCCGCTCGACGCCCTCGGCCGAATCGACGGCGATCGCCAGCCGGATGCGCCCGGCCAGCGCCGCGACGCGGGCCAGCTTGGCACGATCGACGACCTCGTTGGAGATGTAGATGTCGACGATGCCGGCCGCTGCGAGCGCTTCTGCCTCGCTCGTCTTCTGCACGCAGACGCCGACCGCGCCGGCCGCCATCTGCAGGCGCGCGATCGTCGCGCTCTTGTGCATCTTGCCGTGCGGCCTGAGGCGCACGCCATGGTCGCGCGCGAACCCCGCCATCGTCGCGAGATTGGCCTCCATCCGGTCGAGGTCGACGACCAGCGCCGGCGTGTCGATCGACTCGACCGGGTCGCCCGGCCGCGGCGGCGGCGCGTGGTTCACGACGCGGTGCGCAGCGGCACGGCCGCGCCTTCGCTCGCGTCGTCAAGCGTGTCGCCGTCGAGATGACCGGTGTCGCCCCAGCCAACCAACGTGAAGCCCTCGTCGGTGTAGAGGACGCGGTTGATGGCCGCGTTGGCGAGCTCCCAGGTGCGCGCGGCGCCAAGGTCGACGCGGGCGGCGGCGCGGTAGAGGCAGTCGAGGACGCCACCGTGGGTGACGATGCAGATCGAACGGCCGCGCGCCGCGGCGGCGATGCGCGTCAGCGCCTCGACCGAGCGCGCAAAGAACGCGGTCAGCGTCTCGCCGCCGACCGGACCGAAGTCGGGCTCGTGGCGGCGCCAGCGCGCCGCCTCGACCGGCCAGCGGGCGTCGATCTCGGCGTAGGTGTGTCCTTGGAACTCGCCGAAGCTGCGCTCGCGCAGACCGATGTCGGTCGCGATCGGCAGGTCGACGACATCGGCGATCGCGCGGGCGGTGTCGAAGGCGCGCGACAGATCGCTGGCGACGATCGCCTCGACGCCTTCTCCGCGCAGCGCCTGCCCGGCCCGCGCCGCCTGCCAGCGCCCGTGCGCGCTGAGGGCAGTGTCGAGTTGGCCCTGCATGCGCATCTCCGCGTTCCACGTCGTCTCGCCGTGCCGCACGGCGACGATCCGCGTCACCTCGGCCGAGCCGGCGCCGCTCGTCGTCACGCCTGAAGCAATCGTCGGTTGAGCGTGTAGCTGCCGGAGTGGAGCGCTTCGCCGAGGACGTGGCCGTCGATCGCGCGGCGCAGGTCGGCGCCGGCGAACTTGCCTTCGATCGGCACCCGGGCGACGCCGAGCGCGTAGAGCGTGAAGACGTAGTGGTGGACGAGCGAGTCGTTCCACGGCGGATACGGGCCGTCGTAGCCGAAGTAGTCGCCGACGAGATCGGCGTTGCCGGCGAACCAGCCGGTGTAGTCGTTCAGGCCTTGGCGCGCACCCTCGAAGTCCGGCACCGTCACCGCCGGACCGGCCTTGCCGCGCGCCGTGAAGCCGGCGCTGAACGCGCCTTCGGCAATCGTGGTCGCCCTTGCCGGAATGTCGGCGAGCAGCCAGTGGAAGAAGTCGACGCGCGGCAGGTCGGCCGGGATCTCGCGTCCGGCCTGGTTGACGTCGTCGCCCTTGCTCGGCACATCGAAATCGTGGCAGATCAGGACGAGCGAGCGCGTGCCCTTCGGCAGGTCGCTCCAGGCGAAGTGCGGGCTGACGTTGTGGGAGAAGGCGACGCCGCCGGCCGGGTCGATCCGGCCGCAGGCGTATCTGGCAGGGATGCGCTCGCCGTTGGCCCAGCTGTCGCTCCAGAGTTTCATCGAGCTCTCCTTCAGGCCGGCGCCGCGGCGATGGACGGACCGCTCAAACGCCCCAGACGATGTCGGCGCGTTCGGCGAGCGAGCGCCGCATCATCTCGAGCATCGGCCAGGCGCGCTGGGCCAGGCCGACCGCAGGCGCACCGCCTGAGGCATCGTCATCGTCGCCGCGATTGGCGCGATCCGCGCCGGCCGTGGCGATTGCCTGCTGCAACGCGGCGATCGCACCCGGCAGTGCCGCCGCCTCGACGATTCCTTGCTTTGCCGGCTCGTGGCCGATGATGCGCAGGATCTGCTCGCCGACCGGGTCCAGCATCATCAGATCGGCGTCGGCTTTCGACTTGAACACGTACATCGTGCGACTTCAGCGTTGCGGATACATGTAGCCGCGGTTGAACGGGAACGCGGATTGTGCGCCGCGCATCGGGCCGTCGGCCGGGTCGCCGCTGCGCTTGACGCAGAGCATCTGGTAAAGCGAGAGCCAGGCCTGCTCGAAGCACATCGCGCTGCCGGCCAGGTAGAGGCGGTAGGCGCGCAGCACCGTGTCGGTCGTCACCGTCTTCGCGGTCGCGAGCTGCGCCTCGAGCGCGTCGCTCCAGGCCCAGAGCGTCTTCGCGTAGTGCGGCCTGAGGCTTTCGACGTCGACCGCCTCGAGTCCGGCGTCGGCCGTCGCCGCAAGCACGTGCGAGACGTGCTCGAGCTCACCGCCGGGGAAGATGTAGCGCTCGATGAAATCTCCCAGACCGGAGCCGAGCTGATGGTTGTGCGTGCCGCCGGCGGTGATGCCGTGGTTGAGCAGCAGCCCGCCGGGCTTGAGCAGACGATGGATCTTGGCGAAGTACTCGGGCAGCTGCGCCCGGCCGACGTGCTCGAACATGCCGACCGACGCGATCTTGTCGTAGAGCCCGCTCTCGTCGAGGTTGCGGTAGTCGACCAGGTCCATGCGCACCTTGCCGCCCAGGCCGCGCTCGGCAATCAGCCTGTTGACGTAGGAATGCTGGTTCTTGCTGAGCGTGATGCCCTGGGCCTTCACGCCGTAGCGCTCGGCCGCGAACAGCAGCAGCCCGCCCCAGCCGGCGCCGATGTCGAGGAAACGCTCGCCTTCCTTCAGCATGAGCTTGGTGCAGATGTGCTCGAGCTTGGCCTCCTGCGCCACCGCGATCGACATGCCGGCGTCGCGGAAGTAGGCGCACGAATAGATCCGGCGCGGATCGAGCCAGAGCGCGTAGAAGTCGTCGGAGACGTCGTAGTGGAACTGGATCTGCTCGGCGTCGGCTTCTGGGCGATGGCGTCGGCGCGAGCGCATCGTCTGCGTCAGCTGGCTGAGCCACGTGAGCGGCGCCGGTGTCGCGGTCCTGGGCTCGGTCGGGTCGCCGGGCAACAACGCGGCGGCGGCGGCCATCAGCTCGCGCATGCCGCCGTCGAGGTCGACCTTGCCCTCGACGTAGTCCTGGCCGACCTTGCCGATCTGCCCGGTGAGCAGGTGGGCGAGCGTGCCGAGGTCGTTCAGGCGCAGGGTCACGGCCGCGTCGCTGCGGCCGATGCGGCGCCCGCCCGGCAGGACCACCGCGAGCGGCAGCGCGCCGATGCGTTGTTCGAGAGCTCCAGCGAGAGCAGACATGGCGTTCCGGCTCCTTGTGTCGAAGCGCGACTTTAGCGAGCCCACGCCGGCAGCGCTTGATTTGCCGCATCCGGATCTCCGGGGGTTCCTCCTTCGCGCTCACTGCGCCGCGCGGCGATCGACGACGCGGATGGCCGGCTCGGCGGCCTGGGCGGCGGCGAAGCGGTACGAGAACACCCGGCCGATGGCCCGGCCGCGGCTCAGCTGTGGCAGGCTGCGTCGCTCGACGAGCGCACCCGACCGCAGCACGACCGAATCGGTCGCGCGCAGCAGGTGCTCGGCGTCGATCTGCGCCAGCCGGCGCATGTACGCGGCGGGGTCGGCGACCTGCTGGCGCATCCAGTCGAAGATCTCGTCGTCGGCGCGCAGCATCAGCATCTCGTCGGGCAGCTCCCAGAGCGCCGCGAACGGGCGGTTGAAGTTGCTGATGTGGCCGGCCAGGTCGACGACGAGGATGCCGTCGGCGACCGATTCGAGCGTCGCCGCCAGCTCGGCGACGCGGACCTCGCCGGCCCGCTCGACGCGCAGCTGCTCGCTGCGGTCGTGCAGCGCCAGGACGTAGAGCGCATTGCCCGGCGCCGGCTCGATCCGGCTGACGCGGCGCACGACCGGCACTGGATGGCCGCCCGCGCCGGTGACATAGGAATCCGAGCAGATGCTCGCGCACGCGCCGCCGGTGTCTTCGACCCGGGCCCAGAAGAGATCGTCCTCGGGCGTCGCCGAGGTCTCCCGCATGTCGCGGCCGATGAGCTCTGCCGGCGCGACGCCGAAGAGGCGCCCGGCGGCGCCGTTGGCGGCGACGATGCGCAGGCCTTCGGGCTCGACCAGGCAGACCGCCTCGAGCATCGATTCGATCAGCGCCGGCCAGGTCCGGCGCGCCGCCTCGGCGACGCTGAACGGGTCGACCGGCAAGGGGTTGTTCATTCCTCGTCCTCGACCGCGCCCGCGGGCTCGAAGAAGTAGGAGACGCGGCTGCCCGGCGTCAGGTACTCGGCGACCGGCGCCGGCAGCTGCGCCACGCGCACGCTCCGGCGGATGCCCAGGCCGGCGACGGTCTCGAGATCGAGCACCAGCGCCTCGGCGCGCGGCACCGACGCGTCGTGGACGAGCACGTTCGGTTTGAGCGGGCGCGAGGAATTGGTGGCGACGACGAAGGCGTAGCGGTCGTCGGTGAGCTGGACCGTCGAGCCCGGCGGATAGACGCCCATCATCTTGATGAACGCGCCGAGGATCGAGGTGTCGTACTTGCTGCGCCCCTGCGCGAACAGGAGCGAGAGCGACTCGTGCGGCGTCATCGCCCGCGCCGGCAGGTGGGGATTGCAGAGGTTGTCGTAGCGGTCGACGAGGGCGACGATGCGCGCCGCCATCGTCATCCGGTCGCTGTTGAGGCCGCCCGGAAAGCCGCTGCCGTCGGCGTGCTCGTGGTGCTGCGCGATCACCGCGCTCGCGCCCGCCGTCAGGCCCATGCGGCGCGCCTGCGCCACGCCCATCTGGACGTGCTCGCGGTAGACGCGCAGCTCGTTGGGCGAGAAGGTGTCGTCGCGGTAGCGCAGCCGCACCGGCAATTCGATCTTGCCGACGTCGTGCAGCATGGCGCCGACGCCGACGTCCATCATCTCGTCGGCGTCGAAGCCGAAGCAGCGGCCCATCAGAAGCGAGACGATCGCCACGTTGAGGCCGTGCAGCGACGCCTTGTCGCCCGCCGATTCGCCGAGGACGCGGATGCAGAGCTCCTCGGCGCCGATCATCTTGTCGAGCAGCGCGCGAGAGAGCTTCTCGGCGTGGGCGCGCGCCTCTTCCGGACGGGTCACGACGAGATCGAAGGTCTGCCGGCACGCACGCGCGGCTTCGGCGTACTGGCGCTCGCAGCATTCCTTCGCCTCGCGCTGGCGGGCGAGCTGCCTCTGGCCTTCGAACTGCGCCTTCGTCACGGCGAGGGCGCCGGGCTCGGTGCTCGCGCCCAGGCCGGGCGGCGGATGCGGCATGGTGTCTTCGGCATCCGGACCGGCGCCGCGATCGTCGTTGGCGGCGGCGACCGGCGGCAGTTCCGCGGCCACCATCGGCGCCGGCACGGTCGCGTCGTCCTCGTCGAGATCGCTCTGCTGCGGGCTCCAGCGCACGCGGCGCAGTCCGAGCGAGCGGATCGTCGCGAGCTGGGCCGAGCTCGTGATGCGGAAGTTGCTGAGCGGGAACGGATGCGACATCCAGCCGCCATCGAGGTGCACGAACATGCCGACGCGCAGCGCCTGGACGTCGATCGTGTCGTTCGGAGTCGCGGTCTTCATGTCGTCAAAGTTATCGGCGCTGCGATCCGGACCTTGAGAACAGCGCGCAACCGTGCTGCAGTGCACGCCCGGAGAACGCCGCGCCCGGTGTTTCGTGGTCTTCGCGCGACGTCGAGCCCGCGAAGACGTGCCACTAAACTGGCTGCGGCGCTCCTGCCCCGCTCCGCGCCCGCCTCGAGGCCTCGCGACCATGTCCTACGAATACGGCTCCGACTCCAAGCGCCTCGAGCTGCCCAATCCGTACCGGCTGCAGAACCGGCTGCTCTGGCTGTGCGGCGCGCTGCTCGTGCTCGCCGGCGTCGTCAGCCTGCTCTGGGCGCGCAATGCGATGGCGACGAGCGACCTGCGCCTGGCCGCGGCGCCGCTCGTCGCCGGCCTGCTTCTGCTCGGCGCCGGCCTCGCCGCCGCAGCGACCGCGGCGACCCGGCTGCGCTTCTTTTTCGGCCGCGGGCGGCCGGCGTCGCTCGCGCCCGAGATCCCGCAAGGCGCGAACGGCGAATCGCCGGCGGCGACCGCCGTCAAGGAGATGCTGCGCCAGGGCGGCCTGACCTATCCCGAGCCGCAAGGCGCGATCGAGGGCCTGCTGTATCACTGGGCGCCGATGCTGATCACGGCGCCGCGCGAAGTGCAGGCGCTGGCGCGACGCTACATGTTCAACCTGGCCGCGATCGCGGCGACGCTCGTCAGCTTCCTGTTCTCGTGGTTCGTCTTCGGCAACTTGGTGACGCGGCCGTGGATCGGCATCGTCTATTTCGTCTTCGGCGTCGTCTATCTGCTCCGGCCGGTGCTCTCGCAGCACAAGGCACGGGTGACGACGGCGTCGCTCGTCGGCCTGGTTGCGGTCGCGATCCTCGGACCGGTGGCGATCGGCCTCGTCGCCGCGAAGCTGCCGCCGCTCGGTGCGTTCACGCTCGACGCCCAGACCTTCGTGATGCTCGGCACCGCGCTCGTCGCCTGCGCGCTGGCGATGGTCGCGATCCTGGCGCAGGTCGACGCCGCGCCGCAGACGCGCGCCAGCGTCGAGCAGCAGCGCCTCTCGATGAACGCGCCCCCGTCGACGCTGATGACTGAGCTCGACCGCATCCTGCAATCGGGCTGGACCGAGCGCATTCCGAACCGCCGCTATGCCCGGATCGAGCCCGTGACGACCGCCGCGACGCCGGCCGGCAACTTCGCCGGCGAGCTGTTCGAGGAGAGCCAGCCGCTGCCGACCTCGGGCACCGAGGCGCCGACGGTCGCCGCCGCGCTCGCCGCGCCGCGCCACCGCGCCCTGCTCGTCATCGATCTGTACGCGACCATGCTGGTGCTCGCCGCGATCGCCCTGACGCTGGTCTTCGTGCGCGGCTTCGACGCGACGGCGCCGTGGCAGTCCAACCGCTACTCGCTCGTCGGCACGTCGGCGATCCTGGCCTTCGTCGCCGCCTTCTGCTTCCAGGCATCGTCGCGTCTCTGGGGCCGCTTCAACTTCGAGTCGATCCTCACCTGGGTCGAGATGGTCGGCAGCTGGCAGACCTCGCGCATCGGCACCGGCAACAACTTCTCGAGCCGGATGAACACCGAGAACAACGTCGTGCGCACCGAGGCGATGACGCTGCGCGTCTGGCGCGCGCGGATCGAGTCGGTGGTCTTCGGCAAGGACGACGCACGCCAGGTGACGGCGATGTTCTCGACCGAGCAGGAAGCGAAGGCGCTGGCCGAGCAACTGATGCAGTTCGCGCGCAGCCAGAGCGTGCTGGTCGCGCCCTTCAGCGGCGAGGACGAGCAGCGCATCGCCGCGCTCAATGCCGGCGAGCGCGCGATGGACGCCGGCGCGCCGCACGCCGCCGCGGCCGCGCAGCTGCATCGCGACCTGCAGACCGCGGCCGCGCACGCGGCGGTCGGCATGAGCGGCGCCGCATCGCCGGCCGCGCCACGCAAGCGCTTCTGCTCCGCCTGCGGCACCGAAGCCCAGACGGACGCGAAGTTCTGCGCCAACTGCGCGGCGCCATTGCCGCCGGTCGCGCTGAGTTGATTGAACGCCGACGCGCCCGCGGCCGCGTCGTAGAGGCCTTCAGAGCGTGACGACGTGCGCCGGGCGGGCGCCCTTCACGACGCGCCACGGGATCGCCGCATCGAATGTCACCAGCCGCAGACCCCGGTCGACGGCGAGCCCGAGCAACCAGGCGTCGGTGACCTGGCGATGGCCGAGCAACGCGTCGCTGTCGAAGCGATCGGCGTCGAGCAGGCTCAGGTCGGCGCCGATGAATGCGTGATGGCGCGTGCGTGCCGCGGTACGCAGGCGCCTGGCGACTTCGGCGGCCTGCAGTGAGCCGGGATATCCCGGCTGGGACATGATGCGAACGCACCCGTTCTGCGTGATCGCGCACGACGCCCAGCCGGCATCGATGTTCTCGGCGAGCCAGCCCGAAGCGGCCTGGTGTTGCACATGGTCGGCGTCGAGCAAGGCGATGAGGACGTTGACGTCGAAGAGGGCTCGGGGCTGGCGTTTCGGCGTAGCCATCGTCTTCTGCAGAGGACCCGGAGCGATCAGTACTCGCCGTCGTCGCGCAGGCGATCGATCGTCTCGCGGGTCACGAGCTTGCCGCGTGAGGCGAAAGGCTTGAAGCCGTAGGCGCCGGCGGGCTCGCGCGCACGCACGGCACCGGCCTCCGGCGCGGTGCTCGTCAAGGCGCGACGAACGAGGTCCGAGACGACACGGCCGGCGGTCGTCTTCTCGCGCCGGGCGATCTCCTTCGCGCTCGCGAGAACGTCGTCGTCGAGGTCGAGTGTGGTTCGCATGTCGTTCAATTGGCGCGGATTGCATCTGATGCTATCGCATCAGATGCAATCCGCGCTTGTCGCGTCCCGCGCCGCGTCGATCATGGCGGCGGGGCAAACTACGCTCATGAAGACCCAGGTCGCGATCATCGGTGCCGGTCCGGCCGGGCTGCTGCTCGCCGCCCTGCTCGCCAAGGCAGGCGTCGACACCGTCGTGCTCGAGCAGCGCTCGGGCGACTACGTGCTCGGCCGGATCCGCGCCGGCGTCCTCGAGCAGACGACCGTCGATCTCCTCGACACGGCCGGCGCCGGCACGCGGATGCACGCCGAGGGCCTGCCGCACGACGGCATCGAGCTCTGTTTCGGCGGCACGCGCCACCGCATCGATCTCAACGGGCTCACCGACGGCAAGCGGGTCATGGTCTACGGCCAGACAGAGGTCACGCGCGACCTGATGGACCTGCGCGCCGGCGCCGGCCTGCCGACTATCTACGAAGCCGAGGGCGTGACCCTGCACGGCCTCGACGGCACGCGGCCGACAGTGCGCTACACGCACGGCGGCGTCGCCCACGAGCTCGTGTGCGATTTCATCGCCGGCTGCGACGGTTACCACGGCGTCAGCCGGCAGAGCGTGCCGGAGAGCGCGCTGCGCACCTTCGAGCGCGTCTATCCGTTCGGCTGGCTCGGCGTGCTCTCGGAGACGCCGCCGGTGTCGCACGAGCTCATCTATTCGAATCACGAGCGCGGCTTCGCCCTGTGCAGCATGCGCTCGGCGACGCGCAGCCGCTACTACGTGCAATGCTCGCTCGACGACAAGGTCGAGCAGTGGAGCGACGACGCGTTCTGGACCGAACTGCGCGCCCGCTTGGACGACGAGGCCGCGGCCACGTTGGTCACCGGCCCGTCGATCGAGAAGAGCATCGCGCCGCTGCGCAGCTTCGTCGCCGAGCCGATGCGCTTCGGCCGGCTCTTCCTCGCCGGCGACGCGGCGCACATCGTGCCGCCGACCGGCGCCAAAGGCCTGAATCTCGCGGCGGCTGACGTCGGCCTGCTCGCACGCGCGCTCGCCGAGCACTACCGCGAGCGCAGCGACGCCGGCATCGACGCCTACTCCGAGCGATGCCTGCGCCGCGTCTGGCGCGCCGAGCGCTTCTCGTGGTGGTTCACGTCGCTGATGCATCGATTTCCCGAAACCGGCGCCTTCGGGCAGAAAATGCAGCTGGCGGAGCTCGACTACCTCGTCCATTCGCGTGCCGCATCCACCGCATTGGCGGAGAACTACGTCGGGCTGCCGCTTTAACCTCGCTTCACCATCCTCAGGAGTTCCTCATGACAACGCTTCCGAAACGCTCGTTCCTCCTTGGCGCCGGCGCCGTTCTCGCAGCGAGCCTGCCGCTGATCTCGTGCGCGCAGGCGCAGCTGGCGTCGACGCCGACGAAGAACCGTGCCGTGTTCCAGGTGACCGACAACGACCCGGCGCGCTGGAACCTGATCCTCAACAACATGAGCAACCTGCGCGAGGGCCTCGGCAGCGAGGGCGCCGATATCGTGCTGGTCGCCTACGGCCCCGGCATCAACATGATGAAGGCCGACTCGCCGGTGAAGGCGCGCATCGCCGATGCGCTGAAGAACGGCGTGAAGATCATCGTGTGCGAGAACACGATGACCGCCTTCAAGCTCACGACGGCGGACATGCTGCCCGACGTCGGCTACGTGCCGGCCGGCGTCGTCGAAGTGATGAGGAAGCAGCAGCAGGGCTGGGCCTACATCCGCTCGTGACCGATCCGC
>Ga0209724_1002939_pt1 | contig 14247 bp, 13 predicted proteins | sample grotaG_FD_184143 | JGI IMG/M metagenome (GOLD analysis project Ga0209724, IMG submission 184143) | Glacier valley bacterial and archeal communities from Borup Fiord, Nunavut, Canada, to study Microbial Dark Matter (Phase II) -... | ecosystem: Environmental > Aquatic > Freshwater > Ice > Glacier ...
CTTCCGGTAAGGCAATTTCGACTTCAGCCGCAGCACATTGTTTGCTGGAAATGAAGCGTACGGCCGTATTTCTACGAGGTATTAACAGCGCCATTTCAGTAAAGATATCGGAAGTTATCAATCGGCCTGTTCGCATACTTTATGCAGGAACAGGTCCTTACGGTACCTTGGTTATCCCGCTTCTTAAGTTGTATAAAGCCGAAGATATGACTGTTGATTTGCTAGATATCAATTCCGGATCGTTGGCAGCACTTCAAAAGGTGACTGACGCCTTGACACTAAGTCCTTATGTTGGTGAAGTATATTGCACGGATGCCACTACTTTTGTTGTCACCAACCAGTATGATATTGTCATTTCCGAAACCATGCTTGCCTGCCTCAAAAGCGAACCACAGGTGGCCATTATGCAAAACCTGGTACCGCAATTGTCCGAAGCATGCCTCTTCATTCCCGAAGAAATTTCGGTTGATGCCTTCCTGACGAATCCCAAGCTCGAAACAGACCGGTTATTCTATTCCGGAACCGAACCGCTCCCCTTTCAACGCCGTTTGATAGAAAATGTATTTAAGTTGAGCAAGTTAAGTATTGTTCTTTCGCGAAAAACACTTTTGGTACCTGAATGCATTTCTGCATTTCCGGTTTTAAAACTATTTACAACGGTAACAGTTTTTGGCAACGAAGTATTAACAGGTAACGACTCGAGCATCACAATGCCAAAGCAATACTTCGATTTCAGAAAGCAAACTGCCAGGCAGATTGAATTCTGGTATGTCCAGGGGGAGAAACCGCGAATTGAAAGCCGGGCTGTGCAACAATCAGTTTTACAATAGTTTATTTGTTCTTAACTATTTTTTATAACCTTTTTAAAAATTAAAATAGAATTCCTGTTTTAGCCCAAATCTTTGCATATGAATCTTTCTTTACTCCAAGTTGATGAATGCCTTTTTGGCAATCCTGAAAAGGCGCAGGCATCATCACCGGCTCCTGTGAACCCTTGGTGATTATCACCTCAGCGGGAAATACTATTCAGAAAAGAGGCTGAAATTGCAGTAGCGATTTCAGCCTTTAGTATTTTATACTCAAAATCAATTAAGAGTAGTTTGTTGTGAAGGTGGATCCCAGCGGTAACAGTAGTCATTCCCTCTATAAAAAGCGTATATCGGGAATAAAATTACGTAAAGGATTGATCAATTATTCCTTTCAAAATTAGATCTGCATTTGTACTTTGAAAAGAGAACTTAAAAGGAAATTTAAAGTGATTGCTGTTTTTATTACGACGCTTTTATTAATATAATTTATAAAATCCCTAAAAGGTGGAAATAAAACGCTTAATTTCACCAGTTGCTTTTTGTAAAGCGGATTAAGCAATATACCATGGAAAAAAAAAGAAATATTATCCCAGATTTATCGATCCTTCGTCAAAAGGCCGAAAAGTTGCTTAAAAAGGAGCCGATTGAAGCAAGCACGAAACAGTCGGAAATAGAAATGCTGAAACTTATTCACGAGCTCGCTGTACGCCAGATTGAGCTGGAATTACAGAACGACGAAATCATACAGGCAAAGGAACAGGCGGTGAAGGTTGCATCCCAAAAATATGCCGAATTATACGACTTTGCTCCATTAGGGTTTATTACACTTTCTTCTGAAGGCGAAATTGTTGCGATCAATATTTGTGGATCACAAATGCTCGGCAAGCCAGATTTAAACTTAAAAAAAAGCAGGTTTGCATTTTTTATTTCAGATGAAACGAAACCCATTTTTAATCTTTTTCTCTCCAAAATATTTAATAATAATCTTAAAGAGACCTGTGAGATTACGCTGTCGGGCAATGGTCGATCATCTATATATGTTTACCTAAGCGGAATCCTGATCGAAAATGAACAGCACTGTCTTGTTAGCATGGTGGATATCACCGGACGCAAGCAGGCAGAAGAATTGATCAAAGAAAATAATTTAAGATTGGAACTTGCCCTTAAGGTGGCAAATATGGCCTGGTGGGAAATGGATATATCGACAGGCAAGGTCAAATTTGAAAAAAGGAAAGCTGAAATGCTTGGTTATGATCCGGATCAATTTAAGCATTACAAGGATTTTACGACTTTGCTTCATCCCGATGATTTTCAAAGGGCCATGAATGCAATGCAATTGCATTTTGACGGGAAAGTTGATAAGTATGAAGTTGAATACCGGATTTTAACTAAATCGGGCGACTATATATGGTTCTACGATATTGGTTCAATTGTAAAAAGAGATTTTAATGGACGACCATTAATTATAACCGGGGTCGTGCTAAACATTAGCGAGCGTAAAAAAACGGATGAGGCGCTTAAGCAATTAAACGAAGCGCTTGAAGATCGCGTAGTTGAACGAACGGCAGAATTATTAGAATCAAATACAGCCTTAAGGCATACCGAAGAAAAGTATCGGACTGTTGCCGACTTTACATACGACTGGGAATACTGGATCAATGCAGAAGGGAGTTATAATTATGTCTCTCCGTCTTGCGAAAGAATTACTGGATATGCAGTCGAAGAATTTCTCAATAATCCACAATTGCTTGATCAAATTATCTTTACTGCCGACTTGCAAGTTTGGGAAAATCACAAGAAAGAGGGGCGTATGAATATGTCAGGAGGAATAAATCCGGACCTGAATTTCCGAATTGTAACCAAGTCAGGCAATGTCCGTTGGATTTGTTGTGTTTACAGAAGAATATATTCAAAGGGGAAATACCTTGGAATACGAGCTTCAAACCGCGATATAACCGAGAAAATAAAGGCGGAGAATGAACTGCTAAATGTTACCATTGAAGTTGAAGAAAGGGAACGCAATCGCTTTTCACGTGAATTACACGATGGATTAGGTCCCTTGTTATCAACAATAAAGCTATACTTTCAATGGCTGGCCGAAACCAACGATGCCGGGAAAGTGAAGATGATTACCGAAAAAGGAAATAATTGCATCGAAAAGGCCATTCAGACAACACGGGAAGTGTCACTTGGATTAAGTTCGCTAATTCTGAATAATACAGGATATGTTGAAACGGTACTGAATTTTACCCAGAGTATAAATGATACGCAGAAATTGAATATTGATTTTACTTACAATTCCAACGATCGTTTCAGTTATTTTCTGGAAACTACCCTCTATCGTATTACTACCGAGTTAATCAATAATACCGTGAAGTATGCCAAGGCAACGCAGGTTGGAATTGAGTTCAACTATCAGAAGGAAAAGAATCTGATTTTTTTCACCTACAGCGATAATGGCATCGGGTTTGATTTAGCCAATATTGAAAAAGTAAGCAAGGGATTAGGACTCATGCATATTCAACAAAGGATTAATGTTATAAAAGGAGTCATGGAGATTGAAACAGCAACAGGTGAAGGGATTAAAGTTTGTATCCAATTACCGGTTATTGATTCTGCAGATGGATTTAAAGCCGAAACCTACAAACCGATTTATGTATAGCAATACTAAAATAATCATCGTCGACGATCATTTAATGTTTCGGGAAGGAATAAAACTCCTTATCGAAACCGAAGGAATGGGAAAGGTGATAGCCGAAGCGGATAACGGTCAGGAACTTCTTGATTTACTTGTGATGCACAATCCTGATTTAGTGTTAATGGATATTGAAATGCCTGTAATGGGTGGACTTGAGGCAACCATCGCTGCAATTGCTATCAAGCCCCATCTGAAAATTTTGGTCCTGACTATGCTTGGCAATAAGGATAACTATACCAGCATGATAAATGCAGGGGTAATGGGTTTTGTGTTAAAAACATCTGGAAAGCAGGAACTTGAAAAAGCAATAAGAACGGTAATTGGTGGCGAAAGCTACTTCTCGAATGAGCTGTTACGCTCAATAATTATTAATTTCGGGAAACGTCCTATTGCTCCTTCTGGTTTAACAAGTAGTGAGACCGAATTGACAGACAGAGAGCTTGAAGTTCTGCAGTACCTATGCAAGGGTCTGACAGCAACCGAAATTGCCGGAAAACTTTTCAGAAGCATAAAAACAATCGAAGCCCATCGCTCGAAGCTTTTACAAAAGACGAATACTAAAAACACGATCAATCTGGTATTATTTGCAATAAAAAACAAGCTGGTGGAATTTTAGAGTTCACCAATAGATAAAAGCTATAATTAGGGTTTACACTATTCTTTTGAGACTTTACACTAATAAAGTTGTTGCTAATTATTTTTTCTTTTGTAAAGAAAATAATTGGCGCTATTTCTTTGTGATAGAGCGCTGTCATTTAAAAAGATGGTAAAATGAAAATTTATCTCATTATCCCGAACGTATTGTTGGTTTCATCCGGATTAAATGGTCAGAAAGCGCCTAACAAAAAAGCGAAAATCATCATTGGTTTGGGTGTGCCAAATTTGATGCATATAAGCTCCCTTACTCTTCCAGGTGAAATTATTGAAACGAAGGGTTCAATCGATCATTCAGAGACCATGGTAAGTTCAGTTTATTTACCTGATTGCTATCTATCCACGGATTTTTCCGGAAAATCAGAAATTGGAGTCGAAGGCATGAAGACAATAAAACTTCTCAAACCAATTTCATCGCAGCAATGTTGGGAATTATGTGACCAAATTTGAATTTCTAAAAACATGGATAGCAAAGCCAAAATAATGATTGTTGACGACCATGAAATGTTTCGTGAAGGACTAAAACTTCTTATTGAGGCAGAAGGAATTGGAGAGGTCGTTGCTGAAGCTGAAAATGGACAGCAATTCCTTGATATGCTCGGGAATCACACGCCGGATTTAGTGATAATGGATATCGAAATGCCAGTGATGGGTGGATTGGAAGCAGCCACGAGGGCCATCGCAATCAAATCTTATTTAAAAATATTGGTTCTTACTTTACACTGCCGCAAGGAAGATTGTATTGATTTGATTAATGCCGGAGTGATGGGTTTGGTTTTAAAGACATCGGGAAAACAGGAGCTTGAAAAAGCTATAAAAACAGTGATTGAAGGAAATAAATATTTCTCAGACGGGCATTCAAACAATATTAAAATAAATCTACTCAGGCAATAGATACCAATCGTTCAAAACTATTTCTAAAATTAATAATACTATATTATTGAAAGTTAATGGAATCTCTATTGTATTTGCAATATACCAGGCTAGCTTGATGAAAATCCCTATTTTTATTTAGACTATTTTTAAAAAAATTGCAACAGATAACAAAATTTTGAAACCTTTCCCATGAAACTGCGTTGATATTGTTTCTTATAACGGACTTATTGCTTTTATATTTTTCCTACATGCATTTATAGAATTGAAAATTAATTAGATAGGCCAGTTATTTGCGTTGAATTAATCTTATAATAATTAAGCGATGATATCACATGGTTTAACTATTGTTATTAATGAACTGAAGAAACATCTGGAGGATGTTTACAGTGTTCCTTCATCAAGTGATGTCGTTCAGCTTGGGAATCTTGCTGAAGGGATCACCCAAGGGGGAGGGAACGGGGGTATAGCCAGAGGTAAACTCATTTTTTCAGTTGTCAACATCAAGGAAGAGAAGACACTTAAAAATCTACCCAATTTTGTAAGGAACGAAACTACCCTTCGCACAACTTACGAGAATCCGCCGGTATTTTTGAATTTCCAGATCCTGATTTCTGCTACCGATGCTGGTTATAGCAACGCATTATTGATGCTTTCACGCGCCATCCGGTTTTTCCAGTCTAAGAGTGTGTTTACTCAGGATGATGTTTCTCCATCTTCTATCAGTACAAATGCTCCTCCCAATACGCTTGACCGACTCGAATCCTTTAAAATAATTTTTAATCTTTATTCTCCTACCATGGAGGAAGTTAACCATTTGTGGGGCACACTCGGAGGCAAGCAATACCCATTTGTAATTTACATGATGAATATGGTCGATCTTAAATACAGGGCTGTTTACAATGAGAGTGGTCTCATTACCGAAATCGTCAATGAATTTTATCATAAAAACAATTCATGAAATGGCAGAACGAATCGTAAACGGATATAGGCGCCTTTTTGAAGTGCAATTGCTGCATCACTACTGGCTGGATGACGCATCTGTTCTGTTCGATACGTTGCCCGAAAGCAGAAAAACCAAATTATTGCTGGCATATGATTCGCGCTTTTTCCTGGAGATTAAACCTACTCCCTCTACAGCGAATAAACTCAAAGCATTTAGAGGAATATTCAAAATTACAGCGCCAGGTTTTATCGTTGCTGTTCCTAAAGGCGTTGTAGTTCCTGATAACGAGTTATTTTCGTTTGTAATTACGATTACGGATACTGATTTCTTTAAATATACTTCTCTGACATTTATAGACCGGAAAATTTACGAACTCTACTACCAACCTGAAGATAAAATATTGAGGTATAAGGAAAATGTTCCGGTATTTTCAAATCTGACAGGTGTTTCGCGCGGCGTAAATCCTGACAAGTCGTTATTTCTTTCGAGGGAAATTCCTGCCTCTATAGCGAGTGACAAAGTCGAATACCTGAATATTACCGGAAACGCTTTGTTTCAACTGACAAGTAGTCAGCCAGGTGCAGCGAAAGTGAAGTTGAACAATATTGCTGCAAATATGCCGGTTTTCGTACATCAAAACGATTCACCTGTAATTGTACCGCCAATGGGATTGGCCGGAACTCCCAGGAATGGGATTTTGCTAACCAATGAAATTCCAGACAATGTATTTGGTGTTGTGAATATTGCAGCTACTAATCCCCTTGATAATGACTTTAGTTGCACATTAGCGGGAGTTGCAAAAAATTTATGTCCTGTTTTTCAGATCCGGTTTAAAAACAGACAGGCTGTGTGGAAATATCTTAATAAAAATAACGGTTCACTGATTTCTGAAAGCAGTACGCCTTTGCCCTTCACTTACAACGGAAACGCTGGCGCAAAAAAGAAACCGGGAGAATCGGGCATTAAGGTGCAATATGAGGGTAATGACCCAACAAAAAGAATTGTAAAAGTTTATACGGAAATATTTGATTGAGTAACCTTTTTTTCACTTTTAAAATAAATCAATATGGCAACATCGTACAAAACTCCCGGGGTTTATGTGGAAGAAATTCCAAAACTTCCGCCATCTGTAGCGCAGGTGGAAACGGCTATTCCTGCCTTTATTGGGTATACACAAATAGCCAAAAAACTCGCTGTCGGCGATTTAAATAATGTTCCCAAACGAATTGGTTCGTTGGTTGAATATGAACAGTATTACGGATACGGTCCATCACCCAATGTTACTGAGGTAAATATCAGCGATTCAAACAATTTTGTATCAGCAACGCTTAGCAGTAAATTCTATTTGTATGATAGTTTAAGGATGTTTTATGCAAATGGCGGTGGTGATTGTTTTATTGTTTCAGTAGGCGATTATTCAGCTACAATTGATGATGCGGCCTATACTGCTGATACAGGAGGCTTTGCCGCTATTGCAAAAGAATCGGAACCTACAATCCTTTTATTTCCGGATGCGGTTTCATTAGATGATAGCAAAATTGCCAATGTACAGGCAGCCGCGTTGAAACAATGTCAGGAATTACAAGACAGGGTTACAGTAATGGATGTAAAAGAAAATGATGCATTAGGAGCCACCTTCAGGAGTAAAGTAGGTATCAATTATCTGAGTTATGGTGCCGCATATACACCCTGGTTAAAAGTTAATTTGCCAAAGAATGTCACTTATAACGATGTGAAGGGTGTAATCAAACGTGGAGGAGTCGCTACTAATTTAGAGGGATTAACAGGTGATTTGGTAATTCAGGCTGCAATTTCCGATTTAAACAAGGCATTTGCTGATGTGGCAAATATTGATGGAAAAACAAAATTGTTAAGCCCGCCTAATGGAAACTTAAGAACGGCTTTAAATACTTTAGGAGCTGCATTCTTAGCCGTCAATAATGACAGTAACTTAAAAGCGATGTTTGGCTTTTATTACAGCATTGCAGCTCAGATTGATAAATATATCAAGGCTGCCAGCCCGGCAGTGTTGACATATTCGTCTTTGAATGCGGATGTTATCGCGTCCGTTACTTCCAATTTCAATCCGACTTACATTAAAGTCGTTGGATTGGAGACTGAGACTGCTGCTAAAATAGCGACTTATACAGCAACTGTTTTAACGCCAACTTTTGTGGAAGCAAGCTGGGCGGGTGTTATTGGTGCGCCAGTAACAAATATTATTCCCGCTGTCGGAACAGTTGAAGATAAACGCCAGATTGTATTTAACAACCTTCTGCCATTATTTGAAGAAATTAACCAGAGCTATATGTCATTAATTGTGGGTGCTGCTACAACTTATACAAAGAAATTGGACGAGTCTTTAGCACTTCGTTTCCCTATCTACAAATCAATTCTTGCAGGTGTGGGTAACAGTATGACAAGCATGCCGCCAAGTGGGGCTGTTGTTGGTGTTTATGCTGCTACCGACCGGACAAGAGGAGTCTGGAAAGCTCCTGCGAATATTAGTCTGGCCAATGTTATTTCTCCTTCGGTAATATTTTCAAAAACTGAATTGGAAAACTTAAATGTTGATGCGGTTGCTGGAAAATCAATCAATGCCATCCGGTCTTTCCTTGGAAAAGGTACTTTAATTTATGGAGCCCGTACCCTTGCAGGCAACGATAACGAATGGCGTTATATCAGCGTCCGACGTTTCTTTAACATGGTAGAAGAGAGTACTAAGAATGCAACTGAAGCTTTTGTATTCGAACCAAATGATGCAAATACATGGGTAAAAGTGCAGGCAATGATCGAAAACTTTCTTTCCACACTTTGGCGCCAGGGAGCTCTTCAGGGTATGAAACCGGAACATGCTTTTTATGTGGCTGTTGGATTGGGCAAAACGATGACGGCGCTTGATATCCTCGAAGGTCGTATGATCATTGAAATTGGTATGGCAGCTGTTCGTCCGGCAGAATTTATCATCCTCAGGTTCTCTCACAAGATGGCTGAATCCTGATCAGAAATTCTTCTCAAACTATTTAATTTTCATATCATTAAAAAATAAAAAGTTATGGCACAACAATATCCTTTACCACGATATCATTACCAGGTTGACTGGGGCGGCGTTAAAATCAGTTTTACCGAAGTCACCGGTATGGATCAACAGGTGGAAGTGATTGAATACAGGCACAGCGACAGCAAGGATTTCAGTAAAATCAAGATGCCGGGCATGCGTAAATTCAGCAATATAACCCTTAAACGAGGCAAGTTTGAAGGTGACTTTGACTACAACAACTGGATCGATCAGATTTCAAATGACAGGGTTGGTGCCCGCCGCGATGTTGTCGTAAGACTGATGAACGAGAAACATGAGCCTGTAGCGGTTTGGAAGGCAGTAAACTGCTTCCCGGTCAAGATCACAGCACCCGACCTAAAATCAGACGCCAATGAAGTCGCGATTGAAACTTTGGAAATCGCACACGAAGGATTAAGCCTCGTTCGTTAAATCATGGCAGGTGCTACGACATATTATCCACCATGGGGGTTCTACTACAAAGTGGAATTTGGCATCAGCAGTAATAACAACGATGTCAGGTTTCAGTCTGTGTCAGGTTTATCGGTAGAATACGATTACGAAAACTTCAAAGAAGGGGGCGAAAATCGATTCGAGCACAAATTGCCTGTGCGTACCAAATATGCCGATATGATCCTGAAACGCGGGATGGTTGTTGATTCGGAGATTATTAACTGGTTTAACCGGGCTTTTCGCGACCGTGAATTTGAACCTACCGACATCAATGTGATCCTGATGAACGAAAAAGGAGAACCCTTGCGAACGTGGAAAGTGGCACATGCGATCCCCAAAAAATGGCTGGTTAGCGACCTGGTCTCGACTGAAAATGCGATTGTGATTGAAACCATGGAAATTACGTACCGTTATTTTACGGTACAGTAAAGCAAGGAAAAGATTACAATTGTGTATCGTGCAAATAATTCCTTTTAAGAATAATTGAAGGGTTTAGCAACTTATATTATGCCAATTGAAATAAGAGAACTCCATATCAAGGTGTCAGTCACTACTCCACAGTCCGGTCAGTCTTCGCCAGGTACCGGGTCGTCTGACGGAGGGAGCAATAATACCGCTGGCATCAACAAAGAGGAAATAGTTGCAGCATGTGTTGAAAAAGTGATGGAGATACTTCATAATAAAACTGAAAGGTGATGGCTGAAACAGGGAAACTTGAAAAAATGCTGATCCTTGCTTTTTCGGATTCCGAGAAAGCCGAAAACGGAGGTGTGAATGATGCTGATGATTCATTCGAAGCGCTCATCAATCCTGAAAGTTATACGCTTGCCTATAAGTTGAAATTTTCGGCAGGCGGACAGGGTCAGGGAACAAGTGGTGCGCAACTGAAGTATGAATACACAGAACCTGAGGAAATTACATTCGATTTTCTGTTCGACAATACGGGTATTATTGATGGAAAACCGAGAGCAAATATATCTGACGACCTTAAAAAATTCAAGGAAGTTCTGATATCCTACAAAGGCGATTCGCACGAACCACGGCATTTTAAACTCGTGTGGGGCGAAAACTCCATCTTTAAAGGACGTGTCATCGAGGTGTCTATCAATCACAAAATGTTCAAATCCGATGGTACACCGATTCGTGCTATAGCTACTGTCAAATTCAAAAGCAGCATCGAAGAGCAAAAACGGGCTGCCCGCGAAAACAGAAGTTCTCCCGACCTGACGCATATCCGGAAGGTAAAATACGGTGATACTTTGCCTTTGATGTGTTACCGTATTTACGGTGATCCAAAGTATTACCTCCAGGTAGCTGAAGTGAATGGCATCAGTAATTTTCGTCAGCTGATTCCTGGTACCGCTATTTCTTTTCCACCTATTGTTAAAACTGTGTAAGCCCCTTGCCAAACGATTCAAACATACCGACCCCAGCAACGCCCGATGTCTGTACATCGGCGATTCTTCTCGACGGAGTTCAGCTTCCGGGATCTTACCATGTATTATCGGTAAATGTAACCCGCGAGTTAAACCGGATTCCCGTCGCAATTATCAATTTGCGCGATGGCGAAGCATCTCAATCCACTTTCGAGGCAAGTAATTCCGGCCTTTTTGTTCCCGGGAAAAAAATCGAGATTAAATTGGGCTATCGTTCGCAGGATGATACTGTATTCAAAGGAATAATCGTCAGACACAGTATCAAATTGAGGAGCAGTGGAAGCCAACTGATCATCGAATGTCGTGATGAAGCTGTAAAAATGACAAGCGGAATCAAAAGCAAGTATTTCATTGACAAGAAAGACAGCGATATAATGGAGGAACTGATCGGTACGTATGGACTTCAAAAAGATGTTGAAGCTACGCTTCCGGGACTGAAAGAGGTGGTCCAATACGAATCCACAGATTGGGATTTTATACTTTGTCGTGCTGAGGCAAATGGTCAGGTTGTGATGGTGGAGGATGGGAAAATAATAGTTGCCAAACCTGCAACTGGAGGCACATCGGTTGTAAGTGTGAAGTTTGGAACTACTTTGCTTGAGCTCGATGCCGAAATTGATGCACGCATTCAGAATAAAGGTATAGAAGCCAGCAGCTGGAATGCGACAGATCAGGAAGTTATTAAAGCCCAGGCGGCTGAACCAACTACCACCAATAACGGAAACCTTTCGGCATCAGTATTGGCCAATGTAATCGGAGGAGATACTCTTGAAATTCAACATGGAGGAAAACTTAGCACGCCTGAATTGCAAGCCTGGGCTGACGGACGTTTGTTGAAAGAACGACTTGCCAGGATACGAGGCAGGGCAAAGTTTCAGGGTTTTGCCGGCGTTTTGCCCGGGAAAGTGATTGACGTAAACGGTATAGGTGATCGTTTTGAGGGGAAAATGTATGTTTCGGGCGTACGACAGTCTGTGTCGGAAGGCAATTGGGAGACAGATGTGCAATTAGGTTTGAACCCCGAATTGTTCTCCGAAACCTATAACCTGCGGCCGATGCCTGCTTCCGGACTATTACCTGCAGTAACGGGATTACAAACAGGTATTGTTACAGTTCTTGGAGGAGACCCTGATGGTGAAGACCGGATAAAGGTCCGACTTCCAATGATCAGCACTTCTGATGATGGTATATGGGCACGTATTTCAACCCTGGATGCTGGGAATAAAAGGGGAACTTTTTACCGTCCCGAGATTGGTAATGAGGTAATTGTTGGATTTTTAAATGACGATCCGCGTCATCCTGTCGTTTTGGGAATGGTCCATAGTAGTGCAAATCCTGCTCCTGAACCACCGGATGACAACAATCACCACAAGGGTTACGTGAGCCGCGAAAAAATGAAGTTCAACTTTGATGACGAAAAGAAAATTATCACGCTTGAGACGCCTGCCGGTAATAAAATGATGCTTTCGGAAGATGCCAAAAGTATTTCATTTGTAGATCAGAATGGCAACAAAATTACAATGGATGATAGTGGTATCACAATTGAAAGTGTTAAAGATGTGATAATTAAAGCAGCTGGCGATGTAAAAATTGATGGTATCAACATTAATGTAAAAGCATCTGCAGCCTTTAAAGCAGAAGGAACTGCTACTGCTGAAGTATCGGGAGCAAATACAACCATTAAGGGGAGTGCTGCTGCGATCATTCAGGGAGGGATGGTTCAAATAAACTAATAACAATGATATGCCACCAGCAGCGCGTGTTTCGGATATGATTGTAAGTACAGCTACACAGGGTGTCCCTACTCCTATTATTCCACCCGGGTGTCCTACCGTTTTAATTGGCGGACTTCCGGCAGCGAGAATGGGTGATTCTTGCGGGGTCGATGCTATTGTATTGGGTTCCGCAACTGTATTGATTGGCGGAATGCCTGCCGCAAGGATCGGAGCTGTAACTGCCGGAGGAGGATCGGTTATGCCACCGGGTGCTCCAACCGTAATGATTGGAGGTTAAAAAGTTAGTATGATTAAAGTGCCTTGAATAACAAGTAAGAATTATGGAACAAAACCTTTTATTTATTGGCCGTGGATGGTCGTTTCCACCGAACTTTAACCAGAACACCGGAAATGTGGAAATGCTTGAACAGGAGGCAGATATTGCATCAAGTCTCGAAATTTTGCTTTCGACGGTTCGTGGTGAAAGGGTCATGTTACCGCAATATGGTTGCAACCTCGATGAACTTGTTTTCGAAAGCCTTGATACGCGCATGAAAACACTGATGACAGATAAAATAGAATCGGCAATATTGTATCACGAACCCCGAATCGAGCTTGAAAAAGTAATTTTAAACGACACCCGGGAACTGGAAGGTGTGATATTGATAGAGATCAATTATCGCGTTAAAACCACCAATTCACGTTTCAATTTTGTCTTTCCATTCTATAAATTGGAAGGAACGGATATCAATCTTACCACGACTGTTAGTCTAATCACCTGATAATAAGCTTCTGTATGTCAAATTCGATAGACTGTAATAAGAATTCAGATCCTCTAAAACTGATCCGCGATGGTGCCAATCAGGAACAACGACTATCGCCGGCTTTAGATCCATCGTATGTGCCAATTAATGAGCATGACGTGGCAAATGAAATGATGTTTGCCCGGGCATTGTCGGAGTTTGTAAAATATTTCGACAGCAATAATACTGCGAATGGCAACTGGGCACCATTTTTCAGCAACGACCCTTCGCTCCGATTGGCTGCGGCGTCTATTCAGAATATCGAAGATTATATGACTCAGATCAAATCATATTTCGACTTTTTAAATAACCTTGATAACGAATCAAAGGGTCCTGAATTAATCAACAACCTAAGCTACATTTATAGTTGTTTAGGCACACTTGCAAAGCAACTTGATGTTTTGAAAGAGGGGCTAACCGCTGAGATATCTCTTAAATCAACGCTAAAAAATCTTATTCAAACCCAGCTTGCACCGGCGCTGCAGCGACTGATTTCCTATCAGAAAGCAGGAATTGTTTTAGGCGTGGTAAAGGATGTTGCTCCGGCAGGGAGTATGCAAATACTTGGTGTTTTGCCTGACACTTTTGATAAAGAACTTACTTCCGGTTTTTCTAAGGATTGGATAACCAATACTGCGGCAGATTGGAATGTGTACATTGCATCCATAACCCCCGAACCATCGGTTTATGGAGATCCGGCAGGAAATCCACTAGATCCAACATTCGTTCGTACCAACCATATTGCCACCCATAATCTTTTTACGTCAGTTTCCGATCAGTTTCTGAAAGTCTTTGCACGAGT
>Ga0209724_1002940_pt1 | contig 14246 bp, 11 predicted proteins | sample grotaG_FD_184143 | JGI IMG/M metagenome (GOLD analysis project Ga0209724, IMG submission 184143) | Glacier valley bacterial and archeal communities from Borup Fiord, Nunavut, Canada, to study Microbial Dark Matter (Phase II) -... | ecosystem: Environmental > Aquatic > Freshwater > Ice > Glacier ...
CTGCCGTGGACAAGATCTTTTTTTCCAAGTCAGAGGCAGAGCTAACTTTGAAAAAATAGCTCGATCCTTGAACCATAAACTCTGAAAGCCTTGTGGAACCGTTCAAAAAAATGTCCGGAGTATTGCTATTTCTATTAGCTGAATAACTTGAATAACTTTATTAGAACTTCATGAGAGTAAGGCTAATCTTTATGAGTATCAAACTGATTGATTTCTTATCGAAAGAACAAATAGGTAAGTATTTCGGTAGAAAAAATGTTTCAACGTGATGACCCTCATTCTCTACATCCTTCGACTCAATTAGCTCAACCAAGATTACGGTTTGATTACTTAGATGGAATTCGGGGTATAGCTGCTCTTTACGTAGTGCTTTGTCACGTCTGCTTTGATATGCGCGAACAGCTACAGGCACCAGAGATAAACACAGTCCTGAGAACCGTCGTAACTTCAACAATATCTCATGGTCAAAGTGCTGTTGCAATCTTTATTGTGCTCTCCGGCTACTGCCTAATGCTGCCCATTGCTCGATCCACGAATGGTGAACTCAAAGGAGGAATGAGAAATTACTTCAAACGTCGTATCCTACGAATTTTACCTCCATATTATGTAGCTTTACTTTTATCACTATTTTTACACATAGTAATACCAGCTAATGCTGCCTCCTCAAGTGGAGCACATTGGCTCAGTGGGCAACCAGCTTTAACAACAGATGCCATCCTTTCCCACATCCTTTTGATTCATAACTTCAACCATCAATGGGAATTTAGTATTAATCCGCCCATGTGGAGCGTGGCAATGGAATGGCAGATTTATTTTCTTTTTCCATTGATACTACTGCCAGTATGGCAGCGGTTTGGGTTGCCTATTGTTCTAGTTATAAGTTGTAGTATTGCTCTTGTCCTTTATAAATTAGAGATTCATTCCTGGTTTATCATTTTATTTACCTTAGGAATGACTGGAGCAGTTGTTGGATTTTCTCAGAAGGCGCTTTCAAAGTTCTGTAGGGAGAAAATATCGTGGAGGAGACTAGCACTCTTCTTTGGAACCATCTGGGCTACAACGTGGTGGCATCCAGTTGGGCATTTGGTTAACGACCTGATGGTAGGGTTGGCAACAATCTGTTTGATCGTTTCCTGCTCTCAACTTCTAGTTGAAAACAGAATTGATATAGCTTCAAGGTTTTTAGGGTCGCAATGGGTTAAAACTTTAGGAACTTTTTCTTATAGTCTCTATTTGACTCATGCCTTGGTGCTAGCAGTAACTGAACTGTGTTTAAGCCCTTGGTACATTCAACCAACTACTAAACTTTTAATATTGATTAGTACAGTTTTACCTCTATCTGTACTATTTGCCTATATTTTCTATCTAACTTTTGAGAAACCCTTTATAAGTATGCGTAGCAAACATACACAAGAACAGTCTTCGAGCAAAATTTAGATCATACACCAGTGAATCATTTATTGCTGATTGTTCACGCCCTCGATTTACAATACTCCGGACATTTTTTGAGGCAGAGGCTGAAACCCTCATTCCACCGTTGGTATTTGCTTCAGTGATGATGCTGAAACCCGCATTCCACCGTTGGCGGTTTAAAATTGTCCGGACTGTTGATTTAGTGAGTTTAATTAAATCAATGACGTTATGGACTGGATTGCTCACGAAGCTCAACTTTTATATAGTCACAATGGCTGCTAATGTACCATAAAAACGATTAAGGTAATCTACTTACCTTAATCGTTTTTATGTCAACCTTTAAGATAAAGACTCAACTTCGTTAATTGGGTTCCAACTCCACTAGATATTTCGCTCTTCTAATGGCGTACAGGTTTTCATAATGCTGCATCTGCTTAACCTGTCGCTCCTGCCATTGCAGCCCAATCAATGCCGCGATCGAGAGCATAAACCCTGGCTCTTCCATGAGCGTAAAGATAAACCCGTTAACTACGATATTGAGAAACATAAATCTAGAACAGTTATCAGGGCATAGCTTCACCCAAACAAGCAGACAAAGATATAGATAAGCGGCTAACCCGGCATAGCCTAAATCGCCCCAAATTCCTGCCCAGCCCCAAAAAGGGGAGAACATACTTGAGTCTAAATAGCTGCCGTTCCACACGTTCCAAACCTCCTGGGTGACAGGGTGTGTAGTCGCTCCTAAAGGCACCAGGAGGGCGGCATAGTCTCTGATCATCCATCCACCTAAACGCCCGATCGTGTGTCCTGGTCCAAGACCAAAGAAATTGTTTAGAACTGAGTGGTAGTAGGCGGGAATTAAGCGAAATGCGGTTGCTTTCTGTACCGTCACATCTCCATTTGGACCATAAATCTCTGGTCGAATCCATCCTCTATAAGCATGGAACGCTTCAACATTCCAGATACACCACCAAAAAATGCTGAGGGTGACAGAGGCAATCAATATGTACTTTAAAGTTCTTCCAATATTTTTTACTTGGCTCAAAATGAGCAGCACCCAGGCAAGAATTGCAACTAGAAGAACCTGTTTCGCATCAGCAAACAGAATTTGCATCAGCGTTAGGTAAGCAACTCCAATTCGCATCCAGAGGGGGGCTGTTTTTGCGTTAGTGCAGAAATAAACACAAAAAAGAATGCTGACGTTAGACGAGACTACGTGCCCACCCGAAGATAGATAGAACACACCTTGTACGTTGTCTTCTAAAGTCAAGCGAGTATGTTTAAGAACGTGAGCGTCCAGAAGAAACTTTTCAGCCAGTGCCAAAAAGAGGTTAGAGAAACCAAATCTTAATATCCATTTTCTAAAATGCTGAAAGCTTCTTGGTGTAACTGGAAGTGCCATAATCGCCAGCAGCATCAGCAACCACTCTGCCAGCAGCAAAAAATCTAAAACAGCATTGATTGCCCCAGCCTGGTTACAGATAGCACTGACGATCGTCACTCCAAAAAAAACACCAAGACCACCCAAAATAGATTTGGTAATCGCAATCTGTCGCTTATCTTTAACCCGTGTTTGAACGAGTACAATGCCGCAAGCTAAAGGCACAACTGCAAAATGGACAAAGTTAATAGGAGCGGGAAACCCCATTGAATTGAGCAGTCGGGGAAAGAACGCCGTCGCAAAGGCGATCAAGATCAGCGTTGACCCTGTGATAAATCCACTCCCTTGCGGCTGATAAATCGTTGTTTGTGCGGTCATTGGTTCTTCTCTAGTTACCTACTTCTCTATTAGCCGTCACACATCAACTATCAGGAAACAAGGCATGAAGTTTTAGCTGCTTTCCTGTGGCTTTTGCACAGCTTAGTAGACCAAAACGAAAGTTTGAAGGAGATGGAGTGGAATTAAGGGAAATTAAAAGACAAAACGCAGACTGTAGAACCTGGCACCAAGGCTAAGTTCTACAGTCTGCATTCGTGCGATCTGAGCAGAGTCGAGCGTCTATCTTAAAGCCAGAACGTTCTGTGTCTGTTGATAAATCTCAATTAGCTGGTTGTAATTCTTCTCAGCCGTGTATTTTGCCTCAAATTCGGCACGGGCAGCAAGGCGCATTTGAGCCAGTTCTGCTGGGTTTGCCAGTGCCCACTCAACCTTGGCAGCTAAATCAGCCGCATCTCCTGGCTGGTAGTGTAATCCGGTGCGCCCAGCATCAACGACCTCCGCGATCGCGCCAATGTTAGCAGCAATCACGGGGGTTCCTTTGGCAAAGGCTTCGACCGCGACGCGACCAAAGGTTTCATACCATTTAGAGGGAAAGATGAGGAACATGGCTTCTCCCATCAGCGCATGAACCTCTGGCATGGGTTTCCGCCCTAGCCATTCCACTTGAGGCATCCGTTTTGTGGCTTCAATGACTCGATCGGCTAGCGGACCCTCTCCCACAATCTTGAGCGGAATAGGATTCTCCAACTGCTCCCAAGCTGCCAGCAACGTATCTAACCCTTTTTCTACCGAGAGTCGCCCCACATAGAGCGCATAACCCCCTCGCCCTGCTCCTACACCAGGGTCGGGACTCACAAAGTTGGGCTTGACCACGATTTTCTCAGCCGGAAGCCCGCCTTGAATAAATTTTTGGCGTGCAAATTCAGTCAAGGCAATGTAGGTGTCTACCATCTCATTCCAAGTGTTGAGTGCTCGATGCACCGTAATCATGGTGGTCACTCCACCACTTGCTATACGGCTTTCGCGGTAGCAACCGTGCAGCACTCCGGGATAGGGCACAGGCTTGCCTAAGCAATCTTCGCAGACCTGTCCGTCTCTAAAAAAGAGAGCATTGGGACAGAGAAGGCGATAGTTCCGCAGGGTTTGAACAACTGGAACGCCCTCTGCTCTGGCGGCGTAATAAACGGATGGCGAAATGAGAGGGAAAAAATTTTGAACGTGGATGAGGTCGTGTTTTGTCGTTTTTAGTCGCTGTCTAACAATCTCATAGGCTTCAGAAGACCAAACGGTTTTGATAGCAACTTGGGCTGCCCCGATCGCCGCCAGATGATCATTGCTTTCCTCATACACCTCAACCTGGTGCCCCCTGTCTCGCAATAGCCGCTCCTCCGACTCGCGAGACTCGTCCTCACCACCCCGAATCTGATATTTATTGTGGACACTCAAGATACGCATATTGATCGGTTTCTCTAATGGCGGACTAAATCTTGTCTGGAGAAGAGAATTTCTTCGTAGAGTTGAGTAAAAAGTTTTCCCTTGACTTCCCAATCAAATAGGTCTCTGACTCGCTGTTGTCCTGCTTGCCCCAAACACACACCCATCTCAGGGTTACTGGCTAGAGATGCCATTGCGTCTGCCAAATTCTGCACTGCCTGTTTAGGTTCAGGAGCAGGCACCTTAAACCCAGTTTCGTGAGTGACTTGGGTAGCAGGTCCGCCCAGATCTAGACAAATAACGGGTCTCGCGGCTGCCATTGCCTCTAAGCAAACCCACCCGCCTGAGTCATGCAAACTGGGATGGACAAGCGCATGGCAAGTCTCCAGTTTTTGCAGAGTTTGTTCACGAGGCAGCAGCCCCCAGAAGCGGACTCGATCGCCGATTCCCAAATCTTGCGCGAGTTTCTCTAAATTCTGCTTGTCAGGACCTTCGCCAATAATCCAATATTCAGCGTTAGGCAAATCGAGTTTGGCGAAGGCTTTGAGACCCAAGTGAAATCCTTTCCAGTGCAGCAGTCTGCCGATCGAGACTAATCGGAACGTTTCGCGATCGATTGAACCAAGTTTTGCCAGCGTTTCAAAATCTGATTTGGGAATCCCTGCTACTCCACAAATCTCGACTCGCTGACAGCCCAATGCCGTCAGACGCTCACCCGTTTCTCCGGTTGCTGCGAGGGCGATCGCGCTGCGTTCAGCCGTTAGATGAACAAAGGGATCGTTCTCACCTAGCCACCGAGCTAAATCCCGCACGGTCTCATACACTTTGCCCCGTAAGGTCAAGTCCTGCCAAAATGTTTTGGGGGCTGACTCTCCTCCACCTACTGGACCCCAGATAAAGGGCACAGGCAGCAGCGCCAGAAAGCTAGGACCCCAGTGTTTAACATAGGTAACGTGATGAATAATGTCAAAACCAACCTCACCGTGAAGTTGTTTAGCGATCGAGTGAATTCCAGCCTGCCACAGATAGTAGTGCAACTGGACTCCTCGCAACCCTTTCTTCCACCAGCGCATCCAGGCGGGGATATCGTAGTAGACAAAATGGAGGTTAGGAATGGGGTGCTTGGCTAACTCAGTTTCGATCGCCGCCCGATTATCTTCACGAGTCATCACCCAAACCTCGTGATACTGAGTCAACTCTTTAGCAATATTCCAGCCAATTCCCGGATCGGAGCCTTTATTCGGTCCGCAGGCGTAAGCAGACAGTAAAACCTTGCGATTCATGGTGTTCTATCCAACAATTGTTCATACACGTCAGCGATCTGTTCAGCCGTTTTCTCCCAGGTAAAAGACTTAGCCCGCCGCAGTCCTTTTTCAATCAGTGAGTGACGCAGACCGGAATCTTCTCGGATTTGGCAGACGGCTTGCACGATCGCTCCTGTGTCATTAGGAGCCACTACGATCGCGGCATCCCCGGCGACTTCTGGCAACGAGGTGACGTTGGATGTAATCACCGGAGTTCCACACGCCATTGCTTCGAGGATGGTCATCCCAAATCCCTCATAGAGTGAAGGAGCTACCAGAATGTCAGCCGAGTTATAGATTTGGATCAGGGCGGCTTTGTCTGGTTTACCTAAATAACTAATCAACGGCTCTAGCTGCTGGGACTGAATAAACGTCTTTTGTTCAGCAGTAAAGTCTGCTCCCGTCTTCAACAAATGCACAGAAACGCCTTGAGCTTTAAGGGCATTTAAGGCGGACAAAACAGCCGTTACATTCTTACGGGGATGGTTGGAGCCAACATTGAGCAAGCAGGTCGTTTCTGGAGAGATTTGCTGCTGCTGCCGAACCCAAGCAAACTCCGATCGCGGGAGTGGACGAAAGAGCGATTCCACTGCATTGGGAGCCACTGTAAGCCGCTCTGGTTCTATGCCCATCAACCGCATCACATCTTTAGCGGTGTAGGCTGACACTGTAACAATATGATCGGCATAACGGATGCCTTTGACGGCATATTGCCAGACGGCAGTGCTGACAAAGGGCAACTTTGCCTGATCGCTGATGTTTTCGGGCTGCAAAAAGTTGATTAAATCATGGCAGGTGACAACTAATGGCGTTCGGGTTCCTTTGAGCCAATAAGCCAAATGTCCGTCACTGTGATCAATGACGTGGAAAAGGTCTACGTCTTGTTGTTTAACCAATGATGGAAAAGACCAATATCGCTGGTAGTACTTTTGCAACCCATTCAGCCAGGATTTGCCTTTGTGAGGGGCGATCGTCGCTGGAACGAGTTCAACAATGTCCCAATCAGGTCGAATCGCTTTAAGACCACTGACGATCCCATCGGCGTAAACGTCCATGCTGAATGATGCCTTTGGTGTTCTGCGGACAATTGCAACTCGCATGATTTTGTCAGTTACTACGCTCGATCGGTAAACGTTTTTGATGCCTCTGTCCCAGTTGATTGATCTGCACTGTTCCCCCAACATCTAGTTGTTGGTAATCCTGATCAGGCACTGGCTGAGATTTCTGAAGAAGGTTGGGCTGTAGAGCCTTTGCCTAGAAGTTGATGATGCTTAATTCGCTCAATCAGTTCTAGAAACGCCTTCAACTCACAGTTCAGATCCTGGTTAGCAAAGACTTCTTTAGCGTGTTGGCTGTAAACGGTTCGGGTCTCTGTGTCTGCGAGTGCCAAAATTGCTTCAGACAGCGCATTGACATCACCAGAGGGATAAACCAACCCGTTATAGCGATGGACGACGGTATCGCGGTAGCCCCAATTGCCACAGCGATCGCTGATGATTGCCGGACAGCCTGCCGCCATGCCTTCTGAAACAACCAGTGGATGGGGATCAATCCGAGAGCTAGAAACAAACACATCCAGCGCAGCGTAGTGCAGTGGCAGTTTGCTTTGATTGACAAATCCTACATTGATGACTTCGCCGTTTAAGCTGGCAAGCCGTTCCTCAATGTCAGGCTTTAATTCACCGCCGCCAATCATAATGCCGCGAATGCGGGGATCAGTTTGGTGTGCTTTGGCAATGGCATCAATGAACTCGAATGGATTTTTACGATCGATATATTTGCCCACAAACCCGTAGAGAACCGTGTCATCATTCCAGCAAAGCTGACGGCGAATCTGCTGAATTTCGTCTGGTCGGCTCGAAATAGCTTGCTCAAAACGATCGCGATCGACTGGATAGCAGCCCCGCACCATCTTTTCTAATGGCACTCCATAGTGGCGCAGATAGATTTCATTGTGATCGCCGCTCGAAATCCAGTGATCGGCTAACCCAAACATTGAGGGATATAGCGCAGACAGCGCTACTTTTCGCAAGCGATCGTAGCGATCGTCGGTGATGATAGTGGCATCGTTCTGCATAATTAGGGGAATGCCTCGCAGTTTGCACAGCAGCACAGCTAACCGATAGGAAGGGGTAAAGAAGCTGGGCAGAAACACGGCATCGACGTTTTGCTGGGTCAAGCGTGATAGTAGCCCAGGGTTAAACAAATTTTTATCAATTTTGTCGGCAATCTTACCTTTCCAGGTCTTCAAAAATTCACACTCATAGCCACCCACTAAATCCACATCCCAGGGTTCGGAACTGCCCAGATGTCGATCGCCCCCTACTTGATTTTCATTGCACAAATAAAAGGCTTTTACCGATACTCCGGGCTGCTCGTTGAGCTTACGCCATAGAGGGGCATGGTGTTGAGTAGGATGGGTGAAGACCACCCCTAAACGAAAGGTCTGTTGCATGGTAAACTCCGCGAACAATGTTGCAGATCAGGCTGATGGTTCAAACGAGTAGTCACCCATTTCTTTCTTCACCGCTAAATTCATGAATCAGCTTACTAAAGCGCGAATTTTTTTCAGGGTTTGCCCAACAAACTTAGGGCGAAACTGGGGCGCAAATAGCCAGGTAATGGCAGGTTCTGCTAACGGCAATGGCATCACTCCAACCCAAATAAACCACAGGCTGTAGATGAGCCGTTTTTGCACGTTGTAAGCTGAAAATTTCCACAGTGCAAGAATGCCTGAGTAGCTTAGGAAAAGCGCATCATCGGTTGCAACCGGATGGTTTTGAGGGTCTAATCGTAGGGATGCTAAACGAGACCAAGCGCGTCCAAAGAAGCGCAAGTTTAAATCTTCGGGCACCTCATACCCTAATGCCGTTGCGTGTTGAGTTATTAGGTCACAGCGCTGCAAGTCATGATTGACAAATCGCCGATAGCGATCGCTGCTGACCGTCGAGATAGCCCACTGGTTGTTAGTATGAATTCGATAAGCCCCTAGCGGTTCTTCGATCGCCAACACATTGCCATAGAGCGGAATCAGCACCGAGAGGTAATCATCAGAGGTAGAGCGATACTCAAACGGAATCGGCATGACCTGAGATAGGGCTTTACGGCTGAGAGCGTTGCCACTGGTCGGTGTGCCGCAATAGGTTCCCACTTTGAGCAAGCTGCGCCATGCTTCACCTGTTGCTAGAGGGGCACTGCCTTGAGGGTAAGAAAATCCACGAGAATTTCCATCGCCATCAATCACAGACAATCGGTAATGTACTTTTGCACTGTCTGCTTGCCAAATAGTAACAATGCGATCAACCGCTTCGGGAAACAGATAGTCATCGGAGTCTAGAAAAATAATGATGTCACCATGACTATGAGCAAAGCCATTATTAAATGCCGCCCCCTGTTTACCATTCTCTTGTAGAACTGGAATGATACGCTCACCATAGCCAGCAATAATGTCTCGTGAACCATCGGTAGAGCCATCATCAACTACAATCACTTCTATCGGCTGGTAAGTCTGAGCTAAGGCACTGTTAATAGCGTCTGCCAGAAAACGATCGTAATTGTAGTTGTTGATGATAAGGCTAACAAATAACGGCTTGGTCATAGTGCTTGTTCCAAAACATACAAAAAACAAGTCCGCTAACGCTTGAGGTTAGGCAATGATTTTTTTATATTGCTCTAATGTTGCAGAGGCAATTTGATTTCAATTAAGCGTCTCCAGCGCGTATTGCTGCCCTCTAAGCCCCATCTCTTGCCACTCAGAGCGGCGTTGGCAAAGTTCTAGGAGACCAGAGCAAATTGCTTCAACGTCAGGTTTGACAACAAGCCCACACTGGCTAGCCCTCACGTGAGTTGCAATGCCAGACTCTTTTGATACTAATAGTGGACGTGCAGACAGCATGGCTTCAAGCGCAGAAGCCCCAAACCCCTCAAAGCGCGATGGCATACAAAAAATGTCGTAAGCAGCAATCATGTCCGAGGCTGATTTATCGTACTCTGGCTCAAGAAATCGTACTTTTTGCTCAGCAATAAGATCACTTGTCAAGGCTTGTAGCTGTACCTTGTTGCCTCTAGAGTCTGGACCTTGAAAAATTAACTGAGCATCCACATTGTGAATAATGTGACGAAACGCCTCTACCAGAAGATCCAGCCCTTTGTGATAGATTTTGAGACGACCAAAGTAGAAAAGTTGAATATGTCCCTCATGACTCCACTTCAAATTTGATTGAGCGTTAACGTCGGTTGATAAGCATCCGTTTGGCGTGACCAGAATAGGCGTTTGAATGCCGCGAGTTTTCAGCCATTTTGCTTGAGTAGAATCCAACATTTGAATGGCTTTAGCCTGTTGTAGCAGCCGTTTTTCTACCAGGTGCCAATACACGAATTTCATCAATGCCTTTTGGCTAAACATGGATGGATGGTAAACATCATGGGATGCCACGACATAAGGAATGTTTCGCTTCTTGCACAACCGCGAAAACGCAAAGACCGATCGATGTAGCATCCCGTTGAGAATGACTAAGCTGTTCGTCGTCAGATTTGTGCTGACGTACTCTTCCAGTCCTGAGGAAAGAGAAAAGGTCGGGTGATTCTGCGTTGGTTGAGCAAACGAACGAATGGTATAGCCAGCTTTCGTGCGGAAAACGCTTGTCTCTGAGGCTTCTGCTTCGGAGACAAGCGTCACGGTTGCACCGCATTCCACTAAGCCTGTTGCTAAACCATGCACGGCTTTGCTTAATCCATTAACAAATTTGTCTCCATAGGGAGGGAAGTATCTGAGGTAGAGGTAAATATCGAATGGTAGATCAATCATCTAAAGTTACCTCTTAAGCCAGGGTTAGCAATGTGCGTGGGTGAAGCGTCCGACTAAAATCTGAATGTCGTTAAGTGTGTCGAAAATAGATTGAAGATTTTAGAAAAGGTAAGAAAGCACAATTATTTTTAGGATGAGTAAAGCCGTTTGACATATCAGAAGAGCAATAGCGTAATTCATGCTCCATACCACTAAGCTGCCAAAAGCCGTTTGAATGGATCTTTGTAAAGGTAGTAGCGAGCTAGCGATTTTGCCAGGATGCTTAGACTTTCAACTTTGCTAACTTGTTGGAAGGGATACTTTAGGTAAAAGGCATTCAGCAGTTTGCGTTCCAGCACAGGTTGTACATCTTGTTCGATCGCAAGTTTCTGTGCCTCTTGAACGATCGCGTTGCCATAGCGCTTGACTAAATAAATCAAGATAGACTGAGTGCCACGGTTATGTTTAGGCGAAAGATTCAGTTTTTTATACGTGCGCTCAAACTCAGTAAAAACACAAAGCGGGATGGATTCAAAGACAATCTTTTCTTGAATGCTTAGAGTTCTAAATAACTCCTGATGCCAAGAATGCTCAACCCGATCGCCCACCTGCAAATCGGACTGAATCGTTTGCGTATTCCAAAATAAGCCACCGTTAGAAACTCCTTCACAGAAAAATAGACGGGTGTGCAGTTGCTGTGGTGTATAAACGCCCTGCGAGAACCACCTGCCTCTAGTCGTTGCGTTCATAGGTGCTGACACACCATTTTTTTCTAGCCGCATTTCTTGATTACGCAACACAATGCTGACCTGCTTTACGTTGAGAGCGTTAATGTTCTCCTCGATAAATTTTGGAAACAAATAGTTGTCATCTTCAAGCACAAACGCATAGGTACCTCCAACGTATGCCTTTGAATGAAAGGCATAGTCAATATTCTTCGATCTACCTAAATTTGTCTTGTGAGGTTGATAGATTATTCGGCTGTCATTTAGAGCCTCTACTACTGCTTTTGCTTCTTGCGCTGGAGAATCATCAAGAACCAACGCCAACCAGTTTTTATGAGTCTGAGCAATGAGGCTTTTGAGCGCACGATCGAGCAAATCAGGACGTTTATAAGTTGGTATTCTAACCTCGCATAAAGACATTTTGCCTCCTTAATAACTTGAGAAGTAGCCTGTTTGTGTTTATCAAGACTGTCTCTTAGGTTTTACAAACGTTCTAAGTTACAATACTCCGGACATTTTTTGAGGCAGAGGCTGAAACCCGCATTCCACCGTTGGTATTTGCCTCAGTGATGATGCTGAAACCCGCATTCCACCGTTGGCGATTTAAAATTGTCCGGACTGTTGAAGTTACAATCCGGAAGGAAATGATAGCTTCTGCGGAACGCCTTCAAAACGAAGAGAACTACAACTCAGCTAACAGATGATGAACTTTTTGACCTGCAGCTGACCAATTTAGCCGCGATTGATATTCACTAAAGGCAGACAACGCTAGTTTTTCATAGTCAGAATATTGAAGAAACAGATCGGAAACATAGTGACAATAATCTGCGATCGCTTCTGGCTCAAAAAGCTTACCGTTGATGTGATCTTTGATGATAGTAGGAATGCCGCCAACGGTAGTAGAGAGGCAGGGAACCCCAAGCGCATTTGCTTCGCTGAAGACGATCGGAGTACAGTCAGCTAGGGAAGGTAAAATTAAAAAATGAGACTCTGCAATCAACTGATTAATTCTTTGTTTACCTCCTATTGTACTTTTACTAATAAAGCCCAGTGATTTAACAAAGCTTGGCAATGGTTCTTCAACCTGGGGCTGACAACCCACGATCGTTAATTCTGTGGGCAAACCAGATTGGTTGAGTTGTTTTGCGACTTCAAGAGCTACGTTTCCACCTTTACGCAACCAATTCATACCTAAAAATAACAGTTTGCAAACTTGAGATGGTCTTGACTCAATCAGATCTTTGACTTCATTCAAAGTTCTGCTTACCTGAATGTTGGCTCCAAAAGGAACGACTTTCACTTTGCTAGGGTCGGCGTGGTAAAAATCAATGGCGCTTTGAGCAGCCCAGTCAGAAGAATAAATCGCCAGTTGACAGTTTTCAATCGCCTTCACTTCCATGCGATGACCGTTCTGAATAGTTTCATTACAGAGGTTACTGTAGTGAGGGTAGAAGTCAAGTACGTTGGCAAACGTGGCATCTGCCCAAAAAACGATCGGCTGCTTACAGTCAAGATAAGCGATCGAATTAGTGGTGGCGCTAAAGACAATATCAGGCTCTACTCTGCTTAAGTGCTGGGCAACCTGCTGGGCTTGCTGCTTGAGAATAAATGGTTCGGGATCGCGCAAGTATCTTTTGCGCTGTAACTCGTAGTAGTGTCGCTTGTATTTGCGGACTACCTTAGCCGCAAGTGTGTCCCGTAGCGGCCCTATGTAGTCGAGATTGAGCGATTGACCTTGGAGAGACTGTCCAATGTAATACCCTGTACCCGACCAATATTTGACATCACGAGCATCGTAACCGGTAACGTAAGCAAGCTTCATTGTTCTCTACCTAGCGAACTGGTTTGAAAACCGTTTCAGTTTATTCTTAAGAACTAGCAGTAGGTTTTTTGGATCATCAAGAAAGTACCTAAATCTAGGCCACTCAACGGCTTTATAGAACTTATATCTAAGTACAATTAACCAGCGCTGAGGGATGGGGAGTTGCTGATGATAAGTTTGTATGACTCGATCGGTATTAGATACGACTTCACCCCTTTGAAAAGCAATAGATGTCTTCGTGTTTTCAAGCTGGCGAAAATTCCCCCAAGTTTCATTCATGTAAATAGGACGGGCAACTTGCACTGCTCGTAGTAAGAAGTCCAAATCCATCGCATAATGATCGTCAACGTTGTAAAGCCCTACTGCGTCATGTAAGGAAGTGTGGTAGAAATAGGCTGATGGATTTTCTGGAAACGGATTTGCATCAGGGCCAAGCAGCATATCTGTAAATTTTATCTTTTTGGGCTTATTGACGTATCTAAAGCGATCGCTACTATCCCAAACATTACAGTTGCCGACCAGTAGGCTTGGCTCCGGTAGAGTCTCAAAGATCGCTGAGACTCGATTTAATACACTGGGTTCGTAGTAGTCATCTACGTTTAGAATTGCAAGAACTTTGCCTTTTGCCATTGCGATTCCTTTATTCATCGCGTCTGACTGACCCCGATCTGGTTCAGATATCCAGCGGATATGCGGGTGGAGTTGTGCATACCTCTCAATGATGCTCACCGTATTATCTTTGGAGCCGCCATCAACGATAATGTGTTCAACGTTGAAACATTGTTGATCAATGACGGCTTGAATGCAGGCTTCGATGAACCGTTCGCCGTTGTAGACAGGTGTAATGACGCTAATCATAGTGAAAGGGGCGTTACAGCAATGGGGAAAGCAATTTTTATTTTGCGGTTAATTTCGCGATCGAGTAAATCACTCAAAGGAAAATCAGCAGAACTTGTCTTACCCAATAACCATTACTCTGTAACAATCTGTGATCAGGGAAATCCACAATAATTGCTGCCTTCTTTACGCATTCTTCAAACTG
>Ga0209724_1002941_pt1 | contig 14245 bp, 14 predicted proteins | sample grotaG_FD_184143 | JGI IMG/M metagenome (GOLD analysis project Ga0209724, IMG submission 184143) | Glacier valley bacterial and archeal communities from Borup Fiord, Nunavut, Canada, to study Microbial Dark Matter (Phase II) -... | ecosystem: Environmental > Aquatic > Freshwater > Ice > Glacier ...
CCACTTATCTACCAATTGCAGTAACTGACTTATAATCGGCTGACCGACTAATTTTATCTCCGTATTTTTACTCATGTTGTTTTTTTAGGTCTTGCAACCACAAAATACAACTTGGGTAGGTAGTTTAGGCTACCTACTTTTTTACATCTTTTTATTGAACTCTTTTTAGTCGGTTACTAGTGATAAATAATGATTAATCTGTTATAAATGGATAGTCTTGCTGGGTGTAAACATCCTTTAGCAATTCGTCATCATTTGGCCATGGACTTTCTTCGGCAAATTGAACACTTTCTTCTACTTGACTTTTAACTCTATCATTCATCACTTCTATATCTGCATCACTAAATTTAAATTCTTCTTTCAATACTTTCAATACATGCTCAATTGGGTCTCTTTCTTTATATTCTTCTACTTCATCTTTTGTACGGTATTTTTGAGGATCACTCATACTATGACCTTTGTAACGGTATGTTTTTATCTCTAGCAAAGTTGGTCCACCTTTTTCTCTTGCTCGGTTTACTGCTCTTAGTACGGCATTGTGCACATCTTCAGGACTCATACCATCCACACTATCACCAGGCATATCGTAAGCATCAGCTAATTTATATAAATCTAGTACATTGCTTGTGCGGGCCACTGAAGTACCCATTGCATAATTATTATTTTCGCAAATAAATACAACCGGTAATTTCCAAAGCATAGCCATATTAAAAGTCTCATGCAACATACCTTGTCTTGCAGCGCCATCTCCAAAAAAACAAAGAGCAATATTATTGGTACCTTTATATTTCTCAGCAAATGCGAGTCCTGCACCGGTACCTATCTGAGCACCCACAATACCATGACCTCCAAAAAAGCCAACGTCTACTCCAAAAATATGCATGCTTCCACCCTTTCCTTTACTGCAACCAGTGGCTTTGCCATACAATTCAGCCATGGTAGATTTGGGGGTAACACCTTTTGCAATCGCCAAAGCATGACAACGATAAGCGGTAATAAACTTATCATCTGGATTAGTAGCCGTCATACAACCTGCGGCAACTGCTTCCTGTCCAATATATAAATGACAGAAACCACGAATTTTCTGCATTCCATACAATTGACCTGTCTTTTCTTCAAAGCGGCGTAGTAAAAGCATTAATTCGTACCAATACTGGTAGGTTTCTTTAGAAAACTTTGTAGCCAATGAGTTTAAATTTTAGGCTGCAAAGATAAGGGAGAAATTGATAAAATAAGCAAGCCACAAAGAAGCCTTTATCCATTGGCATTTAATCATTAATAAGTTTAAATAATTGCTTTTGTTTAACAGGAATAATGATTGCACACCACACCATAAATGAATGTGTATGTAATTAGAAGTTGCCTGATACCGATAAATACCACTTAAAATAGATTGGGAAGCTACTAACTGGTAAAGACAACTGCATTTAATTTATCTTGCAGAATAATGTTAAGGCTTACAAAAATAACCATCACCCAATTTAAGAATTACGGCTTTTCAACTTTCGATTTTACGGAAAGGGTAATTGGTATTTGTGGCTTAAATGGCAAAGGAAAAACGAATCTGCTGGATGCCATTTATTACTTATGTTTTACCAAAAGCTATTTTACAAAAACGGATGGTTTTAATTGCCAGTTTAACATGGATGGTTTTAGACTGGAAGGGATAGCTCCTCCCACTTTTTCAAAAGAAAATGGAAAAGTAGCAGATGAAGGAAGTAGTTTTTCCCCCAATAAATCTAATAATATTGTTTGCATTTTTAGGGGCGTTGGTAAAAAAGAAATTTTATTGAATGAAGTGCCTTACATCAAATTTTCAGAACATATTGGAAGGTTTCCCTGCGTAATGATTGCTCCTGATGACATTGAACTAATCGTAGGAGGAAGTGAAGAACGCCGGCGGTTTATTGATACAGTCATCAGCCAGATAAATCCGGAATACCTGCAACAACTAATTATTTATACAAGAGTGTTGCAACAGCGCAACGGTTACTTAAAAAAATTTGCTGAACAGGGCAAAACAGACTGGACGCTTTTGGAAGTGCTGGATGATCAATTGGTGCCACCTGGAAATTACATACATGCAAAACGAAAAATTTTTACGTTACAGCTAATTCCCTTGGTACAGCAGTTTTATAACCAGATTGCAAATAACCATGAATTGGTTACGCTGCAATATGAGAGCCAGTTAAATGACACTGATTTTTTTGCAGTGCTAAACCAGTTTAGGCAAAAGGATTTTATTTTACAACGCAGTAACGGAGGCATTCATAAAGATGATGTCGCAATACAGTTAAACGGACAGCCTTTTAAAACAACGGCCTCTCAAGGACAAAGAAAAAGTTTACTGTTTGCCTTAAAACTGGCAGAATTTGAACTACTCAAAATAAGCAAAGGCTTCACTCCCCTGCTTTTACTGGATGATGTTTTTGAAAAACTGGATGACAACCGTATGCAAAATTTATTGCATTGGGTCTGTAACAAAAATGAAGGACAGGTTTTTATAACAGATACACATAAAAAAAGACTGGAACAGGCATTTGTTGGCTTACAAACAGCCTACCAGATTATTGAATTGTAAAGCTGAAAGAAATCTGCGGGATTCATTAATAAGTTAGTAAACTATAATGGCATCCCAAAAGTAGTTGCTATAAAATCAGCCATCAAATATATGCATAGCATTATCTTTGTGCCATGGGCGAATTTTCAATGCAGGATGCGATAAAATTGTTTTTAAAACAAAGCAAATTAAAAAACGGTCTGCAGGCCTTGCGTATTGAAGACGTTTGGGAAGAGATAATGGGTAAAACAATTGCTAAGTACACCGATAAAATTCAGATCATTAACCAAACACTTTTTATTAGCAGCACAGTGGCTCAATTAAAACATGAGCTATTATATCAAAAAGAAAAAATAATTGAGCGGGTCAATGAAGCACTTGGCGAAAAAGTGATAACAGATGTTGTAATAAAATAAATAACTAGCGTACCCTCGGGTCAACAACAGCATACAACACATCTGCCAATATATTAATCAAAATAAATATACAGGCACTTACCAAAACAGATCCCATCACTACTGGGTAATCTAATTTTTCCAGCGCATCCACGGTTATTTTTCCAATACCCCGCCAGCCAAAAATATATTCAACAAAAAAAGCACCTGCAAGTAATTCTGCAAACCAACCGGTAATAGCTGTAATAACTGGGTTAAGCGCATTGCGCAACGCATGTTTAAAAATAACTGTTTTTGCGCTTAGCCCTTTTGCATATGCCGTGCGTATATAATCCTGGTTCAGTACATCAAGCATACTGCTTCGGGTTAGTTGTGTAATAATTGCCAGTGGACGAATACCTAAAGTAAAGGCAGGAAGTATTAGATTTTTAAGGGTTAAATATTTCTCACCGGTAACTTCATCCACATCAAACCAGCTACCTGTTAAATTTAGGCCGGTAAAAGGATGCAGCACCACTCCAAACAAAAAAGCGATGATGATGGCCATAAAAAAAGAAGGTGCCGATATGCCGGCAATGCTTGCAAATACAGCAGTAGTATCCAGCCAGGTATCTTTTTTAACAGCAGCTAAAACCCCCAAGAATATACCTACTATGGTGGCAAAAAGCATTGCTGCTAAGGCTAGTAATAATGTGCCCGGCAAAGCTTCCATTAAAACAGTACCCACACTTTTTTTTGTTTGATAACTTTTACGGAGATAAGGAACCTTTAACCCCAACTTAGTAGCACCGCCAATAAAAAAACCGTTTAATTCTTTCTTTTCAATATCCGTTTTTGTATGTATGCAAATCGGGCTAACGTCATTAAGGTATAAAAAAAACTGCTTCCATTTTGGCTGATCCAGGTAAAGGTCTTTTCGAATATTGTCCATTGTTTTTTTATCACCTGTCTGTCCAACAATCAATCGTGCCGGATCGCCAAACCCCTGGAACATAAAAAACACCAGCACAACCACACCAAGCAGCACGAGCAATGAATAAAATATTTTTCTTAAAATCTGATTCAAATTGCGATAATTAATAAGGAAGATGAGTAACAACCAGAAACCCCCACAAAAAACATTTGTTAATGCAAAAAATTATTAATTACTAATTTTTAATTACCCACCGCTTCATTAATATCCGCCCAACTCCACTTACGCTGAACCACAGGGCCCTTCATTAAAAATAAGGTAGGCGTTGCTCTTGCTGCCGTTTTTATAACCGTTGCATCGCAGGTTAATATTGGTACTGCATATTGATTTGTTTTATTAAAAAACGTTGTGGAATTTTCTTTGTCAGCTGTTACAATATACAGGGGTATTTTTTGTTTCTTTGCTTTTTGCCAAAGATTAGTAAAAGCTGCAGACCATCTCATTGTGCCCCCTTCCATATCTTTTAAAAAGAATAAATAATACCTACCATTTTGACTTAGCAAAGATTCTGTAACATCCACACCGGCAGAATCGGTTAAAGAAAAATCGTTGATTAATGGCACATTGTTACTTCCTTTTTGTATAAGCGTTTCTTTTCTATCTACATAGTTCCAGGTACTGTCGGGCAATTCGTTTGTTCCAAAAGCTTTTTTCACACCGCCCTTTTCATAAATAAAATTATAGTCAAATTTATCCGGAATAGCATTGGCGGGCATCTTACGCAATTGCAATAAATCATTTCCCTTTTTATATGGTAAACAATCTGTTAATGGCAAGTGCTTAATCACATGCATTTGCAAAATAATAACGCCCATTGTACTTAGCAATACCAAAATAAGCGGAAGTATTTCTTTGCCAAATGGTTGTATGTATTGCTGCTTAAATAATAGAAAAATAATGAGCACCAATAAAATAATATCTTTTGTAAAAGTTTGTATTGGTGTTAAAGGAATACAATCACCAAAGCAACCGCAGGTAGCTATTTTTCCGCTAAACAATACATAGCTGGTTAAAAAAGTAAACAACAGCATCAGCCCCAAAAGTGCACGCAATACTAATTTTTTACTAAAGCCTGTTAATAAAGCAGCACCTAGCGCCAATTCTAAAGTTATCATTATAATTGAAAATAAAAAAGTGTAATTATACATCCAGCTCATAACAATGGTTGCATACCCTTCTCTGCCCCACACTTCAAAAAACTCCTGCATTTTATACGTTAATCCCAACGGGTCAATGGCCTTTATTAGGCCTGAAAATATAAATAATACACCTACAATAATCCTTGCAATGGTCACACTAAATTTCATAGTTATTTTTTATGGTTTAAAATAATTTAAAACAGTTATTTCCCATTTTTATTTATGTTGAATGTTTTCCTTCCTCAATCAGTATTAAAGCAAAAACAGCATAATTCATAATATCATAATAGTTGGCATCAATTCCTTCACTTATTATAGTGGTGCCATCATTTATCAAAATCTGTTTAATGCGTAACAGCTTTGCAAGTACCAGGTCAGTAAAACTCTCCTGGCTCATGTCTCTCCATGCTTCACCGTAATCATGGTTTTTATCCAGCATTAATTTTTTGGCAATGTTCACTTTTTCTTTATACAAGTCTGCAACTTCGGCCACAGGCAAGTCTTCGGTTTCATCTTTTTGCTTATCCAGTTGTATCAAACCAATGATGGCGTAATTTAAGATCCCTTTAAATTCACTTAATATATCATCTCCAATTTTTTGTTCGCCTTTTTCCTGAATGGTTCGTATGCGTTTGGCTTTGATATAAATTTGATCTACTACCGAAATAGTACGGTATACCCGCCAAGAAGTGCCATAATCTTTGGTTTTCTTTAAAAATATTTCTTCGCAGGATTGTATAGCGGTATCGTATTGCAGGTTGGTGTTCATTGTTTGCTGAATGTATCTACTTTTGTTTATTGTCAAAAATACTTGTTTCTGCCTGATGTACACACTTAACTGCAAAGGAAAATTATTGGTGCTAGATAAACCGTTGGTGATGGGTATTCTAAATGTTACACCCGACTCTTTTTACGACCGGCATTTATTAACAGGGGTGGATGCCATTATAACGCATGCCGGTAAAATGATTAGCGAAGGAGCCGACATACTTGATATTGGCGGACAAAGTACCAAACCCGGCAGCCAGCGAATTACAATTGAAGAAGAGCTTGCGAGGGTATTGCCTGTTGTAATATTGCTACAACAAAAATATCCAGATCTTGTTTTATCAATTGATACCTACTACGCTGAAGTGGCAACGGCTGCCGTTAATGCAGGAGCCGATATTGTAAACGATATTAGTGGCGGCGATATGGATGCGGCCATGCTGCAAACTGTAGCAGCTTTGCAGGTTCCCTACATTTGCATGCACATAAGAGGAACACCGGAAACGATGCAACAAAAGACAAACTATGATGATGTAGTAAAAGAAGTGCTGGATTACTTTATTGAAAAAATAGCCGCCTGCACCGCTGCTGGTATTAAAGATGTAATCATTGACCCCGGTTTTGGTTTTGCTAAAACTATTCAACATAATTTTATTCTTCTCAAAAATTTACAAGCTTTCCAAATGCTGAATAAGCCAATACTGGCTGGCCTTTCAAGAAAAGGAACCATTTATAAAACCCTTGGCATTACTGTCGAAGAAGCCCTGAACGGAACAACCGTATTAAATACCCTGGCATTTTTAAATGGTGCTGCCATTGTAAGGGTACACGATGTTAAAGAAGCCAAAGAAATTATAACGTTGCTGGATAGTTACACCAAAGCATGAATGAAAAAAATATTGTTGACCGGGTGGGGAAGGTATGTAAGCTGCAATTATAGCAAGTCAGTGATAGCGGATTGCACGGAGCCAATTTAAAATCGTGGTTGCAGAGAAGTTTCTAATTGTTTTGTGACTAAGCTGTACGATAACAGCCGGGACAACATTTATCATTTTACTGTCTGTGTATTGTCTTCAAATGGGCCTTTGTAACTTAAAGGATCTACTTTAAAATGACGGGTATAAATATTTGCTTTCTGAAACAGTTTTTTTAACCTGCTGGCTGATTCTTCAAAAGCTTTTCCGTCTCTCACATCGTAATCGTTTACTACAAGTCCGGTAGCTTGTTTCATCATGGCCTCAGGATCATCAAGATAATAATACAATACAGCAAGATTAAAATAACTTGAGTATCGCATTTTTCTGTCGTGTTTGTTGGTGGAAGTATATTTTTCTTTCATACTTTCAAAATAATCAATTACTGGTTTTAATTGCGCTCGTGCACCATTAATAGACTGGTTGGCACTCATTGCAAAAAGTATTTCAGTTAACTGCCTGAATGCATCCCGATGGGCTGCATATTCCGGGTGTTTTTTACTACCAACTATCAACATTACATCATTAACTGTTACCTCACCAAATCCAAAATTATCAGTGATTAGATTGCTTAGATAATGCATGGCTCTGTTAACACAGCTACGATATAATTCTCCGGTTGTACTTTTTGTATTTATTAAAAAATAGCCTTCTGCCAGTTTCCTAAACGGAAATTCAGGGCTACTGTACACCTGGTTATATCCCCTGTCTGCAATTAATTCATCAAGCAAATGGGTACCCTTATAATTGTTAATGACGGCAGTTGCAGCAAAAGAATACACAACTTCTTGGTGGTATAAAATCCTTATTCCAGTTATCTGTCCCAAAGGATTCTTTATATTTTCGTTACGTTCCTTTATTGAAACAGATTCAGGTAAAAGATCTTCTAATTTTACTTTTATGGTGATGTGTCAGTCTTGTGGAAGCTTTCGCCATCCTTCAAGTATAACGGAGTTTGCTGGTGACAACTGTTGCAAAAAAGGTTGCATCATTTTAGTACCTTCAACCACTACATTATATGTTGTGTACGTACTGTCTAAGTGAATTGCAGGCAGAGAATGAAATTGAACGGTAAAATTGTAACGGTCAAGATCTACCTTTTTTTGTGCAAATAAAATCAGGGGACAAAGGAAAAGGATTAATAGGTAATATTTTTTAATTAAATAGCCTTTTGATATAACTATATCGTTACAGCCAGCAAAATATTTTCTTTTACCTCCTAGATGGAATATTTCAATGCTAATAGTAATATATATTGTTCAAGAGCATTAAAGTTAAATCCTTTTAAGTAGCCTTGTCAGCAGTATTAGTTATTAGTTTAATACCTGCAAAAAAGAAAATCCCTCCAAGTACACCCGAAAAAATGATGGCTTTTATATTCTTAATATCTGAACCGCCATTCATGAAACTTATACCGGCGTATATTAAGCCTGCTACGCCCAACAGCGATAAAATAATTCCCAATATTCGCTTTTCCATGATGTGTTTTTATTATAATTTCTCAAATGTTGAGCCAACAACTTTTTAAATTAATATTTCAATTTATTGCTGAATAATGTACACAAAAGGGTAAAAGACACCTCAGGTAATAATTGTTACCATATAAATAAAGCAAGTTTTTCTTTATCTTTTAAATCACTTATCTGTTTTAATAATTGTTCTTATCAGTCAATTGATTAATTACTTGCCGTAAGTTGGCCCACCCACAGTTCAAAGTCCTTTATAAATATGCTGTTTTCTAATGGCGGTAATGGTATCTATTTATATAATGTAAGATTTATGTATGCTGATGAATTTTGATATTTTTAAAATATAAAATAAATAAGATACACTTAGAATAGAAAAAACCTGTGTAAAAACACAGGCAATATCAAACAGTAATTATAAAATATGCTTTTTACTTTATCCCTTTTTAAAATCCTGTATTAACTCTACTTCATCATTTCTTACTCGTATTGTTTTAATTGAATGGCTGTCTTCAAGATGAACAATATAAATAGTGTTATACCCCGACTGGTCTATTTTTTCCATACCCGATACGGCATAATCTTCATAACTGTCTTTAACAATATCAACAATATCCTTTTCCAGATTATCAGCTGCATATCGTTCAATGGTATAAACCCAATCGCCCTTTTTATTGTAGGCTGAAGTTATTTTACTACCCGCTGAATCAGTGCTTATAATAAAACCATCAGCAAATGAATAGATGGTACGATTTACTGAATTCGTAAATTGTTTAGTGAAATTTTTTACGGCCTTTTCATTTGCGGTAAGTTTTTTACTGCTCACCGGATTCTTATCAGCAGCGGTAGTTGTTGTTCCAGTTGCCATGATTGCAAGACCAAGTGCGATTGATAAAATTTGCTTTTTCATTTTTTAATTTTTTAATTATTATAAATTATTTTTAAGAACTTGAAAGACTGTTGTTTTTTAAGTTTGCTTCCTTTGCATAACGAATGTATCCTGATTATTGCCAACCAATTCTGCAAATGAGATGAACCCGAAAATGGATGCGGTTAACAAGAAAAAAAGTTTGAAAATAGTAAGTATCAATGAAAGAATGCTCAGACAATGAACTAATCTGAATAGATAATTCCAACTAAAATAGTTTTATTATTTTCCCACATGTTGTAAATCTGGAAAGTGGGTTTAACAAATAGAATCAAATAAAATTTTGTTATTCGTCCTTTAAAAGAAAGCGCAAAAGAAAAGCAGGCTTTAACAAAAACTTACCGTAATGTGATTAAGCTAAGCATGTAATTTTCATTCTTATGTTTGCCGCGGCTGTAAACCCCTTTGCCTTTAATTATGAAAAAGAAAATTCTACTTTACGTTTCTTTAATTTTATCGATTGCATCATTTGCTCAACGTATTCAATTTGGAATAGGTGCAGGTGTGAGTTCGTATAGGATACAAGGGGCGGCTGCAGGTAACTTGAACCAGGTTTTAAATTTCAGTAATGATATTATAACAACAAAAGCTGTTAATGGTTTTTATACCGGCGGATATGCCAATATCCCTCTCATTAATAATATATCTTTAGAACCAGGACTTTACTATTCAACAAAAGGGTATGCCCTCTCGGGAAAATATACATTTAAGGATATTAATATTTTAAGTGTAAATGCCAAAGCGGCTTTAAAATTATCCTATGTAGAAATTCCGCTACTTTTAAAAGCTCAGTTCAGTGGGTTGCAGGTTTTTGCCGGTCCGCAAATTGCTTATCTTACAAAAGGAAACATTAAAACATCTGCAGGCCTTGCAGGCCTTAATCTGTTGCATAGCAATATGGATGTTACCAGCCAATTTAATAGATGGGATGTTGCTATGGTGGGTGGTATTGGTTACCAGTTTTCAAATGGTATTCGACTTACTGCTGCCTATGAACGAGGGTTAACTAAGGTGGATGCGGGACAAAATATAAAATCATACAACCAGGGATTTAAAATTGGGGCCGGGATAAGTTTTTGATGCAATTTATCATCAGGGCTTTGCAACCAAACTGAGGTCTTAATCTTTAAGAACAATATTTTAATATTAGGTGTTATAACGATTTACTAAAAAGCAATACAATTTTTTTTATAAATTGTATTGCTTTAATTTATTTAATATTATCAGAATTGGTACCTGCAGGATTAACGGTATAGTAATTGTTTAATGGAATGCAAAATTGCCAGCCTGTAAAATATAAACTCCAATTATTATGATTAGTGCTGAATTACCCGATAATGAAGAAATGCGCTTGCTTGATCTTTCAACATACAATTTACAGAATCCAGATACAGAAATTGAATTTAACCAGTTATCAGAATTGCTTACTCAATATTTTAATTGCCCAATTGCCTTAGTTACTATTATTGATAGTGACCGGCAATGGTTCAAAGGTAAAATAGGTACCACTGAAACAGGAAACTCCCGTGAATTAAGTTTTTGCAGTCACACTTTGTTAGAGAATGACGTATTGGTGGTGGAGGATGCCACCAAGGATGAAAGGTTCTTCGATAATCCATTTGTAGCCGGCGAATTTAACATTCGCTTTTATGCAGGTGCTCCAATAGTTTCAACTGAAGGCTATAAACTGGGCACTATTTGCCTGTACGATATCAAGCCGAAAAAATTATCTGCTTCTAAAAAAAAGGCACTCGGTTTATTCTCAAAACAAGTAACAAAATTACTGGAACTGAAGAAAAATAATATATTACTTTACCAACGGGCACAGGAAATAATAACTCTAAAGACTGAAATTTTTACTCGTTTTATTCAGCGGCAGGAAGAGGATAAAAAGGAAATAGCTTTTAACCTGCACGAAGACTTTGCCCAGGGTATTGCCGCTTCACTAATGATTTTACAAATAGCAAAACCAACTAACAAAGAAAGTGCTGCCTTAGTAAGTAAAGCCATTCAGCAATTAAAAGAAATCTTGGCGAATATTCGTAAGCTATCTTACAGCATAGTGCCGCAGGTTATTGATTGGGTAGCTACGGATCATCTAATACTTCAATTTGTTAATAGTATTTCAAGCGCTTATCCATTTAAACTAACCGTAGAAAATACAGGCAATGTAGAAGTAGGTTCGAAAGAAAACGCAATTTGTGCTATACGCATCATTGAACAATGGCTAAAGGTTTTATTAAAATTTAAAACTGTTAATAATGTAAACATCAGTATAAGTTATGAGAAGCAATTCATACTATCAATTGAGGACGATGGCTCAAAAGAAAATTTGATTAACCGTAAAAAAGAAGTATTTGAAAGCATTGTATACGACAGGGCAAATGCTGAGGGTGGAACCGTAGAATTATCTGTTTCATCCACAGGAAAGAATGTGCTAACAGTATTGCTACCTTTTACAAAAGCTGCTACTCTTAATATTACTGAAACCTAATTTTTATTGAGCTTAAATAGTGAACTTTTGAGAATAGCATTACTAAAGTTTTTTTGAATAGTGTAAGGAATCATTCGACAGAGAAATGGAGAATAAAAAATGGTGCAGAACAAAAGTTCTACATATCTGAAATAAATTTTATTGTATTATAATGCTGTTTTTACATCAAGGCAATGCTTTGGTGGGAATTTACAGCAATTAGGTTATAGCTGCAATGAATGAAGTTAACACATGAATCAGGTGGCGTAAATCTTATCTTTTATTAGGCAGATACAATAGCATTATGTTTTTTTAAAAATGTATAATAAAAATCAAATATGCTATCTCTAACATTTAATCATTGTCAGTTCAAATTAACAAATTTTACTTCTTTTAAAAGTTTCAGAGCAATGATCTTACAATTATTTCCCACTCTTGCTCTAAACTAATATCTGTTCTTTTTTTGCCGGCTTTGCGATACCAGTAATCTGCATTGCAGCTATCACCCTCTTTACGGTGAAGGTAAGCGTGCACCCAATAAGCGGCTGCATCTCCCAAACCGTCTACAATGTTATGTGCCTTACCCCAGTTGTTATGGCCATCATACCACATTGCAAGCAAGTACAATGTAATGCCTTCAGGAGGTTCAATACCTTTTAAGCTTTGATTAAATGTTTCAAATTGCATAGAGTGTTTTTTTTAAAATTAAGATAACGAAAATATTGGCTGGATTAAAATGGGCTATAAATTCTATTATAATTTTTTTTAAAAACTTACTTTACTATTTACCCAAAAATGCTGATAATTTAACCCTACTTCAGCAAACTATTGTAATATTCTTTAAAGCTGTTCAATCTGTTTGCATTGATAAGTTATTATTTGTTTGTAGCAGGTAAAAATGGGATATGGTGCTATTTTGAACTAAAGGTGAGGCTAAAATTGTTAATGTAGCCCAACATACAATTCACCATGCAAGATTAAATAACCAAACTATAATGCAGGAGGTTTTTCAGATTCTTTTATAACCGCTTTTACTTCCGGTTGTTGTTGAATAGATTTGATTGATTCTACTTCTATCTCCTGCACCCATACAGCATAACTGTTTGGGTAAATTCTGGAACCGGTATGTGCCGCATACACGTGTGTAAAACCTGCGCCGAAATACAAAATCATCGCTGAATAATAAACCCAGAGTAGCATCACAATTACAGAACCAGCAGTTCCATATGTTGAAGAAAGGCGACTATGACCTAAATAATAACCAATGAGGAATTTACCTGCCATAAAAAGAATTGCAGTGGTTAAAGCCCCTGCCCGTACATGTTTCCATTGTATACGGGCATCCGGCAATATCTTAAATATCATTGCAAATAATAGTGAAGTAATACCGAATGTAAGAATGACATTAAACACATATACCATAATTAGTGTCAATTCCGGAAACTTTTGAGTAAGGTGGTTTATCAGTACATCCATTGCGCCATTAATGAGCAGTGATACAAGTAATAAAAACCCCAGGCTTACTACAATAGAAAAAGAAAGTACCCGGTTAAAAAGCATTTTGAGCACTCCCATTCCTTTACGTGGCTTAGCTTTCAATTTCCAAATATAATTGATAGAATCCTGTATTTCACTGAATACACTGGTGGCGCCAATCAATAAGGTAACAAGGCCTACTATTGTGGCAAAATTACTTCTGTTTGATAAGGCTGCTCCACGAATAGTTTCCTGTATCTGCAATGCGGCTTCGGCTCCCACAAATCCGGCTATTTCATGATGCAGTGTACCTTCTATAGCTTCACGACCATAAAAAATATCACTTACAGAAATAATTATAATGAGCATGGCTGGCAATGAAAAAATGGTGTAGAATGCAAGTGCAGCACTAAGCTTAAAAACTTTATTATCTATAAAATCTGAAAAAGACTGCTTGGTAATTGACCAGCTATTTTTTAATAAAAGTTTCATATTCGCAATTTAATTTTTCATTTTTAGGATCTTATTCAATATCAACAGAATTTTATCTTTAATGACAAACAGTTACGTCGCATAAAAGTGCAAGAAAATATTCGATTGTTGAATGGAATGGTTTGCAATTTTGGTGTTGGTTAAAGATACTGTAATGAGTGGGATTATTATAATTGCAGCAGCCTGTATTTATATTACTACGGCTTTAGTACTACTAATGAGTTTTTAGAAAAACTTTCCCTGAAGAAAATGCAAATCAATAAGTAAAGCAAAATTAATCGAGTAACTATTTATCTTGATTATATTTATAGAGAAGCATTTTGGTTAAAAAGTTTTAACGATATATGATAATAACAAATCCAATTTTATTACTTATTCGCTTTAATGAATTGATTTTTATAATTGATTTTTTCGATGATTGCGTTTGAAAAGATTTTAACCCCTTGTGGATTTAAATGTCTGTAATCTGCAAATAGCTGGGGCTTAGTAGTATAAAATTCATCTTTAGAATAGTCAAAAAAATCTATATTATATTGTTGCGCAATTTTTTTTGCTGCAATAATAGAAGGAGGAATACCAATTTGATTAACCATATATGGAG
>Ga0209724_1002944_pt1 | contig 14243 bp, 14 predicted proteins | sample grotaG_FD_184143 | JGI IMG/M metagenome (GOLD analysis project Ga0209724, IMG submission 184143) | Glacier valley bacterial and archeal communities from Borup Fiord, Nunavut, Canada, to study Microbial Dark Matter (Phase II) -... | ecosystem: Environmental > Aquatic > Freshwater > Ice > Glacier ...
CCACGCGCAGGCGGTTCATCGCGAACAGCACTAGCCCGCCCACGCCGGCCGCCAGCAGCATAGGCACGGACAACTGCGCCGTGTAGAACACCGCGATGACGACGATGGCGCCCAGGTCGTCGATGATCGCCACCGCCGTCAGGAACACCTTCAGCGACGCCGGCACGCGCGGCCCGAGCAGCATCAGGATGCCGAGCGCAAAGGCGATGTCGGTGGCGGTCGGGATGGCCCAGCCACGCAACGCCACGGCATCGCCGTGGGTGAGCGCCACGTAGATCAACGCCGGCACCACCATGCCGCCGAGCGCCGCGATGGCGGGCAGCGCGGCCCGCTTCACCGACGCGAGTTCACCTGCCAGTACTTCGCGCTTGAGCTCCAGCCCGACGACGAAGAAGAACACCGCCATCCACAGGTCGTTGACCCACAACAGCAAAGGTTTCGCCAAGACGAGCCAGTCGCCGCCAATGCGTACTTCGCCGCGCATGTCGATGAACTGGCGGTACAGCGGCGCGAGGCCTGAGTTGCTGACGACCAGCGCCACCAGGGCGGCCAGCGCCAGCACCACGCCGCCGGCTGACTCTGATGCGATGAAACGGCGCAGGCTCGTGACCAAGAGGGCTTTCAGTTCAGGGCGCCAGTGTAAGCAGCGCCGCCTGGTCAAAAATGCGGAAAGTGGTTGGTGCCCGCCACCGACCTTTGCGCTTCCCCCCGTGACTCGGGGGTACCGCCGGTCTTTTCACACAGATATTCTTTTTTACCTTAATCACTCCGACGGAGATGCCTGTGTTCAAGCTGTTCGCCTTTACCTCGCCGACCAAGGCTGCTGCATTGAGCGCAGTCACACTCGCCGTTTCGCTGGTCGGCACAACGGCCAATGCTTTCACGGCCGCATCGGAAGTCTGTTCCGCCAGCGCGTTGACGGCCACTTTCACAAACGCGTCCACTGCCAGCTACGTTGCTTGCTCCGGGGCGTGGGTCGGCAAACTGGCCCCGAGCTCAGCCGCTGCAGTGTCGGCGCTGATCCTGAGCGACTTCGCGCTGACGGCATCCTACGCCGGCAAGTCCGATGACAGCGGCAACGGGCTTTTCACCTCGAATCCGGGCACGTCGTCGGGTACCCTGACATTCGACAACGCCCAGTTGGGCTTCTTTGTGATCGGCCTCAAGTCGAGCACGAACTTCAGCCTATACGAATTCAACGGCGGTGCACTCGGCATCTCGTCGATCTCTTTCAACACATCAGGCGTGGCGGTGAACAAGCAAGGCAAAGCGCAGGATCTCTCGCATGCTGCGGTGTATGCCGTGACAGCGGTGCCGGAACCCGAGTCCTACGCATTGATGCTTGCGGGTGTTGCCGCTGTCGGCTTCGTGGCTCGCCGCCGCAAGACTTGAGGCGCCGCCAACGGGCCAGGCAGGGGCACCGCAAGGTGCCCTTTCACATTGCGTCCGTGCACCGCAACCGGGGCGCAGATAATCGCCGCGTGTGCCACCTCGCCCCTCACCATGACCACCACGATCCAGGCCAGCGACCTCATTGAATCCGTTGCCGGCGCACTTCAGTACATCAGCTACTACCACCCGGCCGACTACATCGCCCACCTCGCGCGCGCCTATGCCGCCGAGCAAAGCCCGGCCGCGAAAGACGCGATCGCGCAGATCCTGACCAACTCGAAGATGTGCGCCGAAGGCAAGCGGCCCATTTGCCAGGACACCGGCATCGTCAACGTGTTCCTGAAGATCGGTATGGACGTGCGCTTTGAGGGCTTCCCGGGCAGCATCGAAGACGCGGTCAACGAAGGCGTGCGGCGCGCCTACAACTTCGCGGACAACAAGTTGCGCGCCAGCATCGTGGCCGACCCGCACTTCGAGCGCAAGAACACCAAAGACAACACGCCGGCCGTGGTGCACATGACGGTCGTGCCAGGCAACACGGTCGATGTTCAGGTTGCTGCCAAGGGCGGCGGCAGCGAGAACAAGAGCAAGTTCGTGATGATGAACCCGAGCGACTCGCTGGTCGACTGGGTCATGAAGACGGTGCCGACCATGGGCGCCGGCTGGTGCCCGCCGGGCATGCTGGGCATCGGCATCGGCGGCACCGCCGAGCGCGCCATGCTGCTGGCCAAGCAGAGCCTGATGGACGACATCGACATGTACGAGTTGAAGGCCCGCGGCCCGCAGAACAGGTGCGAGGAACTGCGCATCGAGCTGTGCGACAAGATCAACGCGCTGGGCATCGGCGCGCAAGGCCTGGGCGGCCTGACGACGGTGCTCGATGTGAAGATCGCGATGTACCCCACGCATGCCGCGAGCAAGCCGGTCGCGATGATCCCGAACTGCGCCGCCACGCGCCATGCGCACTTCGTGCTCGATGGCTCGGGCGCGGCCTATCTGGAGCCGCCGAGCCTGGACCTGTGGCCCGACGTGAAATGGGAGCCCGACTACAACAAGAGCCAGCGCGTCGACCTGAACACGCTGACCAAGGAAGAAGTGGCAGCGTGGAAGCCGGGGCAGACGCTGCTGCTCAGCGGCAGAATGCTGACCGGCCGCGACGCCGCGCACAAGCGCATTCAAGACATGCTCGCGAAGGGTGAGGTGCTGCCGGTTGACTTCACCAACCGCGTCATCTACTACGTCGGCCCGGTAGACCCGGTGCGCGATGAAGTCATGGGCCCGGCCGGCCCGACCACCGCCACCCGCATGGACAAGTTCACCGAGATGATGCTGGCGCAAACCGGCCTGATCGGCATGATCGGCAAGGCCGAGCGCGGGCCCACCGGCATCGAGGCCATCAAGAAGCACAAGAGCGCTTACCTGATGGCCGTGGGCGGCGCGGCGTACCTCGTCTCGAAGGCGATCAACCACGCCCAAGTGGTGGGCTTCGCCGACCTGGGCATGGAAGCGATCTACGAGTTCGAGGTCAGGGACATGCCGGTGACCGTGGCCGTCGATTCGAACGGCGTGTCGGTGCACGACACCGGGCCGAAGGAATGGCAGCGGCGCATCGCCTCGGGCGCATTGGCGAAGATCGCCGTCACGGCGGCCTGAACCGGGCCTGATACGCGCCGCCGTGGCCTTCAGCGCCGAGACCTTCCCGACGCTGCGGTCACCACTTCTGCGCCGGTGGCGGCTGGCGTCCGGGCAGGTGCTGTGGTGCTATATCGCGCTGCACTTCATCAACCACGCGCTTGGCCTGGTGTCGCTCGATGCAGCCGAGGCGGCGCTGAAGTTTGCCGCGTTCGTGTGGCAAAGCCTGCCCGGCACTGTGCTGCTCTACGGCGCGGCGGCCACGCATGTGCTGCTTGCGCTGGCCAGCCTGCACCAGCGCCACACGCTGCGGCTGCCACCGGCCGAGCTGCTGCGCATCGGCTTCGGCCTCACGATCCCGTTGCTGCTCCTGGGCCATGTGGTGGGCACCCGGGTGGCGTATGAATGGTTTGGCGAGGCGCCGCACTACCGGCGTATCGTGACCAACCTGGTCCGCAGCGGCAACACCGGCTGGCAGCTCGCCTTGCTCGCGCCCGGATGGGCGCATGGCTGCATGGGCTTGAATGTGGCGTTCCGGCACCACGCGTGGTTCCAGCGCTGGCGGCCGGCGCTGCTCGCGGCAGCGGTCGGCCTGCCCCTGCTCGCTGCCGGCGGCTTCTGGGTGATGACGCGCGAGCTGGCCGGTGTGGCGAACGCGGTGGCCAATGCAGCGGCGGCGCCGCGCGCGCTGCTCGACGTGATCCACCAGCAGCAACTCGGCAACCTGCGCGAGAGCCTGCTGAACGGCTACCTGGTGCTCGTCGGCGCGGTGCTCGTGTCACGCATGGGGTTCGCGTGGCGGCGCGAACGGCGTGCGCGCATGAATGTGCCTGCACGAGGGCCCACGCCATGACGACCGCGCTGTTCACCGGCGACGACGGCCTGCCGCGCTGCCACTGGTGCGCGGCCACACCGGCTTACGTGGCCTGCCACGACCACGACTGGGGCCGGCCGAAACGCAGCGAGCGCGAGCTGTTCGAGACGCCGAGCCTCGAAGCGTTTCAATCGGGCCTGAGCTGGCTCACGATCCTGAACAAGCGCGAAGGCTTCCGGCGTGCGTTCGCGCACTTCGATGCCGATGCGGTCGCGCGCTTCGGCCCGATAGACGTGGAGCGGCTGCTGCAAGACGCCGGCGTCGTGCGCCACCGCGGCAAGATCGAGGCAACGATCAACAACGCGCAGCGCATGGTCGAACTGCGCGCCGAGGCCGGGTCGTTTGCCGCGTTCATCGAACGCTTCCGGCCACCGCTCAGCCTGCCGCAGGGCCGCAGCGAGTGCGCAGAGTCGAAGCAGCTCTCGAAGGCGCTGAAGGCACGCGGCTGGCGCTTCGTCGGCCCGACCACGGTGTACGCGTTCATGCAGGCTACCGGCTACGTGAACGACCACGCGGCCGGGTGCCACGTTCGGGCTCAGAGCGGCGCTTCGAGAAGCACCCTGAGCGGCAACACATCTAGCCGCTGACGCCACCTCGCGTGGCCGGTCAGCAGGCCTGCGGTTCGTCACATATTGAACAGCCCGGCGAGGGTCTTCATCGGCAGGAACAGGCGGCGCGGCTGTTCCTGCAGCGGCAGAAAGCTGAAGTGCCGGTAGAAGGCCTCCGCCGCATCGTCTTTGGCATCGACCACGACGGCCATCGCCGCGATGTGGGCAGCAGCTTCGAGGCTGCGGCGCAGTGCGTCCATGAGCAGGAACTGCCCGATGCCCCTGCCCTTCATGGTCTGGTCAACGGCAAGCCGGCCGAGCAGCGTCACCGGCAACTGCGGGTAGCGCGGCAGCTTCCGCGCCAGCGTGTGGGGCAGTTCGCTCACGCTGACCAGAGATGCGGACAACGTGTAGTAACCCAGCACCCCCAAGGCGGGTGGCAGGGTCAGAACGAAGGGCGCGGCGACACTCTTCTCGGCGTCTTGCCGGGCCTGTTGGAGCAGATAGCGATCAAGCGCCGTGCTGCCGCAGTCGAAGGCACTGCGGTCATGGTGTTTGCCAAGCGGCTCGATCGGATGCGTTGTGGCCTGCGCGGGCGCGGGCAATCACAGCCCCATCTGTTTGCGGTAGGCCGCTGCGGCCTTGCGCAAACGCGCGTTGGGCGCAGGCGGCTTGAGCACGGCGTTGACGAATGCCGCCTGTTCGCTGCGGCTCAAGCGAACGGTCTCGTGCGCTTCGATCAGGCGGCTGGCCGCCGCCTGGGCACTGGCGACGACGAACTCACTCAAGGTACGCCCCGACAGCGTGGCGGCCTGCTGCAACACCGCCTTCTGTTCGGGTGAGACGCGGGCTTCGAGGCGGGCGCTGCGCGATGGATCGGGAGTTTCCTGCTTGGTGACTTGCATGGTGAGGCTCCTTGGGGGCGGTACCGGCGGGTTCATGGCTCGGCGCCAATGTACGCCGAATGTACGGACAAAGCACGAAGTTCCTCACTGCTTGCCGATCTCCGTGAGCAGGCGCGTCAACAGGTACAGGCGCGGCACGATCGAATCGATCTCGATGTATTCGTCGCGGGCGTGATAGCCCCAGCCCGCGAGGCCGAAGCTCTCGACCACCGCGGCCCGGCCGGAGAGCGCGGCATACGCGGCATCGGTGCCGCCACCGGTCATCGGCACCAGCACCAGATCGCGGTCGATCTCCTTGTAGACGGCCTGCGCCTGCGCGGCCAGCGCCTTGCCTGTCGCATTCGCCACGAACGACGGCCGTCCGACCTGCAGCTTCAGCGTGGTCTCGGTGTCGGGCACGAGCTTGCTGCTGGCCAGTTTGGCCTGCAGCGCCGTGTTCAACTTGGCTTCCGCCCCCTGCACGGTGATGCGCACGTCGGCGCGCGCCACGGCCAGTTCCGGGATCTGGTTCACCGCCTTGTTCGAGATCACGTTGGTCCAGTTCAGCGTGACGCCGGGGATGTCTTTCGCCACGTCCTTGGTCTGGATCATCTGGTGCGCGATCTCGATGATGGCGTTGCGGCCCTGGTCGGGCGCGGCGCCGGCATGCGATGCGCGGCCCTTCACCCCCAGCGTCACTGCGGCAATGCCGGCGGCACCGAGCAGCAGCGCCTCGGTCTTGACCACCGCCTTGGCGCCGGTGGGCTCGAACGACAGCACCGTGTCATGTTGGTCGCCGAGTATCGCGATGATCTCCCCCGAGCCGATCGAGCCGACCTCTTCGTCCGGGTTCACGAGCACGGTGAGCGTGGCGTAGTCCTTCCAGCCCGCGTCACGCAGGATCTGCAAGCCATGCAGGATCACGGCCAGGCCGCCCTTGTCGTCGGCGATGCCGGGGCCGTAGAGCTTGTTGCCATCGAGCTTGTACGGCTGCGTCTGCAGGATGCCCGCGTCATAGACCGTGTCCATGTGGCCCTGCAACATGATCTTGCGCTTGCCGGTGCCCTGCAGCGTGCCGATCACGATGTCGGCCCCGGCACCTGCCGTGGCCTTGCACCGCTCGGTCTTGAAGCCCAGCGCCTTGAGGCGGTCGTCGAGGTAGGTGGCCATCTTCGCGAGACCGGCCACATCGGCGCTGCCGGTCTCGATCATTACCATGCTTTTCAAACTCTCGATCACGGCGGGTTGCGGCTGGGTCGCTGCGTCGAGCAACCTCGCATCCGGCGCGGCCATCGCAAGAGGTGTGAACGCGAAGGCAGCGGCAAGCAGGGTCGCACGGCGCGTGAAGAGCAGACGAAGCGGCAGGCTACGGGGCATGAAGAATCTCCGGCGTGTGATGGTGCCGGGCAGCTCATCAAGCAGCGCGCGCCGCGCCACCGGGGCTACCCGCGCGGGTGGTGCTGCGCATGCAGTAGCTTCAGCCGTTCGCGCGCCACATGCGTGTAGATGGTGGTGGTCGAGATGTCGGCATGGCCCAGCAGCATCTGCACCGCGCGCAGGTCGGCGCCGTGGTTCAGCAGGTGCGTGGCGAAGGCGTGGCGCAGCGTGTGCGGTGACAACGGCACCAACACACCGGCGCGCAGCGCGTGCGCCTTGATGAGCTTCCAGAACATCTGCCGCGTCATCGGCCCGCCGCGCGCGGTCACGAACAGCGCGTCGCTCGCCTGGCCTTGCAGGATGGCGACGCGCCCATCGGCCAGGTAGCGCACCACCCACGCGTGCGCCTCTTCGCCGAACGGCACCAGGCGCTCCTTCGCGCCCTTGCCGGTGACGCGCAACGCGCCTTCGCTCAAGCTCAGGTGCACGCTCTTGAGCGTGACGAGCTCGCTCACGCGCAGACCGCTCGCGTACATCAGCTCCAGCATCGTGCGGTCACGCAGGCCGAGCGTGGTGGCCGCGTCGGGCGCGTTAAGCAGCGCCTCGACCTGGGCCTCGCTCAGCACCTTGGGCACGCGCAGCGGCTGGCGCGCGCTCTGCAAACGCAGCGTCGGGTCGGCGACCAGCAGGTGCTCGCGCAGAGCCCAGCGGAAGTAGCGCTTGAAGACCGTCAGGCGCCGGTTGCCGCTGGTCGCCTTGCTTCCTTCGTGTCGCGCCACGGCATAGGCGAGCAGGCTGCTCTCTGTGGTCGCATCGAGCGCGTGGCCCGGCCCGGCGGCGAGCCACGCGGCGTAGAGCGTCAGGTCCCGCCGATAGGCTTCGAGCGTGTTCTTCGACAGGCCGTCTTCGATCCACAGCGCGTCGATGAAGCGGTCGATGCTGGCCGCGCTGGCCGCATTGGCGGCACTGGCATCGAGCGCGCCGGTCTGCGTCATGCCGCACGCCGGCCGTTCACTCCAGCGTCAACTTCTGCAAGGCCACGACCTTCTTGTAGACCTCGAACTCGGCCGCGATCTGCGCCGCGAACTGCTCGGGTGTGTTGGCCACGATCTGCGAGCCGGTCTCTTCGATGCGCTTCTTCACGGCCGGGTCTTCGAGCGTCTTCTTCACCGCCGTACTGATCTTGTCGACCACCGCTTTCGGCAGGCCCTTGGGGCCGTAGATGCCGTAGTACGCCATGCGGTTCACGGCCTCCAGCCCCACCTCTTTGAAGGTCGGCACGTTGGGCAACTGGGCCAGGCGCTGCGGCGCGGCCACCACGATGGCGATGAGCCGGCCGTCCTTGATGAAGGGCAGCGCCGAGGGCATGTTGTCGAAGATCATCGGCACCTGCCCGGCCACCGTGTCGTTCAGCGCCGGGCCCGCGCCGCGATACGGAATGTGCGTCACGAAGGTGCCCGACAGGTTCTTGAACAGCTCCATCTGCAGGTGGCCGATGCCGCCGGTGCCGGAACTCGCATAGCTGTACTTGCCCGGGTTCTTCTTCAGCTCCGCGAGAAAGCCCTTGTAGTCGCGCGCCGGGAAGCTGGGGTGCACCGCAATCACGTTCGGCGTGGCCGCCACGTTGATGATGGGCGTGAAGTCGGTGATCGGGTTGTACGGAATCTTCGGGTTGATGGCCGGGTTGGCCGCCGTGGTCGACACCGTGGCCATGCCGAGCGAGTACCCGTCGGGCACGGCCCGCGCCGTCTCTGTGGCCCCGACCGAGCCACCCCCGCCGGCCTTGTTCTCGACGATCAACGTCTGCCCGAGCGGCCCGCTGATCTTCTCGGACAGCACCCGCGCCACGATGTCGGTGGTGCCGCCTGGTGCGAACGGCACGACCAGCTTGACCGGCTTGTTCGGGTAGGCCTGCGCCCACACGTTGGCACTGACGAAGAGCAACGTGGCGGCCAGGGTGGCGCTCTGGATCAGGGGTCTGCGTTGCATCGGGGTGTCCTTCGTCTCGGGGTCGACCAAGAGCGAAAGTTTATGCGCACGCTGGCCATCTCAGCGGTCATCTGGGCGCGTTGGCATCTGCGGCGGCGCTGCCACGACACTCCTTCGTCCCGCATGAGAGCCGATGTGGCAAAGGCGCATTCGCGGCGCGCGTTCCCGTGAGTAACCGGTGTCTCTCGTCAAGCAGTCAACGAGTCTTGGCGAGCGGCCAGTTGCAGTCGGCCAAGCTGACGGTGGCGACAGTCAGGTCCTTGGTACCCTCGTCTCGTGGATGTCGCGCTTGAGCTCCTCCTAGATCCCCGCCTCGGCGCCGCGGGTGCGAGCCATCGACCGGCCGACCCGCCGCGCACCCGCTGGCGCTCCGGTTCACGGCGAGCGTCACCACATCGAGCAGACCACGCTGCATCGTTTGGTGCCGCAGCACGCGCAACCTTCGTCGCTGAGACTGAAGCCGACCCCGCACGCTGCCGTGCGCTGCGGCGCCGGCTGTCGCCAGGGGCTGGAAAATCGGTGCCGCTGCGTCATTCTCCGTCTCTGGCCAATGAGCGCGTGCATTGCAACGTCGCCGGACAAGTTGTGGTGGGGATGGAGACACCCTGGCGCGACGGAATCTCGCACCCGGTGCCGAGTCTTGACGCATGGTGGTCCCTGCGGCTTTCGCGTGCCGGACGAAGATCCTCAGCGCTGCGAGGGCGCGTCCCGCAAGGCGGTCGCCGCTGGAGTTGATACAACGGCTGTCAGCGCTGGTGCCCCGGCCACGACTGCAGTCGATCCGCTTCCACCACATGCTGGCGCCCAACGGGCCGATCGAGGGTGCCGAGGGCGGACCGACCTTCCTAGCGCGCCGGCGGCGCCGCGCGTGAAAGGTGTTCGTCGATCGCTTTCTCGAGGTCTTTCAGTTCGTCACAGGGCAGCAGGCAGATCGAGCGCAGCGCGGCCAGGTGCAAGCGCGCGCGGTCGACGTCGCCGACGATCAAGTAGGCTTCGCCGATGTATTCGTGTGCGCCGCGGTGCTGCGGGTTCAGATCCAGCGCGCGCCGGTAGTGCTCGAAGGCCTTGCCCATCTGCCGCAGGCGACGGTGCGTAAAGCCGAGCTCGTTGTGCAGGTCGGCAGCCTCCGGGAAGCGCTTCAATGCGGACTGGAATAGCAGCAATGCGTTCGTGTCGTCTCCGGCCTTCAACGCCGACCGGCCGGCGACATAGTCAGCATCGGCCAGCAGCGCTTGGTCGTCGCCGTCGCCGGACGGCGCCGCAACTGCGGCGCACGCCATCAGCAGCGCAACAGCCGCTGCCCGTCTAGCCCGCGCCAGCCTCACTTCTCAGCCAGCCAAGTCTTGGCGCGGCTGACCTCGGGTAGCGTCGTGTCGGCGTCGCGTGTCAGCTCCACCAGCCGGGCGTAGTGAGCGCGAGCCTTGTCGCGCTCGCCCGCTGCGTCGGCCGCCGCCGCGGCGCCGGCATAGGCGCGCAGGCGGTTCGGCTCGCGCATCTGCGAAGTCTCGAATTCCTTAAGCGCGGCGGACGGCTGCCTTAGCTCCATCAGCATCTCGCCCAGCAACTCACGCGCCGGCAGCACGCGGCCCGGCGTCACGATGTGCTTCTCGTTGCGGTCTTCCATGTCGGCTGCCGCGCGCATCAACTTGTGCGCTTCGTCGCTCTGGCCCTTGGCCTTGGCGATCCAGGCCGCCACCACGAGGCGCTGCACCTCCACCTCGGAGGCCCAGTAATTGTTCTTGGCCTCGGTGAGCGCCTTGTGCTGCGCTTCGAGCTTCTGCGCCTCTTGCTCGGCGGCCGCGACGTTGCCCATGCGCGCGGCGCCCAGCGCGCGCGCAAAGGTGGTGATCGCCTCGCAATGCGGGAATGCGGTGCCCAGCGGCGTGAGTTGCGCTGCAGCGGCCCAGTCGCCGCGTTCCAGCGCCATGCGCGCCGGCATCGCCACCGCGCCATAGGGGCCCGCGAACTGCTGCAGCCTGGCACCGTCGGCGCTCTTGAACTCGTCCAACACGCGCCGCGCCGCCTGGTCGCGGCCGAGCTGGAGCTGGGCATAGACCATGTAGTCGGCGGCATGGAAGGCGCCGGCGCCGTCCGCGTCCTGCTTGGCGACGTCGGCCGAGCGGCGATTGATCGCTTCCGAGTCCTGCCACGCGCCCATGCGCGTGAAGATGTGCGACGGCATGTGCAGCGCGTGTGGCGCATCGGGCGCGATCTTCGAGTAGCGGCGCGCCGCGTCGAGCCCCCTTGCGGCAATCGGCGGCGCGTCGTAGCTGTGGATCAGGTAGTGCGCCACGCCGGGATGGTCCGGGTACTTGAGGAATTGCTTTTCGAGCACCGCGGCGGCCTTCAGGTAGGCCGCGTACGTCTGGTCCGCCTGCGACTGCGTGCCGGCGGTGTAGAGCGCGGCGAAGATCTGCGCCTCGTCGTCGTCCGGGTACTTAGCGGCCAGTGCGTCGAAGGCTTGAGAGCGCGCCACCTGACGGGATCGCTCGGGTTGGTTGGCGAAATCGGCGTAGTAGCTGGCCACCGCCTCGATGTAGTCACGCTCGCGCTGCGTCTTGGCACCCACGCGTCGGCCCTGATCGATCGCTGCCGCGGCCGCCTTGGCTGCCTCGGGCGATGCACCTTGCCCGGCGAGCGGGTTGTTCATCAGCAACGCGGCGATACCGAAGGTGGCGATCCCGCAACCGGGATCGTCTTGCAACACACGTCGGAAGGCTTTCTCGCCGGCCGAGAACCAGAACGAATGCAGCATCGCGACGGCACGCTGCAACTCCTTCTGCACCTTGGCGTCGCAGGAATTAGAAAAGGCGACCCGGCCGAGTTGGCCCTTGCCCTCCTCCGCTTCGTGCCCGAAAGAAGGGCCAGCCAGTGCACCTATCAGGGTCAGAGCGGCTGCTGCCGCGATTGGCGTGATGCGCATGATTCCTCCTTGGCATACCGGCTCGGCACGCAGGAACTTCCTGCAATTCGCCGGGACGCAATGATTCTGCTCGCGGCTGTCGCCGGGTGCAATGCTGCGAACCCCCTAACGGCATTGCCCAGCAGCGTGGCGAGAAAGCTGCCGCCCACCGGCGCGCTGCGGCTTTACATAAGGCGCCGCTGACTATCCGCTCAAGTCCATTTCATGCGGTGACAGCGCACGTGACTGGGCAAAAATCATGGTCACGCTGAAGACACACTGGCGTTGCGGCACCACGTACCAGGTGGTGAGCCGGACGAAGAGCCCGGACTTTGCGAGAGCGCGGCCGGCAAGGATGTCGCCGCTGAAGTTCATGCCGCAGCGCGTTGAACTGCCGCTCTGCGGCAGGCCGAGTTCTCAGTCGTACGCCAGCGGTGGGTCGGGATGGTGAGGTCGGCGCCTCGAAGACCGGTCGTTCAGCCCTCGGCGGACCGAGTGGCTGCTGTCGGCGTCGACGGCGAATTGGTAGTACCGGCCATCAGCGGGTATTCGGCAGCGGCCGCTTCGGGGTCGTCTGATTCGGAGGGCCCTGCGGTGAATCCGTGAACGTCCGGCCGATGGAGCACTGCTCGAACTGCGGCGGCGAGCTGAAGATCATCGCGGGCATCCTGGAGCAACCGGTGATCGAGAAGATCCTCACGCACCTTAGGTTGCAGGCTCGCACGCGGTAACTCTCCGAAGTGTTTGAGTACACCGCCACGATGCCATCGGTACTGCCGCGCTCGGCCTCTGCGCTCGTTGAAGGATTGTGGGAATCCGCGCGAACGCACATAAATTGTGATCGGCGACCGGAAGGCACATCGCCGACGAGCGCGCCGCCAAACGGGGGAAACGATTGACAAGCGCCACTACATCCACTGCCGCGGCGGGCGCCTCGGCGGCGATGCTGACACCGCGGCGGCCGACGTCGACGACATCGTGACTGCCTTGCGAGCCGACACGCGCGGCCACCTGATCCTCTACTTTCATGTTGGCCTGGTGACCCGGAAGGCGGGCCTGGAAATCGCAGAGCGCCTGACGCCGCTCTGCCTGGGGGGTGGTCACCCTGTCTTCTACGTGTGGGAATCGGGCGCGTGGGAGACCATCCGAAACAACCTGCTCGAACTGGCCGAGGAGCCGGTCTTCAAACAACTGCTGCGCAAGCCGCTCGAATACACGATCAACCGCATCGGTGGGGTCAGCGCGGCGCGCCCCATCGTGCCGGGCAACGTCGACCCGCAGAAGGTGAAGGAAGCAGTCGACAAGTTCTTTGCGAATCCTTCGAAACAGACCGTGCCCTACCGCGACTTGGAAGCCGCGGCTAAGGGCGGCGCGGCGCGCTCGTCGGCCATCAGCGTCGACGAAGCCGAGATCCAGGCCGACCTGCAGTCCGACGTGGAGTTCGCACAGGCGCTGGCCAAGCTGCCCGACCTGAAGCCCTCGACCCGAAGTGCATTGGGCGGGGCGGTGGTGGCCGAGCGCCGGTCGCCGTTCTCGGATGCGGTGGATGACAAGGTCTCGGAAGGGCCAGGGGGGCGCGGCATCGTCGCGTGGTTCAAGGTGGCGATGATGGTGAAGGACATCCTCGTCAACGTTCTTCGCCGCCATGGCTCGAGCCGCGACCACGGCCTGTACGCGACCGTTGTGGAAGAGATCGTGCGCGAGGTCAAGCTGGGCGGCAGCGGGCTCAACGAGTGGGGCAAGGCCTTGCAATGGAATCGCATGAAGCAGGACACGATGGATGCCTTCGGCCCGGATGAGAATGTTCACGCCGGCACGGCCTTGCTCGCGCGGCTCAAGCGCGCGGTGGACGACAGCTACGCGCTGCGCCGCATCAGCCTCATCGGCCACAGCACTGGTGCCATCTACATCGCACACTGGCTCGACATGGCCAAGGCGCTGCTGCCCCCGCCGGCTCAGTTCGACGTGCTGCTGCTGGCGCCAGCCATCACCTATCAGCGTTTCGACGAGTGCCTGACTCGCCATCAGGCCCGCATCGGCCACTTCCGCATGTTCTGCATGCGCGACCCGCTAGAGCGCGACGATCAGGTGTGGGGCGAAGACGGCGAGCTTGAAGCGCAACACGACTGGCGGCGGTTCATCTATCCGAGTTCGCTTCTGTACCTTGTAAGCGGCATTCTCGAGTCGACGGGCCAGGGTGGCGACCTGAAAGATGTGCCCGACATGCCGCTGCTGGGGATGGAACGCTTCCATGCGCTGCGAGAGATCTACGCCGATACCGACTTTCCCGAGCTGAAGCGTGTGCGCGCCTGGCTCGACGCCGAGCCTGGGCGCATCGTGTGGTCCAAGGCCGAAGGGCAAGGCGACGGGCTCAACTCGGGCAGCTTCGACCACGGCGCCTTCGACAATGACACCGACACAGTCGCGAGCCTGGTTAGCGTCCTGTCGCGACGCTTCTGAGATGCCGCGCTTCGACCACTACGCCCTTCTCGTCGCCATCAACACGTACCCCGGCCGAGGATAGGATTTTCAAACGCCCTTTTTTACTTGCCTATGGCGCCCGAACACGGCCCTCGACGCGTGTGTGTCGGTCATTGAAGGTGGCGCAAGACGGTTGAGCTTTGACAGCGCCGCCGAAATCGTCT
>Ga0209724_1002945_pt1 | contig 14239 bp, 10 predicted proteins | sample grotaG_FD_184143 | JGI IMG/M metagenome (GOLD analysis project Ga0209724, IMG submission 184143) | Glacier valley bacterial and archeal communities from Borup Fiord, Nunavut, Canada, to study Microbial Dark Matter (Phase II) -... | ecosystem: Environmental > Aquatic > Freshwater > Ice > Glacier ...
TTCCTCACCGCCGCATTCGCCGATAGGTGATGTTGTCAAAGTTGGTGAGCAACAGAGCCAAACCCCGTCCGCAGAGGACACGATCGCCAAGATCCAAACCCACGAGCACGCTGGACGCAAAGCCGCAACGCTCTATGTTCGTAACATCCCGGTTTTAACCTTCATTGGTTCACAGTCCGCCTCCTCTGGTGGGGTCAAAATGGGAGCGACGCAGACTGATGAATCGTCTCAAATCGCCAGGCTCAAGTCCGGTTCTGTCAGCGCAACAGCCCAGTCTTTAGAGCAGCGTCAGAATTCTAGCCAAGATTCGCAGCGCGATCCGGTCACGAGAGCCACCGCGATCGCTGCCAAACTCAATCAACTTTATCGTCAAGGCGTAGATGCAAAAGGCATCACGGTGAAATGGAAGCAAGCCCCTAATGGAACGGGCGATCGCTACATTATCGAAGCCAACAAGACGACGATCGTGGCAGTCGATGCCGACACGATTCTACCCGACACGACCAAAAACCCTGAGCAAGACGCGCTGCAAGTCACCAATCGCCTCCGTCGTCTGATTGGAGATGCTGCCCCACTCAAGGAAGTGCCCAACAAACCTAACAACAACGGGCAACAAATCTCTCTAGGACCGATTAGGTTCCGTTTGGACGGGTGGGCTTCTTGGTATGGTCCTGGATTTAACGGCAGTGCCAGTGCGAGCGGTGAGATCTTCAATCAAAATGCGATGACAGCGGCTCATCGTTCTCTCCCGTTTGGGACGCAAGTGCAGGTCACAAATTTAGACAACGGACGATCGGTGATTGTGCGAATCAACGATCGCGGTCCTTATTCGGGCGGTCGGGTTATTGATCTCTCAGCAGGGGCGGCTCGTATGATAGGAGTCATTCAAAGTGGTGTTGCTCCGGTTCGTCTAGAGGTGATGACTTCTAGAGGGTCAGTAGCATCCGGCAACTAATTCGCTGATGGCGGATGTATTCGATGAATCGTTTGTATGTTTTACGGATCGATTCTCTTCTACATCCGTTTTCTGTTCAAAATTGCCTTAACCCTCTCAGTGGCTGTCCATTTTCTGCTTCTGTTAAACCCTTGCTTTGCACCAAAACGCCAAAGTTGCCGAGTCCCATTGGGTTCATCAATCGATGCAGGGCATCTCGGCGCAGAATTACAGTTTGAATATCTTGATTATTTTTAGCGTCAATTTCGCTGAGTGCGGCAAGTCGATCGCCCAACCCCAACGCCATTAAAAACAGCCCTTGCTGCGTGAATCCTAAATTTTTTAACCCCGCTCGATCGCCCTGTCGCTCTAATGCTGTGAAGTCAATATGAGCCGTAATATCTTGCTGACCGATATGAATATAGGGATTGTTGTGATGACTATGCTGGTAGTAACACTGCAACGTTCCCTGCGATCGCATCGGGTTGTAATAGCGAGTTGCGGGATAGCCATAATCGATCGTTAAAAGATATCCACGTTGAATGCGATCGGCGACTAAACTCAGCCAGTCTAATGCTCCTAAGTTGACCTCAGTTCGATAGCCGTCTGGATAATTAGGCGAACTTAAATCAATTCCGTTGAGATCAAAATAGTCAGTCAACCTGGAAGTTGAGGGTTGATCAATCACCTCCGCGAATCCATTAGACTGTGCAGTCACGTAAATTTCTTGAAGTTTGCGGTTCGTCAACGTCACCAGATGAACCGGAAACGCATCGACTAATTCGTTTGAGAAAACGCATCCTGTGATTGAATTAGCCGAAATAGTGTCTAGCGATCGCCATTCAATCTGCACGTCTGATTGCCACGATCGTAATCGTTGCTGTTGTTCTGCCATCAGAGCGGCAGATTTCTCAACAATCACATAATCTAAACAAGCAAAACAGTCAGGATGATGACCTTGCAAACCGCTCAACACATCTGCGGCTAATAGTCCTTGTCCGGCTCCGATTTCAACCAATGTGAATGGCTGAGGCTGACCCAAAATTTGCCACATCTCTGCAAACTGTTCAGCCAACAGCTCACCAAAATCTGTAGCTAAATGGGGCGAGGTGAAAAAATCACCGTGCGCCCCAATCTTTTCATTATGTGCAGCATAATAGCCATACTGCGGATGGTAAAGTGCCATCTCCATATACTCAGCAAACGACACTCGACACTCGGAACTGTGGAGAATGTGCTGAGTAATCAAATCAGATAAGGCAGACGTTCGATCGGGTAAATCGCTCACAGGAAACAGCAGTGTTGATGGTCAATCAATTGAGTCGCTCTCTGTCAAAATCTAGGGGTAGAGAAGTCAGAACTAATCTTTGCCCTGCCCCAGGTTCACCATACTCCGCGCTGCGCTTAAATCAGGCGATCGTAGCGGGCACTGCTTCTTTCTTGTTGGTTTCAAACGCAAGGACAAACTCAGTAGTGGGTCGAGTTTGCTTCAGCACCTTTATATAGCAATCGGCATCGGTGCGACGACGAAACCGAATTACCAATTGACGTTGAAGATCGGGCAGAGTTTGATAGACAGCCCAGGGGGTCAGTTGCTCTTGATAATTCATAGTTCAATTTTTGGGAATGTGTGGTTGAGGAGCGTAAAAAATTTAGGTGAGCAGTAAGGGCGCTCTGCCGAACCAGACGCTACTTATAGTGTTGCTGTCTTGGCTTCTCCCTAGTAATAGCGGTTAATTCTGAAGTTGTCAACCCTTACTTGATCGAAATTTCAAAGGAGACATCTACTCAGTTATTGAAGCTTTTTGCACGGCGATCGACCTGGCAACGTAGAATCTGCCATAGAAGTTTTGCACGATCAAACCTTATGCAATCTCTCAACTTTGAAAGGCTCAAAAAGTTTATCCTACGTCGTTAAATTTAGACAGAAGCATTTTGACTTAATTAAGAAACATACATTTGCACTAATGCAACTCATTTCACACAAATCAGATAGATTGTTTTTTCCCAACATTTAATTATTTGCTGTGCGAAATGTTGAATTAGAAACTTGAAGTGAAAATTTGAACAAACTCAGGCGGCTCAAACTCTCGTAGCTCGATCGGAGCACCCAGAATTAACTGATAAAAAGTAGTTTCAATGCGGCAATCTTGATGAGAGCTTCATACTACCGTGAAACTGATCAACTTTTAGAAAGCTTTGTTTTTACTGATAATTATGTGATGAACTTAACCAAATGCTTGGAAGCTCAATTCATGAAGTTCGATAGTAAGTTTGTGCTAATCATTTGAGACAAAAAATAGGGATGCACCGAAGCCCATCCCTAATGTTAAAAAATGGATTTGAGATTAGCGATCGACTGATCCCATGATGATATCGATGCTTCCCAAGATAGTAACGACATCTGCGACTTTCATGCCCTTCAGCAAATGGGGCAAAATTTGCACATTGTTAAAGTCAGCCGCCCGAATCTTCCAGCGCCAGGGGAACGGGTTATCATCTCCCATAATAAAGATGCCTAGCTCACCCTTGCCGCTCTCAACTCTGACGTAGTGTTCACCTTTAGGAATCTTGAACGTCGGCGCAATCTTCTTGCCAATGAACTGATAGTCAAAGCTATCCCACTCAGATTTCGGTCCTTCTGCCATACGCTTGGCTTCTAAGTTTTCAAACGGACCGCCCGGTAGGGCAGCGATCGCCTGTCTGATAATCTTGACCGACTCGCGCATCTCCCGAATTCGCACAATATAGCGAGCAAAGCAGTCTCCTGCCGTCTCCCACTGCACGTCCCAGTCAAAATCGTCGTAGCATTCGTAGTGGTCAACTTTTCGCAAGTCCCATTTAACGCCTGAGGCGCGCAACATGGGACCCGATAGCCCCCAGTTAATCGCTTCATCGCGCGTAATGGTGCCGATCGCCTCAACCCGCTTGCGAAAGATTGGGTTATCGGTGATCAATCGCTCATACTCATCTACTTTGGGCAGAAAGTAATCACAGAAGTCGATGCACTTATCGATCCAGCCGTAGGGTAGGTCAGCCGCAACTCCACCGATGCGGAAATAGTTGTGGTTGATCATGCGATAGCCACAAGCCGCTTCCCACAGGTCGTAAATCAGTTCGCGTTCGCGGAAGATGTAGAAGAATGGCGTTTGTGCCCCTACGTCTGCCATGAATGGACCTAGCCACAGCAGATGATTGGCGATGCGGTTTAGCTCTAGCATGATGACGCGGATGTGACTTGCGCGTTTAGGAACCGCAATTCCTGCCAGCTTTTCGGGAGCGTTGACCGTCACCGCTTCATTAAACATACCTGCGGCGTAGTCCCATCGACTTACGTAGGGCACAAACATAATGTTGGTGCGGTTTTCGGCAATTTTTTCCATGCCTCGGTGCAGGTAGCCGATCACGGGTTCGCAGTCGATCACGTTCTCCCCGTCAAGGGTGACGATCAATCGCATCACCCCGTGCATTGAGGGATGGTGCGGACCCATGTTGAGAATCATGGGTTCGGTTTTGGTTTCGAGCATTGCCATAGATGTTCAGCCTCTCCCTTAGAGATTTTGGAATAGCCCTACTTCAGTCTCGGATGATAATTATGTATACCGTTGCTCACTTGATGTTCGCCTTCTTAATTATAGAGAGCGCTGGCTGCAAACGTTGACGAGGATAGATTTTGCTGGCAATGAAGTTTTTGCAGAAAATCAATAGAGGTGAGTCGATGTTAGACCAAACCGATGCTTCTAAGATGAGAGAGACGGACAAGCTCAACGATGAATACAGATGGTACAAGCACTTCAAAAAACGCTGGCTCTAGAGGAATTTCTGAAACTGCCAGAGACAAAGCCTGCTGGTGAATATGTGAATGGTCAAATTATTCAAAAGCCGATGCCACAAGGAAAGCACAGCAAACTTCAGGAAGAGCTTGTTGGCGCTGTCAATACGATCGCCAAACTTCAAAAAATTGCCTACGCGTTTCCAGAGCTACGATGCACGTTTGGGGGGCGATCGACGGTTCCTGACATCGCGGTGTTTGCCTGGGAGAGAATTCCGCTTGATGAGAATGGGGATATTGCCAATGTATTTAATGTGGCTCCTGACTGGACAATCGAGATTCTCTCTCCTGATCAGAGTCCTACTAAAGTAACGAGAAATATTTTGCACTGTCTCAGTCACGGATGCCGAGCAGGTTGGCTGATCGACCCTGATGTCCGATCGATTCTGGTGTATCCATCGGGTCAACAGCCAACATTTTTTGAAGAGCCTGACGAAAAATTACCCGTTCCAGATGTGGTGAAGGATTTAGAGTTAACAGTGGGTGACGTGTTTGGATGGCTGAAAGTATGACTTCTGTGTCGGATGATTCTGATTTGGCGATCGCGCCTGAGTTTTTGCACATTCCGGTGCTGTATCGGGAGGTGATCGAAGGGTTGGCGATTCGTCCCGACGGTCACTATTTAGATGCAACCGTGGGCGGCGGTGGGCATACGGCACTGATCCTAGCAGCGGCAGAAGGGGTGCGGGTAACTGCACTGGATCAGGATGATCAAGCGATCGTCGCTGCTACCCAAAAATTAGCGGAATTTGGCGATCGAGTCACATTCAAGCACAGCAATTTTGCCAAGTTCAACCCAGGAGAAACCAAGTTTGACGGCATTCTGGCAGATTTGGGCGTGAGTTCTGCCCAGTTTGATATTGCCGATCGGGGCTTTAGTTTTCGTCACGAGGCTCCACTAGACATGCGAATGGATCGCGGACAATCGCTCACCGCCGCCGAGATTATCAATTATTGGGATGAAACCAAACTCGCCAATATTTTCTACACCTATGGCGAAGAACGGCTTTCACGACGCATTGCCCGACGCATCGTAGAACGACGCCCTTTGCAGACGACAACCGAATTGGCAGAGACGATCGCGCATTCAGTGCCCCGTCAATATCGATATGGGCGCATTCACCCCGCAACTCGCGTCTTTCAAGCACTTCGCATCGCCGTTAATCAAGAACTCACGGTGTTAGAAACGTTTGTTAATCAGGCTCCGCAGTGGCTCAAGCCCGATGGCAGACTTGCGATCATTAGCTTTCACAGTTTAGAAGATCGAATTGTGAAACACCGTTTAAAAGAGTCACCATTACTGCGAGTGCTGACCAAAAAACCAATTATTGCCCAAGAAGACGAGTTAAAAGAAAATCCTAGAGCACGATCGGCAAAACTCAGAATTGCAGAACGATTAGAGGATTAGGCAGTGTTTTGAAACTCTGGTCTTCGTTGCTGTCCCGCCTTGAACTGAAGTTCGGGCTAGGCAGAATCGCAGTGAGAACGGGTTAAACCACGCCCTAGAGAACGATCGTTCTAATCAATTTCCTGCCGCTCTACTCGTCTAGGCAACTCGACTCGAAAGGTTGAACCCTCTCCTAGCTGACTCTCGACGCGAATCGTGCCGCCCATCATTTGCACCAGCCATTTTGTGATTGCCAGCCCTAACCCGGTGCCTGCGTGACGACGAGTGGTTGATTGGTCGAGTTGGTGAAACTCGTCAAAAATGCGCGTCAGATCTTCTGGAGCGATGCCAATTCCGGTATCGCGGACTGAGATCACGAGCCGATCGTCCGCCAGCCCCCACACTTCGACCTCGACACCGCCGACATCTGTAAACTTAATCGCATTTGATAGCAAGTTCACCAAAATTTGTCGAAGTCGAACGCTGTCGTTGTTTATCCAGGGGTCTTTGAGGTGTGACTTCACGTTTAAAAGCAACTGTTTTTGGTCGGCAAGCGATCGTAGCTCTGAGGTCGTCGAGTTGACTAGATCATGGAGATTAAAGCGATCGAGTCTTAGCTCTAGCCGTCCGGCTTCGATTCTGGATAAGTCAAGAATGTCGTTGATCAGCGCTAATAGGTTTTTGGCGTTATTGAGAATCCGATCGACCATTTCTAACTGCGCGGGTCGAAGTTGACTTTGCCGCAGCAAAAGCTGAGAAAACCCCATAATGGCGTTCATCGGAGTCCGTAATTCGTGAGACATCGTAGCTAAAAACTGCGACTTTAGCTGGGCTGCATCAATCAATTTTAGGTTTTGCAGTTGGATCTGCTGCCGCTGATTTTCCAACGCCTGATTCTGCTGTGCCAAAATCGCGTTCTGCATCTCTAATCGGACTTCTCGCTCTTCAAGCTCGTTGATTAATTGAGCATTATTCAGCGCGATCGCCGCTTGCTCTCCAAACGCAACCAGCATCCGTGAGTCTTCTTCGTCAAAGGCAGTGGCTTCTTCCCAGTTCCCGATCGCTAACACGCCCAGCCGCCCAGCTTGCGCCGATCCGATCGCCACCGCACAGAGAGACATCGGGAGACGATCGGGTAGAGAGTCATCTAATTCGCGTGTCTGAATCAGATGGGTCTTGCCAGTGACAAAGACCTGTCTCAACAAGCCATCCCCGCGATAGAAGGCTTCGTCAATTGCAAACTCGCCGCGATCGAGTCCAGTCGTTGCGGTGAGTTCTAGCTGTTGAGTTTGAGAGTTTTGCAGCACAATTAACCCAAACTCAGCGTTGGGAATGGCATCACAAATCGCATCAATCATGACTTGCAGCAACCCAGGTAAATCAGTCAAGCGCTGATTGAGAAGATCTGTTAACCGCTGTAGCGTTCTTACCTGCTGCTGTTGTTCACCGAGAATCACGATCGCTTTGCGAAGATTGCGCTCGGCTTTTTGGGTGGCTTGATAGAGACGGGCGTTATCGACGGCAAGAGCGGCTCGACGAGCGAGATCTTCTGCTAGCGATAAATCGGCTGCTGTGTAGTGTCGTTTTGACTCGATCGTGGCGAAGGTAATCGCCCCTAAAATTCGCTCTCTGGCAAGGAGCGGCACAATCATTACGGATTCAAATCCAAATTGTTTGACCCGTTCATGATGATCAGCGTCTTGAGTCAAGTCTGTGAGCAAATCATCAGAAACTTTGGGATAAAACCTTGACTGTCCAGTTTTCAACACGACTGGAATAGCATCCGTCGAGTTAAGGTCGATCGGATAGCGTTGTCGATAGTCTTCAAACGCCGCTACTTTCCGCGGATCTGCATGATATGAGGCAACTAACTGCGGCTGTTCGTCTTGCAGCGTGTGAATCATGCACCAATCCGCCAAATATGGAACCGACAGTTGAGCGAGATTTTCTAAAATGGTTGAGGCATTGAGAGAAGACGTTAGGAGCGTGCTGGCGTTTGCCAAAAAACGCTGTGAGTCTTCGGTGCGCTTGCGATCGGTGATGTCCAAAAACGCTCCGACGCAGCCTCTTGAATTGCCGTATTCATCAAACAATGGGGCAACTTCTGACACCAGTTTGACCACTTTGCCATTTTGCTGCACGATGTCAAGTTCGATGCCAGAAACCGGAGCGCCCGTTGCCGACGATCGCTGCATGGGAAGCTCTGACGCTGTGAGCTGTCTACCATCTTGATAGACTTGATAGGAAAGTTGCTCGGCGTTTGGGCGGCTTTTAGACGCGTTCTCGTTAAGCGAAATTCCTAAGTGCGCGCTCATAGTCGCGTTAATCTTGATCCGTTCACAATCGACATCTTCTGCAATGCCAATTCCGATCGGAATCACATCCAGCAGTGTTTGCAGTTCGGTGACTCGACGTTCTAAAGCGCGATTTAGCTGAACGATTTTTTCTTGTGCTTGCTTGCGCTGCGTAATGTCGCTCACAATGCCCAACATCCGAAAAGTTTGACCGTGCCGATCGCGTTGGGCTTTGCCCCGTGAGGTGCAATCGAGATAATTGCCCGACGCGTGCTGCATCCGAAACTCGACATCAAACGGGGTGTCTTGCAGGAGATGCGCTCGCATCACTTCTAGAACTCGATCGTGATCGTCGGGGTGAATCAGTCGAAAAAACGCGCTTTGAGCGGTGCCGATTTCTTCCCGCGATCGCCCAATGATTTCTAACATACGATCGTTGCAAAAAACCCGATCGTCGCAGATGTCCCAGTCCCAAATGCCATCATTTGAGCCTTCTAAGACGAGCCGATATCGCTCTTCACTCGCCCGAAGTTTTTGCGTTGCCTCAGCAGTTTGTTGCTCGGCTCGATGCACCCGCACCGCGCTCCACAAGCTGCGAGACAGGTTTTCGGGCGACAGCTTGCCTTTAGCCAAATAATCATTGGCACCTGCCTTCATCAATTCCACAGCAAGCTGCTCATCGCCTTGCCCCGTCAACACGATCAACGCGATCGAAAACTGTCGATCGCGAATCTGCTGCACCAAACTCAGCCCATCTCCATCGGGCAACTGGTAGTCAATCAGCGCACAGTCGAAATCGTCTTGTTCTAAAATCGCGATCGCAGATGCACAGTCTGCTGCCTCCACCGTTTCTCGAAGTTGAACCCCCGCATCTTGTAGCGATCGCTGCACAGCCATGCGGTCAACCACATCATCATCCACGACTAAAATCTTTAGGAAGTCTTCCATTACGGCATTTCACACAGCATCCAATAGCTACAGTGGGTCGAGGATGTTGTTCTTTTTAAACGCTCGTTGAGCGTTCGTCACATCCATTTCGTCGTCATCAACCAGAACAATGGTTAGCATCTTTCCTTCTAACGCCATAAATGTTGTGATATTTATATATTTACACTGCAGGTGAAGAAATCTATCAACCCATAGTAGGGTTCGATCCCATAGACGGAGATAGAACCTGGAGAAAATCAGAATTCGCGGATCGCAATCATGCAGCCCAAGTAGGTCGATGCCTATGTTTTCTACTTTGTCTCGTGCCGCTAACGTCTGAAAAGTGGTGAACACTCGATCGTAAAATTTTTGAGCGATACCCTTTCCCTTGTCTTTCGCCGCGAATTCGTAGTGTTTGTTTAAACTGCTGACCGTGACCCAGACGTGTCCATCTGAGCGATCGTGCTGCTGATCAAGTTGGCAAACACCTGCTGTAGGCTAAGCGATCGGTGCTCAACGAAGTAGAGCGAAGCCCTCGCCTTCTTAAGGAGAAGGGAAACAGAACTCTTGTCCCCTCTCCTTTGGGAGAGGGCTAGGGTGAGGGTAAAATCTGTGCTTCATAAATCAATTTAGCAACGCCCAATAAGCTTCTTGCAGAAGTCCAAAGATGCCCTCATCTAACAGGGAAGCCAGATTTCAAAGTCCCTTTCTCACGCGTGGGAGAGCTATATCTGGGCGGTCAAGAGCAGGACGATCGCTTCTTGGCAGTTCCGTGCCACAATTTTCTCTGAGTGCCCTACGATCGACGTGGTGCTTTTCCGTCTTCTCTAGCTGGTGTGGATATGATGAATCTGAATAATTTGATGAATCTTAAAAGGCTGCGTCTGCCTATGGCGCAAATTGTGACGGTGAGTTTAGTGGCGATCGCGCTGCCGATCGCTCCAGCCAAGGCTTTTTCTGGCAGTGATCGCAGGGACTATGAATCGTGTGCGGCTGATTTGACTCGTGCCAAATTGTCTGCGGCGGAGGCGGCTAATGCGTGTGGTCAAGCGCTCAGACCTGGCGATTTGGGCACCTGCGTCAATCGCATCGCCGATGAAAAAGTGTCGGGAGCCGATGCGCTGTTAGTGTGCCGTCAGGTGCGACGACCCGTTGAGGCGGCAAGCTGCGTGGTGGGCATTCGTCGAAACGTGTCAGACACCGCGATCGTCGATGTGTTAGATAGCTGTCGTCGGAGTCTCCTGCCTCAGACTTTCTCAGACTGTGTGGTGGGGCTAAATAGTCAGCTTAAAGTGGGAGGCAAACAAGCGATCGCGTCTTGTTTAGATGCCAGCGATCGTCCTCGTGATCTGCTGCCTACTTTTATTCCATTGGGCAACGAGATTCCAATTCCGATCACTCCCTCCCTGATTCCGACTCCGGTTGTGCCTTCAACCAGTCAGCCTGCGGGTTCCCGGTAGCTCGTTCTGGCTTTACATTATCTAGCTCACTCGATCGACTGCACTTCACATTTGCCCATGTTAAACATCTCTCAACTTCTGGCAGAAGAATTGTCTCTGCGTCCCGCTCAGGTTAAAAGTGCGCTGGATTTGTTTGCAGAGGGAGCGACGGTGCCGTTTATTGCGCGATATCGCAAAGAGCGCACGGGGGAAATGGATGAGGTGCAGTTGCGCGATTTGTCCGATCGCTTCACTTATTTGACCGAGTTAGAAGAGCGCAAGAAAAGCATTCTGGAGTCGATCGCGTCTCAAGATAAACTCACCGAGTCGCTCAGAGTGAAGATTGAGACGTGTTTGCAGAAAAACGAGCTAGAAGATCTCTATCTGCCGTTTCGACCTAAACGACGGACGCGGGCAACGATCGCTAAAGAAAAAGGTTTGGGCAGTTTAGCGGAGTTCATCAAGTCGCTGAATCAACCAAACGCGGCGGCACACTCTCTAGAAGACGAAGCGGCAAAGTTTTTGTCGGAAGAAAAGGGCGTTAAAACGGTTGAGGAAGCGCTGAAAGGGGCGGCGGATATTCTGGCAGAAGAAGTCTCCGAAAAAGCAGAACTCCGAGCGTATTTGCGAGAGTTTTTGTTAGAGACGGGCGTGTTTCGATCGGGCATCAAAAACGACCACGCCGAAGGCTCGACGAAGTATGAGATGTATCGCAAATTTCAGGCAAAAGTCAGCGCGATCGCGCCTCACAACTTACTCGCACTCTATCGAGGTGAGACCGAGGGCATTCTGGATTTCGGTCTAGATTTTGACGAAGATGCCGTTTTAAATTATCTAGAATCCGAGATTCGCAGCAAGGCAAAATCGGTGCGAGAGTTTTATCGATCGATGCTCAAAGATGCGTTTAATCGATTGATGAAATCCTCTTTGATTACAGAAGTTCGGGCTGAGAAAAAAACTGAGGCTGATATCGAATCGATCAAAACATTCGAGTCGAATATGCGAGAGTTATTGCTCTCTGCCCCTGCCGGAATGAAGCCAACGCTGGCACTTGATCCGGGATTTAGAACCGGATGCAAAGTGGCAGTTCTCGACCAAACGGGACAGTTTTTGCAATACCAGGCGATTTTTCCGCACACGGGACAGGGACAGCGAGTTCAAGCAATGGCAACGCTAAAACAACTGCTTGAGAAACACAAAGTTGAATTAATCGCGATCGGAAATGGAACTGCCGGACGAGAAACCGATGAATTTGTAGCAGAAGTTTTAGCAACGCTAGACCGAAAGCCGATTAAAGTCATGGTGAATGAGTCAGGAGCCTCAATTTATTCTGCCAGTGATGTGGCGATCGCAGAGTTTCCCGATCTAGATATTACCGTCCGAGGCGCGATTAGCATTGGTCGGCGATTGCAAGATCCGCTAGCAGAATTAGTCAAGATCGATCCCAAGTCGATCGGGGTTGGGCAATATCAGCACGATGTCGATCAAAAACTGCTCAAGAAGAAGCTAGACGAGACGGTTGAGAGTTGCGTCAACTATGTCGGAGTCGATCTAAATATGGCTTCTAAAGAATTGCTGACGTTTGTGTCTGGCATTTCGCCTGCCATTGCTAATAACATTGTGGCTTATCGCAATCAGAATGGAGTATTTCGCGATCGCAAAGCCCTGCTCAAAGTTGCCAAATTAGGACCTAAAACCTTTGAGCAAGCCGCCGGATTTTTACGAATTCGGGGGGGTGACAATCCGCTCGACAACACTGCCGTCCACCCTGAAAGCTATGGCGTAGTCAAAGCGATCGCTAAAGATTTCTCGGTGCCGTTGACGCAGACGAGTCAGATTGCCGATCACCTTAAAGCCAACCTTAAAAAGTATGTGACCGATACGATCGGAGAACCTACCCTGCGCGACATCGTTGCAGAATTAGAGAAGCCCGGACGTGATCCTCGCGCTGAGTTCAAATACGCCACGTTTAAGGAGGGCGTAAAAGAAATGTCTGACCTGAAAGTGGGAATGGAATTAGAAGGAGTCGTCACCAACGTCGCTAACTTTGGCGCATTCGTCGATGTGGGAGTGCATCAAGATGGCTTAGTGCATGTGTCACAGCTTGCCGATCGCTTCGTCAGTGATCCCAAACAAATCGTCAAAGTCGGACAGGTTGTTAACGTTCGAGTCTTAGAAGTGAATCAGGGATTGAAGCGAATTAGTCTATCGATGAAGTCAGGCGATCGAGAGAATATTCAACCGACTCGCAAGCAGGAATCACAACCGATCCGCAAACAAGAATCACAACCCCTCTCTAAACAGAACATTCAACCGAAACAAACCCATTCTGAATTCAAATCACCAACGCTAGACGACTTAAAATCGAAGTTTGGGAAGAAACGCTAAAGTAGCTTGGTAAATCCGCTTTGTTTAGAACTCTGCGTATTTTCAGATTTGTTTCGATATTCTATGGAGTGATAGTTTGCCAGTGTTGGGCGATCGTAAAGCGGGAGAGATGCCCTACATTGGTGGTTGCGATAATGACTTCTTGTTGAATTTGCTGGGCGATCGTGATGGCTTGGGCGGCAAGGATAACGTCTCCATCTAGAGACATGGGGTCTGCGGTAGGCTGTCCTTGTTGTCGAGCAATCGCCCAAAGCTCGGCGGCTTTAAGGATCATTTCGGTGGTGATGGGGACGTATGCCAAGACGGTTTTGAGTTGGTCGAGTTGTTGAACGCTCCGTTGTTTCCCTGCACGGATGAGTTCTCGACGCACTTCATAGTCAGCAATTTCGGGAACAAAAACGATCGCACCTTGCCGAATCTGGAAGTCGAGCCAGAGTTGGCATTCTAGAGTTGTTCCGTTTGCTTTAGGATTTGTCACCATGCTCAAAGGTCCAGAATCTAGAAAAATGTGGCGGGTCATGAGGAAAAGAGAGGACGGTCTGAGAGGCGGTCTTCATCAAGAGATTGCTGGAGAAATTCCCAAGTTTCGCGCTGTTCTTGTTCATCGCCTTCTTCTCGCCAAGAACGGAGGAGGTCGAGAGCGGCTTGATTGATTAGAGGGGCAGGGTGTTCTGGGTTCAGGATGCGGATTTGAATTTGTTGCCCTTCGGTTAGGTTTAGAGGGGTTGTGGGACGGAGGATGCCAGCTTCATAAATGACGGTGAAATCAGCCATTTTCGGGTGCCGTGGTCAAGGATAGTCTCATTGTAGTGTGGAGATTTGTTAGCGTTGTAGAGCCAGATTTCTCCTCTATGCATGGTTCTGATAGCCTTGAAATTCGTCAGGATCTTCGTCAGTCCACTGCGTGAGTTCGCCTCCGACCTGGTAGAACGGACGCATACGCTCAGCCGCTTGAATGAGGCTGAGTTTTTTCGGTAGAGCTATGTTCTGACGCAGAAGACGAGAAGCAACCTCAATCACTTCTAGGGTTTCCTCTGG
>Ga0209724_1002948_pt1 | contig 14227 bp, 16 predicted proteins | sample grotaG_FD_184143 | JGI IMG/M metagenome (GOLD analysis project Ga0209724, IMG submission 184143) | Glacier valley bacterial and archeal communities from Borup Fiord, Nunavut, Canada, to study Microbial Dark Matter (Phase II) -... | ecosystem: Environmental > Aquatic > Freshwater > Ice > Glacier ...
ATTTTCGTTAAATAATTTTGTTAGTGGAAATTCGAACCGGGTCAATTCAATTTTATCGACAATTGCATTCATTTCTGTTATATGCCCAAGAATCGTATTAAATTCATCCGGAAGGGCCAGGAGATCGGAATCAGCCAGTTTAATTGGATCGATACCAGGGATTGAAATGTTGTGAGATTCAACAAATTTGTGCTTAAGGAAAGTTGTAAGATCGGACTTCTTGTATTTAAGAAGATCCAAAAGCAATTTCACATCATACTCTGACACCTGGAGAAAATCCTCAACCGACCATCTTAAGGTTTCGGCACGATTTATCAAGGTCTGATAAAGATCCTTAGTCTTTTGATGGGTCTCAGTATCCTGCTTCCCAATCATTTGCGGTACAAATTCTAATTCACTCATAATTTTAAAAATTTAAGGGTTATAATAATTTTTTTAAGTAATTAACTAAATATATTCATATTTAGATAAAGATCTGCGCTAATTGAAAACCTACTGAATGGCTTGTCTTTAAACATATTTGGTGAAAGTGAAAATGGTGTATCGCTTAGATAATCAACATTAATCGCAGGTTTCAAGATTTTCCCAATGGTTTCATAATTATTGCCTAATAGCTTTACAATATTCAAATTTGCCAGGTCGTTCAGAACATCACAATATCGTTGAATTATGTCACATATTGTATTTTGCTCATCGCTTTTTGTATAGCGTGTAGTAAATTGAATAAGCTGATTTTCAAACTCTTCAGTTAAAGACCATCCATCGATTTCAGAATATAGGTTTCTAAGAGGATATATAAACCAACCGATTTCAATTTGTGCAATAATTTTATTTATTTCTTTCCATTGATCAACCCATGTCTCAAGTTCTAATGGAGCGTAAACAAAAAGGCTGTGATCTAATGTTAGAGGGGAAGAGAGGCTATCAAATGTTGGGTCGTCGTAATAGTGGTTATGTCCTAACCAATAATTTTGCCTTACTTCCACCCGCATATCCTCCTCGTTTTTTCTAATAAGGCTGAAAATCGTATCCAGTGGGATAGGAGTAATGTTGAAAAGACTTTCAACCAAAGGCTTACAGATTGCGGCACTAATAATTAAAGCCGAATAGAGATCATGGATATTTTGGTATTTCACAGTATCCTGGCTACCAATAATTCGCGGAATAAAATCACTCATAGTTTTAAAATTTAAGGGTTTATACTATTTATTTAATTGTAAAATGTTGGAATATCTTTCGTTAATTTATTGAATATGTATATATTAACAACTTCAATTTGCAAGGAATTGATGATCTTTTTTATGGCATCAATCGTTTCAAACAATTCTTTGTGTTTTCCTTCCAGTTTGAGTAATAGAATATTTACGTGATAGCAATTTTCAATAGCATCCCAAATTGCATATCGTTTGTTTACTTCGCCAAAATCACCAAGAATATAACTCAGCTCAGTTGAAAGACTCTTTGGAGGACACTTTTTAGGAATATCTTTCAATTGATCAATAAGATGTATTAACAGAGACGTATATTGATTACCATAACGGTAATACATGTTCTCCATTTTAGAATCTATGTCTACAGTTTCATCATTCATTGCATAAAACTTTATCTAAGAAGGACCGGCAATTAATATCCTTTTGGCTTGTTGCCCATTCGCACATATAATCAGAGTCATCATCGAAAATGGAAAAATTAGATATCACCATTGGACATTTCTTTTTAATATCCGATTTCAAATACACAACTGAGCCAATATCAAACCGCAGCTTTGGTTTGAATTGTCGGGCAAATTCAAGGGAATTTTCGTCAATTTCTGCCATTTTATTTATTTTTTAAAAACTTTATTTAGAATCATTATCAATTAAAATCCTATGCAGTTTAAATTTCTTAGTCACTTTATGTATGTGTCTATATATCAGCGTCAAAAAGTCAAACAAAAGGGGGTCTAATCCGAAAAAATCCCCAATCCTGTCAAAACTAAGCCGAACTCGCCCTACCCTGAACGTGACCGAATGAGCAGAAAACACAGGAAATATGCAGAAAGCACAACATAATATCAACTAACGTGTTTCCACCATGCCATAACCCGGTCGAGTTCACCAGCAACTGAACCTTTACCTCCATATCCAGCAACTTCTGCCTTAATTGGTGTTGAACGTAGTTCTTTAAGTTCTTCTACCATTATCTGGCGCTGTATCTTTACTTCCTCAGCTAATGTCAGAAGAAGTTTTATTTGCTCATTGCCACTTCCAGATTCAGCAGATTGGTTGGTTGAGATGGATGATCCACCTGAACTTATACGATTGGGATTGCTTGTCATCGCTATAAGTTCAGGGTTAACGGTTACTCTATTAGATGATCCGGCCTGCCTGAAGCTTTCAAGCAATCCAATCAGTGGCCTGGTGCGTGGATCTTTCAATTGCCAGTTGGGCGCGACCCACTCGGCCCCAGCCTCGCCAACGGTATATATGGTTTCATTATCCATATAACCTCCGGATGCTTTTTTCTTACTGTCACCAATAAGAGATCCTACAGTTTGTGCTACAACAAGTGCTGTTTGTACAACTCCCATTGTTGTATTGGCAGCAATAACTGGAAGATATAATGGTGGTAAAATTAATGTTGCCATCGCTGCAGCATTCGCTTTTGCTACGCTAATCCATATACTCGCAATTGCTAACCCCTGTTGAAAAAGGAAAAGTGCTTTTCCTAAAGCAGATTCCTGATCAACAATTCCGCTCAACACTCCAAGAAAAGACTGTGCAATATCAATTCGTCTTGATGCTGCATCATAAGTAACTTCAACCTCTTGTTGCTTTATCTTCTTTAACTCCTTATTGTAGTTTTCAGCTGCAGCCTTTTGTTGTTCCTGATTAGCTCCGGCCAACTCTTGCTCTAATTGATAAGCTTGTTCAAGTACAGACCTTCTTTCATCAAAAAAAACTTGTATCTGATCTGAAGATAACCATGGAGTAGATGTTGCAAAACTGTCGGCGTTATCAAGGATATCACCTATTTCTGAGGCTTTTTTCTCTGTTTTTTTAGTATCATTTGCGGAGTTAAGAATTTTCATCTTCTTATCGTGCGCTTCCTTTTTTTCAATGATGGTTTGGTTAATAGTATCGTTAATTGCAATTTCTTCATCTGCCAGTTTTTCTCTAACTATTAAATTGGCTTTTAATTGTTTAAGTTCTTCATCCCATCTTTTATTTTCAATGATTTTCTCTTTCTCGATACCATCCTGTAAGTTCTCAATTTTGGCATCGGCCAATTCTTTTTCGGCCTTTAATAGCAGGTCTTTTACCTGATCGCTTGTTTTTACCTGCTTATCGGATAATTCGGCGGCGGCATCTTCATACTCTTTACTCCCCTTTTTATAGATATTCATCTTCGCCTGGAGAAAGTTGAACTCTTGCTGTAATAATTCGGCTTTGTATTGTGCCTCCGAAGTCTTGCCCTCGATGTGGTTTTTGTTGATAATATCTACCTGAGACTTATTGGCAGCTTCAACGACCTCCCTTTTTTCAGCAATTTCCTGTGCTCCTATTGATTTAGCACTTCCTTTTCCACCAACTGGCAACCCATTATCATCTAAACCAGCCATAAGAGAATTTACCCTTGTAATAACTTTTTTAAGATTTTCGGGTGCTGAATTAACTGCCCGATCCCTGAGTTCGACAGCTGCAATAAGTTTATTTTGTTGCTCCTCGGTCATTATATCGTAACTTTGTAAAAAGCCCGCATAATTTTTAACAGCATCCTGAGTAGAATCTATCTCACTTTTAAGGTTGATCATTTCTTGTGTGTCAGGCTTTTGGGTTTCATAAGTTCCACCATACCCCGTGCCAACAACATCAACATTTAATTTTTTAAGCTTTTCGTAATCTTCAACTTTCTTACTATAAGCAGCTGCTTCCAGCTTTTGCTCACTATCGATGACACCGGCTACTGACAACAACTGATCTTCGTTTAATTTCGTTACCCGTGTTGCTTCGTCGAATTCTGCCTTGTAGTTTTTATTTGCAATTGCCTGCCGGTCGAGTGATAATTTTTCCTCAAGTGCAATACGATCTTTACCAGCTTGTAACCTATCTTTAGTGGAAAGCGTTTTGTTTTTTAAGGCTTCCTCCAGTCGAAGTTCTTCTCCCCTGGCTTTAGATTCAATTATTCGTAAAGCTCTGTTGTTGTCCGCCACCTCATCAAGCATCTCGGCATATTTATAACCACCTTCAATTGCTTTGTTGAGATTAGTGAAAAAGTTGGACCAGTCACCCGTGGCCAATGTTTTCCAGAAGAAATCTAACCCAGTTCTCATTCCGGCAACAGCAAACTCGAAGGCATCAGCTGTGGCATGAGTACTGTTTTTTATAGCACTAAAGGCATACGTTGCACCGGATGCAATGGCTGCAAAACCGAACGCCGGCAGCAAACCTTTCGCTTTTTCAACCAATCCAGACCATGCACTCGTTGTTCCGCTAATCTGTTGGTTATGTTGAGCCAGGGCACCTCTTAACTGTTGAATCCTTTGAAAGCTATTTATATATTCCTGGCTTCCTATTGTCATTCTATTTTGCAGATTTTGAAGCCTGTTCATTTCGGCTCGAATATTTGCAACACTATTTACAACTTCTTTTCCATTGATGTAAAGTGTTATTCTGCGATCGTAACTTGCCATGATGTTTATTTTTGCCTTAATTGTTGTTCAATTCTCCCAACCAGATATTCAACCGATCCGTGCCATTCGCCAAGTACGAAGACAGGATTTATCTTTTTTATATTAGCTGCCATATGTTTAGGCAGGCCTGTGTAGTTGGCTTTAGCAGAACTTCTAATGCCAAATTCGTGTTTGGATTCTTTAAAACAGCGATATGCAAGGGAATTATTTTGCCCCTGAGAAAGGAAAATTATTTTTCTGTCGAAGTTTTGGGAAACTTTCAGTGCGGTTGTGGTGCCGGTATGATCAAGTATAGCAGCTTCCTTCAAACTCATATTTGCTACCAACTCATCCAGGGCTTTTTGTTCGCCGGTTCCACCTGGTGCATTGGCATACTTAGCAATGTATTGTTTCAAATCAAAAATGGCTATACCAGTTTGTTTTGATAGAACGGAGCCAAATGTTGATTTATTGGCAGGGTAATTTTCGATAATGCAAATTAATGTTTTCATATAGCGCCGAATTAAGATTTCTTTTGATTTAAATACTCTGTGATAATTTCCCGCAAGAATTGACTCATCGGTTTTCCAGATACCTTGGCAACTTTACAAAGTTGAAAATAGTCGGATCTCGGAACCCGGAACGAAAGATGTAAAAGCGGTCTGTTTTTCATGTTGAATATTTTGCCTCAAATATAGATTTCAGGGGGTGTGTTCCAAAGGACACTTTTTGGACCTCCTTTTGTCGTACACCGCTAACGTCCTAATTCACATGTTATCAGGCATTAGCCAAAAATTGAACTTCAAATGTTGGTTGCTTCCAAAAATATCGGGTGCCTGATCTATTTTTCAGGATAAACCTGGCACCCGATTGTGTATTTTAATTGAGAATCTTCAAAGGTGAAATAAGCTCTTTGGGAACACTGGCAACAATTGAAGTTTGCTTTATTTTGAAAATTTTAAAATGTACCTGCAAATCCTTTATGTAAGAAAGTTGATCAAGAATGGTTCTTTCTTCTCCAGCGAAATCATCGGAGTAGCTTTGATAAATCCCGAAGAGAAAATTAAAAAGCTTTTCCAAACGGTCAAGATCATAATTCAAGTCTTCCTGGATAGACTTGATTTCATTTACTATTTCCGGCGTTAAGGTTACGCAATCAAGGTTTAGATTACTTTCTTCGATTTGAACATTTTGAGGTTTCATAATGTAAATAATTAAGTGATTAATTTAAATGTAACTTGTTAATATAATTTTTGAAATTCGATTTATTTTAAAATTTGTCATTTAGCAGACCGTGGTAATTTTTTGTCGAAAGCGTGAATAGGTTGAATGGATTGTTAAAGTTCATTCCTTCATGAGCACACATTGAAATGAAGTTGTTTAAGATGGTAGCCTTCGAAAGATTTCCTTCATTGCTATTCAGAATAAAAGCTTTGTTGATGATGATTTGTACCCGTTTAGGGATATCAGAAAGGTAGGAAGACCAGATCTTTTCTTCCTCAAATTTAATGCGGTGTGTAAACTTGTCAACATCGGGAAGGCTTACAATTTCATTAACCAGGATTAAAGCCTCTTCGTTTACTGCGTTCCGTTCAGGGGTTTCGTTGATAAGCTTAGCAAATGGCCGAACTGCCGGTGATTGGTTGATTGTTGATGCAAGTGAATTTATCATTATTCTATTTTTTTATAACATTACCAGGTGTTCGGTTACTTTAATTTGATTGGTTCATCATAGACCACGCCATGAAGTTCAAAATAGAGGTGTGTACGGTCGTAACGAATCCTGGCAACCTCTGATTTTGAAGCATTTAAAAAAACGTTTCGTAGACCAACATCAGAATGATCCAGATCTATCGTCTTAGGATTGACCAGGCATTTTATACATACCTGCTTATAAAATTCTATAGCCTGATCCAGAATTCGTTTTTCGAAAGGTGATTTTTCCATGATGTTAATTTTAAAGTTGTTACAATCTAAATACTGCTTTGCATATATTAAACTTCGATACTCATTTCCCGACAAAACCAGACTCATGAATATTTTGCAGTAACTTATTATAGCGACTTCTCCGGAATTGTTCCTCAGGATGATATTTTCGATCCCTATTTCACACAAATTAAGAGTTAGTATTTGTCGCTGCAAACCGGCTTTTTTGCAGGAACTGAAATATAGCGTTACTGCTTGTCTTATCAATTTTTGTTCTGACTGATTTATTTTCATCTCTTTACGCAATTGACTAATTTCATAGTTGTTTCCTTAGTACTACTTGCAGCTACCAGGAATTCATTAAAATCTTTGAAAGAGGAATACCGAACCAGTGAGCGGTTTATTGCATCCGGCCTTAGTTCCTGTATACGGGCTGCAGTTTCCTTTCCGGCCCGGTCATTATCCAGCCACAAATTGATTTTTTTGTAGTTAGGCAAAAGCTTAATTAAACGGTCAATGAATCCGACACCATTTAAAACGATTGTATCACCGGCAGGGCTGTCGGTATTGAACCAGGTTAAAGCTGATAGGAAATCCATAAATCCTTCGAATACATTCACGATTAATGGGTTCGGTCCTTTAATGCTGGTAATATTTTTGGGGGAAGTTGATCCTTTAAAATACTTGTTGCGTAATTCGAAACCATGACTGTCATTTTCGAAAGCAATTGAAAAATATTGCTTGTCGTTGCCGGTCGTGGTATAATATGCTTCGCTGCAATATTTGGAGGCTAAGGCAGGACTGATCTTTCTACTCTCCAGATATTGAATCAGCCCTTTGTTTTGTAGAGGCTGCATGTGCCTAATTTCAATTCTTGTTTCCTGATCGAATGATTCTCGCTTGTCAGAAGAAAAATGGGATATCTCGGCTGCTGCACCGCCTAAAATCAGAAGTGCACCACTTATGTCAACATTGTACATTTTGCAAACAAGATCCACTAATTTTCCACCGGTACCCAAGCCATAATCAAACCATACGTTTTTGGAACGGCATACCTTAAAACTTGGTGTTTTCTCATTCCTTATTGGGGAACAATACCAAAAATTGTTACCATCTGCTTTATCCGGATTAGTGCCTTTGGACATCAGGAACCCGGCTATTGACATTTCGTTGGCTTGTTGGCAGTTCATTTTTTTTCTTTTTGATTAGCAAAATGATCTTTAGACCGGAATACCTTAAACCTCGGTGTTTTCTTATTAATATTTGGGGAACCATAAAAAATATTGCTACCATCTGCTTTATCCGGATTGATTCCTTTACTCTTCAGTAACCCGGCTATTGACATTTCGATTTTCTTTTTGGATGCTTTCATGACTATTTTTATTTTTAAAATGAATTATATTGTCTTGTTTTTAACACACAACAATTAACATATTTCGTAATTTTCTTATTTTTTTGCTCTAAGCAGGAGTGTTTTATAAATCTGCCTATATTGTCTAAACCATCTAAACTTATGATGTATTTAATTGATATTAAGAACTTTTAGTTTCAACAAATTTTCAATTTTGGCTTAGATGGTTTAGACGTAATTTTTTTAACATAAATAAGTAGTCTAAATTGTCTAAACCAAGTCTAAACGTGTATTTAATGGTATATCTCTGTTTTAATATCATTGGTTTAGACATTTTAGACATTTTAGATAGATAATTCGATTTCGCCGAGTTTATAAATACCACCTTCTTTTTTTAACATAAATTGGTGACAAGAACCAAAATATTTATCGAAGTGATAAACACCTCGGTGTTTTTGATTGGACGGAATAAATGTTGGGTTTGCTGTGCTTGTCAGTAGCATTTTGAGCGAGTTCTGATCAAGAAAACGAATGTTGCCTTCCTTGCAATACCGCGTATATAAAGTATAAACCGATTCAAGTTTTATTTGAAGAATGTATTCGGATTCTGTCATAACTTTCAGCCGATATTGAGCTCCCTTGTTTTTCAGTTCCGGCTTGAATTCTTGTATAAGTCCACGTTTGATTTGAAAATCAATTGCCGTCCAGAAAATGCTTACCGCGCTTATTTGCTTAAGTAGTTCATTTTGATAATCTGCCACTTTATAAATATGCGTTGTTACATCGTTATTATCAAACGGAAAGGTGATATTTGAGGATAAACAAAAGTAAGTGGAGTAAATCATTGCAATGCTATTTATCAGTCGCGATGGGAGAACCTCACTTCTTTTTCTGATTCGTTCAGTGGTTTCAACAAACACCTTTTTGAAATTTTCTGCAAATATTTTCCTGCAAGCAAGTATTTCAACCAAAACATTCCCTAATCCATCTGTCGAAAGTTTTTCCAATTGAAATAATAGATTCTCTTCCTCTTGGGAAAAATTCTGTTTTTCGAAAATGAGTAAAATCATTCGTGAAAAAACCGCTGCTTTACCCGAAGGAAGGCTATTCCCGTCACACACCAATGATGAATTGACTGATTCGTTTTTAGTTCGGTTATCGTTTGATTTTACTCCGGTTGTCCGGCCAACACCATCGTAAGCAGCCAAAAAAAAGGTTTCAATATTTGATTCAATGTCTGAAGTATATTCCTTGAAATAAAATAATACGTTATTCTTCGATTGTGTTGTTCTGCTAAGCGAAATCATGGTTGCATTCGTAAGGTCGACGCCCTTAATATTTTTACCAAATATTGATAAAAGATATTCAGCGAATTTTGTTTTTCCCGTGCCGAAATCGCCGAACAAAAAAAGGAAAGGAAAAGCTCCGAGAGCATCAAAAATAATGTCGCGGAAAACTGTTGAAATCAAAAATAGTATTCCAATAAGTCCGTTTGCCCCAAATACTTGGAAATAAAGCTTCGACCAATCTTTGAAAGTTGTTGTTCCGGGAATGAATCGGTAAAGCTGATCGGTTTTAAATTCCTCATTGTTAAGGTTTGCAAACCCGAATGTTGGAAGATAATATTTATGATTCTTAACTGTGATAATTCCGAGCTCATCTATTTCAAGTATAGTATTTTCTGAAAAAATTGCGTCGGCAAATACATAAACCTGATGCTCTTTATTCCATCCTATTTCAGAAATCAGAAATGCCTCTTTCTCATCGTCCATCATCTTTGCAAATATCTTTTTCATTTCAGGGTAATTAGCCAGAAAAGTGCAGCGTTTCGATTTTAGAATGGTTTCGAAGCTTTCAGGCTTCATTTCCGAAGAATTAACTTCAACAATATGGTTTTCACCTGAATATCGTTGGATTTGAATAATCCTTTTGCTATCGTTGGTCCCATTATCCAGGTTGAATAAACTTTTCATTACGAAATTTGAACCCTCAATTGTTTCAGTTTTCTTTCCTCTTGTATAAGTGAAAGCATATCTCCCATTTTCTATTGAAAAGCCAAATTCGACCTGGTCTTTTTTAGGATCTTTGCTGTCCTCTATTTTTGCCAACTCTATTTTTTTTCTGATTGTCATTTTTTTATTTTGGCATTGTGGGGACTAAATTATTATTCAAGGTTTGCTCCAGGGAGTATCTGACTAATCTTGCAAATGTGATTTTATTCTCTTTGCAAAGTTTTTTGAGAATTTTGTGCTCTTGTCTGGTGAGCCTGGTTGCAACGACCAAATTTCGACCTTCATCCTTTTGAATCTTTTGTTTCATATCTTATGAATTTTAAATTTGAAACAATGTTGCTGAAAATAGGCAACAAAATAAAGGACAAAAAAACGCCCTAATATTATGTCGTAAGAAATAACCACTTAACGTTGATATTCCGCACATTGTAAAATATTGTTATCTGTCGCTATATTTTTTCATTGCCGCCATCACATCGTTTGTATTAAACATGCATTTGCGTCCGCACTGGATGTAAGGAATAATATCCTCGTTTTTGTACCGCTGCGCGGTGGCTATACTCACATGCAGGAAGTCGGCCAGTTCTTTAAGCGAGTGCAGGGTATTCGGTTTTTCGGGAGGTGCTACTGTTTTCTGAGCGGCCATCTCTTCACGCAAAGCCATACGCATCGCTTGTGTTAATTTGTTGTCGTCAATTTCAAAAGTTAGTATCATAGCAAAAAATATTAAGGGTTTTTAATTAATCATTTCGTTTTAGGTCTTCCAACATTTCGGATCGCAAAAAAAATTGTTTCCGTCCTACTCTATGAACTCTAAATCTATTTGCTTTCAAGAGTCTATCAAATGTTGGCTGAGTTACTCCAGCCAATTTTTCAGCTTCTGGCCTTAAAATTTTGTCATCTTCAAATTCAGGGATTTTAACTTTAGATGCCTCTTCGTTGATCTCATCGTTTTTCAATCTCTGGAGCACGTCTATTGCTAGGTTGATTTTTTCGATTTTTGTGTTTGTTGCCATTTTTTTATGGTTTTATTTGTGAACAATTAATTCACAAATATAATTATAAATTCACATAAACAAAACATTTATGGATTATTTGTGAATTAATATTATTTTTTTTTGATATATCTTTGTTGAAAATTTAACGAATGAAGGGTATTGAGGGGAAAATAAAGAGGATTAGAAATGACAATGGACTTTCAAAAGCCTACATGTCAAGAGCATGTGATATTACACCCACTGCCTATTCTAATATTGAAGATGACATAACCGATTCCATTAATATTGAGACAGGAAGAAAAATTGCAAAAGCTTTAGGAGTAAGCTTTAATGAATTGTTTGAAATTGAAGGTGACAGTCAGAAAATTGACGCGTTAAACAATCAAATTGAGAGACTAAATGAAAGAGTTAAAGAATTAAAAGTGCAAATTGCTGATAAAGACGCTTTAATACTATATTTTTCACGAACTAATATAAATGTAAGAAATTTTCTTATAAAAAGGATGAAAGAGCTTAATGCAAGACTTGCTGACCCTGAAAAATCGCACGAAGAAAAGAATGTTTGGAGATTATCTGAAATTTTGAAAAACCAATTCGATGACTTTGTTTTTTTGGGGGTTTTAGAACAGAGTGATGTTGATGAGGCTGTGAAAAATAATAAGGAAAAATAGGATTAGTTAGATTCTTTATTTTTCCTCTGATTTTATGAAATTCAATTACCATACGTATTGCAATTATAACGGCATCTGTATTTATACTATATTTGTAGTGCAGCTGGTCGCCAAACCATATTTTTAAAAATCATTGGCTGTCTTTTTTTGACAGTCAATGATTGAAGAAAGCCAGCTAAAAATAGTGATATAATCGGGTTCCTCTCCCTATATTCTCCCTAACAAAAAAACTAAATAACTATAAATCAACAGATTAAGCCTATTTTCGGAATCTACTAAACAGATTTACAACTACCAAAATTAAAATTTCGAAATAATCTATATCCCAATTATTTAACCTTTAAACGGTTTTAAAACATCTAAAATAAAAATTAAACATTCAGCGTTTATTCATTTCTGGCAGAATTTTTGTTTGCGATTAGGTGTACAACTAAAATTGTAAGTCATGAAAACTTCATTAAAGTACGGAAAGATCAAATACAACATACTGCCTTTTATATTTTTAGCAATACTAATGAGCCTTTCAATACAAGGGAAAGCTCAGTCGGAGAATCAAAACGCACTATTGCAAATGATTGATGAAGATCGCACTACTGTTGACGCAATTGCAGGTTACGACGAAAACGTTCAACGCGATATTCTCCAGGTAGCGCAAACCCCTGAAGTGCTGAACAGAATCGAAGAGTTACAAAATAGATCAAAGAGTCAGTTCATGGCAATTATCGATGATTACGATCGTGATGCACAGGCTGCATTTTACGAAATGGCTCGTTATCCAAACCTTATCGCCGACTTGGTAAGAAATGGAAAACCTTCCTCTTCTGAAGTCAATCAGATCGTTTTGAATTACCCTGAAGATATTCATGAAACAGCAAAAAAATATACGCGGAAGTATTTTGAGGTCATTCTTCGCATTGACCAGCTAAACAGCGAAATAGACGATGCATTTCAATCATATCTCGAGCCTTACGATTCCGATACCCATGAAAGTGTAAATACTTTGCTTGCTTACCCTGAGATTGTTTCTATTCTTGTTGAAGATAAAGACTTTACTACTCTCCTTGGAGCTGTATATAATGAAGATCCGAATTGGATTGAAGGTAATCTGAACAGAATTTCGAAGGAACTGGCGGAACAAAACAAAGAAGATTTAGATGCCTATAAGACTCAGATACAGAACGATCCTGAGGCATACAACGAAATGCTCGATGCATCGGAAAAATTTGCCAAAGAGAATAATGAAGTAAGGTATGTAAGTTCATCCGCGCCAATAGTAGAGGTAAACGTCGTCAATAGTTATCCCTACTGGTTCGGATATCCATACTGGTATTCAAATCCTTATTGGAGACCACGTCCAGTTTATTATCACACAGGCTTTTACAGAAACAACTATGGGAATATTGTTTTTGTCGGACTGCCATCATATCACTTTATCCATTGGCAATCGTATAATCATCCGACTTTATTCCCTCATTTATCGTATAATTACTACAGCTATTACCAAAATCATTATGTGAATCGCTATCGGGACTCGCATCGCCCGGTTTCTCATCATACATTCTATAGATCAATTGAATCAAATATAATCAACAATCCGAGGGTCAATAACTCAAACCTCGAAAGAATTGATCATCAGAGAGGCAACAACATTGTCCGCCGGCCAAATTCAATGGAATCGGGATCTGCGAGAAGAGGCAATTCAGGAATCACGAGACAAGGCGAATATTCAAATGCACGACAGAGAGCCGGAACAAGCGGTACGGTAAACCGCCGTGGAAATGAATCAATAAACAGAAATGGAAATGGACAAAGAAGTTATGAAAGACCGGCTGGAAAAGTAAATAGGAGAGAATATAATACAGTTAATCCAGTAAGATCTGAAGGTTCCATAAACAGAAGAGGATCGGGAGTGGGTAACGGTACTATTCGAAGGGAATCAGTACCTGCAAGCACCAATCGAGCTGGTGCTAATACCGAAAGATCCCGCCAACAGCCAGCAGCTGACAATACGGGAAACAGCGCCGCATCAGGTCGAAACGCTTCTGCCCGGCAAAGAAGAGAGGCATCACAGCCTCAACAAAGATCTGCTGCGCCAGAACGAGCAGCCGGCAGACCGCAACAACGCGAAAGCAAAGCCGTCAATACACAATCGTCAAATAGAAGAGAGGCGCGTGAAAACAATTCGTCTACACCAGCTGCATCCTCAAAAACTACGAACAGGGAAAAAGGTAATGGACGTCAACGATAGATCAAAGAATAATAAAGATTCAGAATAATGTATAATTTAAATTTTACCGCTATGAAAATTAATTTTTTAAAAACAATTTTACCAGTCATTCTGGTAGTTGTAATGGCCGGCTGCGCCAGCATTAAAGTGAGTTCCGACTACGATCGGAAAGCTGACTTCACAAAATACAAAACATTCAATTTCAGCAAAGAAGTTGATAAGGTAACGTTGAATGACTTAAACCGTCGCAGGCTGAAAGATGCTATTACAAAAGAGATGCAGGCCAAAGGTTTTCAGGTTTCTGAAACTCCCGATGTTTTGGTAAATGCTTTTGTAAAAGGAAAGACCAAATATTCCGCCACTGCGAACACCAATTACAATGGTGGAATGT
>Ga0209724_1002953_pt1 | contig 14214 bp, 11 predicted proteins | sample grotaG_FD_184143 | JGI IMG/M metagenome (GOLD analysis project Ga0209724, IMG submission 184143) | Glacier valley bacterial and archeal communities from Borup Fiord, Nunavut, Canada, to study Microbial Dark Matter (Phase II) -... | ecosystem: Environmental > Aquatic > Freshwater > Ice > Glacier ...
GATTTTACCTTAGCCCTTTTGTAAACAGAATTCTTATAAAAAAGAATTACAGCAAGCAAAAATTCAATCCATCACTGGCATCCGAAGCCGTACTAAGCGAGCGGGAAAAAGAAGTTTTAATGCTGGTAGCAATGGAATTTACCGCTACAGAAATTGCCTCTAAAATATTTATTAGTGCTCGTACAGTTGAAGCTATAAAAGACAGGCTAATGGAAAGATTTGGCGTAAAAAATTCAGTAGGGCTTATTTTTTATGCAATGAAAAACAGGCTGCTTGATTAGAGATTGATTGGGAATTCTGAATTAGAGTATAACTTTTCAAAAATTAAAAAAACATTTTACTGAGTTGGATCTGAATAATTATTCGCAAAATGTACTTGTTAACTCTTGCTATCAGTTTCATGCATTTTCTTTTAAAACAATCCAAATAATTGTGCATCTACACCGGAGATGATCTCACCAAAATGATCTTCATTTTCAGAAAATTTATTTTTATCAGCATCAATAATTAAAAGTTTTCCTTCAGAATAACTGTCTATCCAGCTGTTGTAATAATCATTTAGTTTTTTTAAATAATCAAGCCTTATATTTTCTTCATATTCCCTACCTCTTTTTTGTATTTGCGAAACAAGTGTGGGGACTGAAGCTTTTAAATAAATGATAAGATCGGGTGGCTGAACCATGCTTTTTAAAGTTTCAAAAAAACCGTAATAGTTTTCAAAATCCCTTTTTCCCATAAGTCCCATGTCGTGCAGGTTAGGAGCAAATATATTTGCATCTTCGTAAATCGTTCGGTCCTGTATTACAGTTTCAGTTCCTCTTTGTATTTCCAGTAATTGATTTAACCGGCTGTTTAAAAAATAAATCTGCAGATTAAAACTCCACCTCGGCATGTCATCATAAAAATCATTTAGATAGGGGTTATGGTCTACATCTTCAAACTGAGGAATCCATTTGTAATGTTTGCTAAGCATTTCTGTGAGTGTAGTTTTTCCTGCACCAATATTGCCTGCAATAGCAATGTGTTTTGGTTTTTTTAGTTTGGCCATATCCGGTTAAAATTATAAAAGTAAAAACGAAATTAAGTGTAATTAGTTCAAAGAAAATATTTTTTTAAATGTAAAATTTGCTGCTGCATTTTCATAAAAAATAAGGTTTTAAAAAAATACCATTTAACTATTTAATTCTGCCAAATTGTTACCTAAACAAAAAAATAGCAACCCATTGCAGGGTTGCTATTTTATAATGCATTAATTATACTATTTTAAATTTAACTGAACCGCACCATTTTCTTTAAGATCGCTGCGAACAGTTGCTCTGTACTCTTTGCCGCCACTTCTTATCAACATTAAAGCAGTATTTGGTGGAGTAGTGCCAAGATTTTCTGCAAACATGATAATGCTGTTTACACCCTTTACCGCTTTTAATTTGTATGAGACTATTTTTTCGGTTAGTGTAATTTTATTAGCAACTTCATTGCCATTAAAAAACAGGCTTATCTGGTCTCCATCTACTTCAGCATTATCAACAATATCTATGGTTATATCTGCATCTGTAATATCAAAAGTTTCAATGATTTTTGATGTTCTGCCATTTATAATTTGTGGTGCTTTTTCTGCTGCTTTTTCAGGTAATTGTACTGCAGTAATCATATTTGCCGGGTTTAAATAAGCTTTTGCTGCTTTTTGTATGTCAGCTACTGTTATGGCATTTACATACTTTTCGTAGTTTATAAACCGGTCTATATTTTTAGTTTCCACTTTTGCATCAAGCAAATTATTCATCCAGCTATCATTGTCTTTTATTGTTTCTCTGTATTTTTCAAGCCATTGTTTTTTTACTTTTTCTAACGTGGATGGCAACGGACCGTTTTTTTGTATTTTTTCTATTTCAGCTTTTAAACTTGTAAGTACGGTTTGCACTTTATCTGGTCCTGTAGGCAATTGAGCCATCATGGTATAACTTGGGTAAGGATTTTTTTGTAACCCACCGTACACGCCACCTCCGTAAATAGCCTGAGCCTTTTCTCTTATTTCTTCAATTATTTTTATGTTTAAAGCTTCCGTCATTGCTTCGGCCTTAAGTGCCGCATCTTCTGAATAAGGCATATCTCCACTAAAGATTTGCATTACCAAACTTTTTTGCTCCTTACCTTTTTTTATTTCTAAAAGTTTATTGCCTTTTACAGTACGAACTTTATTATCTACAAAATAAGTTTTTTTACCATTTGCAGGTAAGCTTGCTATGTATTTTTCAATTAGAGGCAAAATTATTTCTTCTTTAAAACTCCCCACTATTACAAACTGCATTCCTGTAACATCCCCTGATCTTTCTTTGTAAATAGCCATTGCACGCTCAAGGTTTATTTTATCAAAATATTCGCTGTGTGGTACTGCTACAGGCGCCATAGGATTATTGCCATACATAAATTTATACATCGTATCTATAAATGCAGCTTGTGGGTTGCTCATAATACCCGCAACCTGCGATTTATTTTTGCTAACAAAGGAACTAAAAAGAGCAGTATCTTTTCTCTGATCTGTTACTTTTAAATAAAGCATTTGAAACATAGTTTCTAAATCTTTTATTGTAGCATTGCCATTTATTAAATCCTTTGTTTCAGAAAACGAAACCCCTGCAGAAGCTTTTTTACCGCTCATTGCTTTAGTAAGATCTTGCGGTGCAAAACTACCAAAGCCCATAGCAGACTGTACTTGACTTGCGTATTGTGCTGAATATTTATCTTTTAAACTATAGTTACTAGACCCACCGTATCGTGCAGCCTGCATTTTTATTTCGTCTGCTTTAAAGTCGGTAGGTTTTAAAGTAACCATCACACCGTTGCTCAACAAAAGGTCTGTTGTTCCCAATAGTTTATTGATCGTTTTTTTTATAATTTTTCCGGCTGTTGGTTTTTTGCTTAACAAGTCAGTAGCTATTGCTTTTTCTTCATATGCAGTTACTTTTTCGGTTGCGGCATTGTTTACAATTGCCATCAGTTCAGCCTCCGTAGGCAATTTAAAATTATCAGTTTTTTCAGGACCAGTAATATTTACAAATTTCTTGTTACTTTCCTTTAATTTATCAGAAAGTTTATTTACATCTGCTAAACTTATTTCTGGTAAAAAATGTTTTACGTATTCATACTCATTTTCAATACCGGGTGCGGCATCTCCCTCTAAAAACTGTGTTAAGTATTCTTGAATAAAATTACCTGATTCAGTTTTGTCTCTGCTTTTAAAAGCACTTTCATAATTTACCAACAAATTCTTTTTCTCTCTTTCCAGTTCAGCCGCAATAAAACCAAATTGTTTTACTTTTTCTATTTCATTTATTAAAACCCTTGCGGCTTTAGATGGATCGTTTGTCCCTGTTCCTGCATTTACACTAAACTGATTAAACCCTTTTACAAACCCACTAAAACCTGCTCCCGCATATAAAAAAGGAGGGTTTGGCTTTTGAGTAATTTCTCTAAAACGAGCATTAAGCATTGCATTAAATAATGACTCAATAATATAATCTTTATATGCTCCCACGGTTGTCATTGGTTGGTGGCTATAAGCAGGCCACGCCATTTGAACACCAAAACCGGTGGCCTCCTTATCAGTTACAACCACAGCTTTATCCTCTGTATATGCAGGGAAATTAAATGGAGGTAATGGTCGGGGGTTGGCTACAGGGGTAATGGATGCAAAATGTTTTGTAATCATTTCCAGCCCTTTTTCTTTGGTAATATCTCCCACTACAATTACTGCCATAAGATCTGGCCTGTACCAATCTTTATAATATTTTCTTATAAGATCCGGCTTAAAGTTGGTAATAATACTATCCTTTCCTATAGGCAGTCTGCTTCCAAAACGAGAGCCATTAAAATAGGAGGGCAACCATTTTTTTTGCATTCTATCGTTGGCACCTTTTCCCAACCTGCTTTCCTCTAAAATTATCTGTCTTTCGTCTTCAATGTCTTCTGTGTTATAGGTTACATTATGTGCCCAATCTTCCAATACCTGAAACCCTTTCTCAAGGTTGCCGGGTTTGTCTGTTGGTATAGGTAAAATATACACTGTTCTATCAAAAGATGTATATGCGTTTAAATCACTGCCAAACCCAACACCGATGTCTTGTAAAAAAGAAACGATCTCATTTTTTTTAAAATTTTTAGTACCGTTAAAAGCCATGTGTTCACTCATATGAGCCAGCCCTTGCTGGTCTTCATCTTCGCTTACGCTACCACTTTGTATTGCAAGGCGCAGTTCTGTTTTTTTGTCCGGTTTGGAATTGGGCATTATATAATAAGTAATGCCATTAGGAAGTTTACCTGTAGTTACTTTAGGGTTTAGGGGTAAAACATCTGTGGGTTTATATTGAGCATGTATATTACTGCCAATAAACACGAAGGCCACAAATAAATAGAAAGTTTTAAAGATTTTCATATGCTTAAATTATTTATTACAAAATTACTATCAAAATTTAAGGCATACATACCACTCATCTTAAATATAAACCAACTGTCATTATGAGTATATTAAAATAGCTTGTCAAAAGAAATAAATCAATTAAATTGATTAGTTCCGGTAAATTCTAATCGGGAAAAACGCATAAGCTTTGTAAAAAAAGAAAGTTGGTGTTATTAGATATTTAAGCTTTGAATTGCAACTTTTGGTAATTTTTTTTTCGTAATTACCAATGTGCATAATTGTTGAAAAAAGATAAAACGTTGATGGTCTGCGTTGCTTAGCAGGAGCTGTTTTTGTGGGTGGATTTGAGCCACAAAAAAGCGGGAAGCGGGCATCGGACCAAAGTTGAAAAACGATAAAATGCTGAGAGCCCCAAAGTATTTTTTTAATAGTTTAATCCCATAGCATTTCGCACTTCCTTCATGGTAGCATTTGCACTTGCATTGGCTTTTTCAGCGCCTTGTTCTAATATATGATGAAGCATTTTTTCATCGGCCAGCAAATCTTTAGCCTTTTGCCTAATCGGCGCAATAAAATTCACCATGTCTTCGCTAAGTTCTTTTTTTAAATCGCCATAGCGGATTGAAGCATTGTTAAAATCTGCTGTGTATTTTTCAATTTTGTCAGCAGAGCTTACCAGTTTCATGAGAGCAAAAATATTTTCAATATAATCAGGCATCACCGTATTTTTTTCTGTCGGACCGTTATCAGTTTTGGCTTTCATTACTTTTTTTCTGATGGTAATATCATCATCTGCAAGGTATAAAGTTGCAGCCTGGTTTTCACTTTTACTCATTTTGCCGGTGCCATCCAATGAAGGCACTTTAACCAACTCTATGTTGTAATTAAAAGCCTTTGGCTCAGGAAAAATGTTCGCATATCTGTGGTTAAAACGATTTGCAAACGTGCGGGCCATTTCAAGGTGTTGTTCCTGATCTTTACCAACAGGTACATAACTTGCCCGGTGCAATAAAATATCTGCTGCCTGCAATACAGGGTAGGTAAGCAGACCAGCATTTATATTATCAGGATTCTGACGTGCCTTGTCTTTAAAAGTTACCGTTTTTTCCAGCTCTCCCATGTAAGCAAGCATATTGAGGTATAAATATAATTCTGATGTTTCTCTTACATGGCTCTGGCAATAAAATGCAGCCTTATCGGGGTCTAAACCGCAGGCAATATTTTCTGCAACCACACGGTAAACATTTTGTTTTAATTCCTTGGTATCCGGATGGGTTGTAAGCGAATGCAGATCTGCCACCATAAAGTAGCATTCAAATTCATTCTGCATTTTTACATAATTGCGTATGGCACCAAAATAGTTTCCTAAATGTAAAAAGCCGGTAGGCCTAATACCACTCATCACTATATTTTTTGGTGTGCTTATTAATAGTTCGTTCATGTCTGTAATATTGCGGTGAAGATAATTAAATCTAAAACCTGTTTTTATCGATTTTTTGTAATGAAGTCCGTCCATGTAAAAGGCAAATTGCTCTGCCCATTAATTACTAAGTTTGTGTAATGGAGATAAATGATGCATTGTTTGAAAAACTTGCAAACCTTGCCAAATTAAAATTTGATGAAACGGAAAAGCTGCAGATAAAAAATGATTTGCAAAATATGATTGGGCTTATTGAAAAAATGAATGATCTGGATACTTCCAATGTAGAGCCGCTTCTGCACATGACAGCCAATGTAAATATGTGGCGGGAAGATGTAATTACAGGAAGTATAACGAATGAAGAAGCTATGCAAAACGCCTCAAATAAAAATGCACCTTTTTTTATTGTACCAAAAGTTATAATAAAATAAATTTTTAAATTTAAAATATGGATTCTTCTCCAATTCTTGAATTGCAAAATATTAAAAAAAGTTATTTTCTTGGCAAGCAGGAATTGCCTGTGCTAAAAGGAATTACCATGGATATTTTTAAAAATGATTACGTGGCTTTGATGGGGCCGAGCGGTAGTGGAAAATCAACTTTAATGAATATTTTAGGTTGCCTCGATTCACCAACCGGCGGAAAATACATTTTAAATGGGAAAGATGTGAGCCGTATGGAAGATGATGACTTAGCAGCCGTAAGAAATAAAGATATTGGTTTTGTTTTTCAGCAATTTAATTTACTTCCCAGATTAACGGCAGCTGAAAATGTGGCGCTTCCATTAATATACAGCGGCATTGGTAAAAAAGAAAGAGCAGAAAGAGCAGAAGCAGTTTTAAAACAGGTAAGGCTGGAAGACAGAATGTACCACAAACCCAATGAACTAAGTGGGGGGCAATGCCAGCGTGTGGCTATTGCAAGAGCGTTGATTAATAATCCCGCAATTATTTTGGCAGATGAACCTACAGGAAATTTAGACTCCAAAACATCTCATGAAATAATGGATATTTTAGGAAAAATACACAGCGATGGTAATACGATTGTACTTGTTACACATGAGGAAGATATCGCCGGTTTTGCAAGAAGAGTTATTAGGTTAAAAGACGGATTAATAGAGACCGATAAAATAAATGAAAATCCTTCTCTAGCAAATTATTAAATACAAACAAACCCAATTTATTTTAAGATATGGCTTTTAAAATTTACACTAAAACCGGTGATGAAGGAAAAACAAGTCTTATTGGTGGAACAAAAGTTCCTAAAAGCCATATAAGAATTGAAAGTTATGGCACCGTAGATGAATTAAATTCTTACATAGGATTGTGCGGTGATTTAATAGAAGATGAAGGTTGTAAAATCATCTTAAAAGAAATTCAGGATCGCCTGTTTACCATTGGTTCATCACTTGCATGTGATCCCGAGAAAGAACCTCTTATGAAAATTCCGGATCTTTTAGAAGAAGATATTATTTTTTTGGAAAATGATATTGATAGAATGATGGATGCATTACCACCCATGAAATTTTTTGTATTACCGGGTGGTCATCCTGCCGTATCAACCCTGCACATTGCCCGATGTGTTTGCAGACGTGCAGAGCGTATTTGTGTGCACATGAAAGAAGATAATATTTTTGTTGATGAACTTGTAATAAAATACCTTAACCGATTAAGTGATCATTTATTTGCATTGTCTAGGTATGTAGCCCATATACTTCATGTGCCTGAAGTGAAATGGATACCGAGAATTAAAAAATAAATTACTTTTTAGAATCTGGTTTAAAAGCTCCTTCAGGCTGTGTCGGGTTTTTTTCATTGTATCCTTTTTGAACAGGGTTTTTTGCAGTTGTTTCTTTTTTTAGATCTGCCACTTTTTCAACGGAATTTTTATCAGATATTTCTTTTTTACTTTTCATGTTTTTTTATAAACAGTTGAAAATATTGTACCAAATTATCAAAACAAAAAATCCCTTCACAAAAATGAAGGGATTTAATCTTTAAAATAAGGTTTAACTTTTTTTATTTTTTTTGTAACGCATATCCAGCGTTCCGTCTTTTTTAGTAGGGCCGGTAGATTTTGCGGAATTGTTGTAACGTTTGTCAGGCGTACCATCTTTTTTCATAACAACAGGGGAAGTAGTTGCGGGCTTAGCTACAACTACTGTTTTTGTTTTAACTACTGTTTTTGTAACGGGTACTACCTTAGCCATGGGAGCCGGTTTAGCTGCCACGACTTTCATTTTACTTTCCGGAGCTTTTGCAGCGGCTTTCTTTACGGCCTGTGCAAAAGTTGCTGTGTTAATTAATAAAAATACCACAGCAGCAGTTAGGATTTTTTTCATTTGTTTGTTTTTATGAATGATTAAATAATTTCAATTTTTTAAAGAAATTGTTATCGTAATATAAATATAAAATTCAAATCTGAAAATAATCTGTATTTAAATTCCCTTTTTAATAAGAATTTATTTTCTGTGGATAATTTTTAAAAACGTTGGCAAAACAATCAGCAACAAAGGCAAAGCAAAACATAATCCACCAATAACTGCTATAGCAAGCGGTTGATGTAATTGTGCACCTGCTCCTATCCCTAAAGCAAGTGGGAGTAATGCCATGATTGCGCCAAAAGCCGTCATCAATTTAGGTCTTAGTCTTGCACTTATGGCAAAAACAATACTCTGTTTTGTATCCATTGTAAGTTTTGCCTCGAGATATTGCTGGTAAGTAAAAATGGCATTTTCACCTATAATACCTACAATCATAATAATACCAGTATAACTTCCTACGTTTAAGGGCGTATGGGTAAGATACAGTGCCAGTAAGCATCCGGCAACGCCGAGCACTGCCAGTAATATAATGAAAAGTGAAACTAAAAACTCTCTAAAAAGGGTTAGCAATACTACAAATACCAACAAACAGGCTGCAAGTAAAATATATAATAATTCTGTAAATGCCTGTTGCTGCTGTGCATAAGAGCCGCCATATTCTATATGATAGCCAGCCGGTAAAGAAAGTTTTGTATTTATTTGTTGTTGTATTTCTTTAAGCGTACTTCCAAGATCTCTGTTTTCTAACCGTGCAGTAATTGCTCCAATCATTTTTTGATTTTCTCTTTCAATTTGTGCAACACCTTTTTCTGTATGAATTGTTGATACAGTATTTATAGATTTAAGTGACCCGTTTGGTAAAAAAATATTTCCGTTTTTTAGAGAAGTGAGGTTACTGCGCTGTGCATCCGGATAAAGCATTCTGATATTTATCATTTGCTCTTTTTCCATAATTGTGCTGATTACAGTTCCTTCAAGTTGCGTCTGTAATTGAAATTGAAAATCAGAAGGTGTAATATTAAACTGCGCCAGTTTAGCTACATCAGGCTCTACTATTATCTCGGGGCCTGCCACTATGATGCCATTAAACACATCTGCGGTTCCCTTTACATTAGTTACAATTTCTGCTACCTGTTGTGAAATTTCTTGTAGCTTTTGCGTATTATCGCCATATACTTTTATTTCTATTGGCTGCACACTGCTCATCAAATCACCAAGCATATCTCCTATAACTTGTCCAAAATCTACTTTTAATTGTGGCAGGGTAGCTTCTATTTTTTGGCGAAGTTCTGCAGATACTTCGTTCGTATTTAAACCTCTTTTCTTTTTTAATTGAATAAGGTAATCTCCTCTGTTTGGTTCAGTAATAAAAAAGCCCATTTGTGTCCCAAGGCGTCTGCTAAAGTTTGCAACTTCAGGTTGTTGCTGAATAATTTTATCTACATCTTTCAGCATTCTGTCTGTTTCTTCCAGTGTTGTACCGGGTGGGCTGTTAAAATCCAGCACAATGCCTCCTTCATCCATTTCAGGTAAAAACCCTGTGGGCATTTTGCCCGGTAAAATATAAATAATAAATGCACAGATAAGTGCAAATAAAATACTGATGTAAGAATGTTTTATAAAAAAACGAATCCATCCGCCTTGTTCTTTTTGTTTTTTATGAATTAAAATTTCCTGTTTTTTTATTGCGGCTGCATCTTTTATTTTATAAGGAAAAAGTAAAAACAATGCCGGTAACACGAGCCATGTCACCAAAAATGAAACGGTCAGCGTAATGATCATTGTAAATGCCAATACTTTAAAATATGCACCGGCAACACCACTCATTAAAATAAAAGGTACAAAAATTACAATGGTGCTTAACGAAGAACCAATCATGGCAGGAAATAAATACCTGATGGCTTTGCATATGACTACAGGCATTTTTTCATCCGGATGTTCTTCATGACTTCTGTGAATTTGTTCTACAACAATTACAGCATCATCTATCATTAACCCAATAGCCGCAGCTATTGCACCAAGGGTCATAATATTAAAAGTATATCCGAATGCATAAAGGCAAATTATTGTAAGGGCAAGCGTAGTAGGAATAGTTAATAATATTACCAGGCTGCTCTTCCATGAGCGTAAAAAAATAATTACGACCACAATGGCAAGCATCAGCCCTATCCATAAAACATCTTCAATACTTTTTACACTTTCATTTACAAAATCTGCCTGCAGGTAATAAGGTTTAATTTTTACATCTTTCGGTAAAATAGTTTCCAGTTCTTTTACTTTTTTTAAAATATCATTGTTTACATCTACCAGGTTTGCTTTGGGTTGTTTTATAACAGCTATCAGCGGTACATCTTTACCATTCGCATTTATTTTTACATACTCTTTGGTTTCAGCAATTTTTATTTCGGCAATGTCTTTTAATTGAATAACTCGTTTAGAATTATTTAAAACAATTAAATTTTCCAGTTCGGTTTTACTGCTAATTGCATTATCTGTAATGGTTAAATAAAGCCTGTTGTAATCATTAATATAGCCATTGGATTGCAACAGGTTTGCTTGACCTACAACATTGCTTATTTGTTGTGGCGTTATACCAAGTTCTGTAAGTCGGTCTTGTTTTAAAAGTATTTGATATTCTTTTGTACGACCACCAATTACTGCAATGTCTGAAACGCCGGGTGTTGCAGCCAGAAAAGGTTTTATTTGAAGCTGTGCAATTTTTTTTAATTCAATGGAAGACCGGTTTCCCTCCAGGCTAAAACCCATTACCGGCAAAATGGATGGATTCATTTTTTCAACAGTAATCTGTGTACCAATTAATAAACTGCTTCTTATATTGTTTATCAGCGATTCCATCTGCAGTTTTGCCAGATCTACATCCGCATTCCATTTTAGAAAAACAGAAATTTCGCAACTTCCTCTTGATGTTGTGCTGCGTATATAATCAAGCCCTTCCGTTTTCTTAATGATGTTTTCCAGCGGCACGGTTACCGTTGCCATCATTTTATTTACAGGCTGCTGCCCTGCATCTGCAATTACCTTTAATTTGGGAAAAGTAATATCAGGAAATAATCCTGTTTTAAGTTTTGAAAATGAAAAAAAACCTGCCAGCAATGTAAGTACGGCAAGCCCTATGATTGATTTTTTATGATGTGAATGATACTGCTGCATAGGCTTTCTCAAAATTCTCTAAAAAAGAATAAAAGATTATTTTTTGTTGTTCATTTACTTTATCACAAAGTTTTAAAAAATACTTTTCTGTTTTTTTATGATGAGAAAGAAAATTACTTTGAATTGGGTTCTATTCTTACCAAAGATGAATCTGCCAATCCGTAAGCACCTTTTACAATTATTTTATCCATCATTCCTAATCCTGTAAGTATTTCCCTCATAGAATCTTTTTGCAAACCCACTGTTACCGCCACTTTCACAGCTATCGAATCATTTATCAGTTTCATTACCCAAAATTCATCTTGTGTTTCATTTGTTTGAATAGCTTCCAGCGGGAGAGCAGTGGCAGAGATTTTTTGCTTTACAGGAATCTGTACAATAAGGTTAAGGTTTTCAGGCAAAGATTGATTGCCAGGTATGCGTATTAAATACGATTGTGTTTGCGTAGCAGAATCTACAAATGGAATTTCTTCCTGAATAGTAGCTGCAATATTTTTACCGTCAGGAAATTTTACCAGACAACTTCTTCCTTTATAAACAAAACGGTGGTATTCGTAAGGCACATTTACCAGCAGCACCAGCGATGACGGATCTGTAATGGTTGCAAGCACATCTCCTTCATTTACAAAATCTCCTTTGCCGTAATTAATTGCTGTAAAATTTCCTGACGCACTAGTCATCACTTTTATAGGAGTCTGAAACTGTTTTAAAGAAGGTTCCCTACTATCAATATTTTTAAGTGCATCTTGTTCTTTTGTCTTTATTGTACAAAACAACGAACCACTTTTTATATGGTTTCCTAACTTCCATGGCATTGCAAGAATATAGCCTGTAATGTTTGCACGCACTACCATTTTCTTTTGAAAATGCGTGCTGCCATTGAGCTGCAGGTAATTACTAAAGTTTTGTGTACCTGACTGTATAACAGTTACAGCTGTTTTAACAGAAGTTATTTTTTCTTCTTCAACTTTTTTTTTGCTGCCACAAGCTGTAAAAAAAATGAGCAGACTGGCGTACATTAATAAAATAAAATTCCTGTTTGGCATATTTTTTATTTACCTGTTGTAATAATTATAAAGATTAATATAGAGCAGTAAATTTGTTTCTGCAATTGCTTTGTTTTTTTGAAGCAATGCATATTCCTGCAAAGCATTAATATAATCCATTACTGTTACCTGTCCTTTTATTACCTTATCTTTTATAATATCCAGTAGCAATTCCTGTTTTTCAATAGGCTCTTTTGCCATGCTGATTGTTTGCTGCCATTGCTCGATTTGTTGCTTTGCATTGCGTAAATTATTCTTCAATAACATTGCTGCGTTATCTCTGTAAATTTTTTGATTATCAATTAAAATTGCATTTTGTTTTCTATTTAGTTTTCGTTGGTTTCCATCTCTTATAGGTACGGCAACATGTACACCTGCACTCAATCCTATATTGTGAGGAATGGTTGCAATTTCTGTTGCATTAATACCGGTGGAGCCCATAACACTTACCTGTGTTTTATATCTATTTTCAAAAACATTTTGCTGTGCAATAATGTTTAAACTGTCCAGTTTAAATTTCTGTACATAATAATATTCAGTAGGATTTGTATTTATCCGGATAGATGGCTTTTCTAAAATATAATTAGCACTATCACTTAACAGAGAAAGGTTTTTTAATAAAGCCAGTCCGTTATTAAATGAAAATTCCTGTTGTTTTAAATCATTTTTATTTGTCAGTATTTGAATATCAAGTAATAAAAAGTCGTTTTGTTGAAGTAAGCCCTGTTTTACCAAAGCTGCCACCAAAGGTTTACGGCTTTCCAGTTGATCGATTATTTTTTTTAGATAAAAACCCTGTTGCTGAAAAGTGTATGAAATTATATACTGGTCTATAATTGATTTTGTGACATCATACACTGTTTGCTTTCTGCTATAAGCTGAAACATTTGCCTGCGCTGTATTCTGAGTATACAGGTTGTTGATAAGAGAGGTATTAAAAAGCGGAATGGCAATATTAAACTGTGCCGAATAAAGTCCTCCATTTGTTATGCCCGCATCATAACCAAATGCTTTTGATGATGGGTTGCCGGTAATGCTGATTGGTTTCCCGTTATCAAAAAAAAACGGTGCAAATAAATAGTCTGCAGTAAAATTTATAAGTGGTTTCTTATTTTGTGCAGTAATAATTTGTCTTTGTATATCAAAACTTTGCTGAAGATTTGTATTTTCCAATAATGTAGGATTTGTCTTTAACCCTTCACCAACGAAATACTCTATATTCCTTTGCTGCGCAAATACTTCTACATGAAACAATAAACAGAAATAAAATACTTTCTTCATGTAAATAATTATGGCAAAAAATACCAGAGTTTATAAATCGTATATTTTTTATTTAAACAGTATTATTTACCAAAAACTAAAATTTGAAATGATCCTGGTTTAATCATTGCTCTACCTCTGCTGTCTTTTAAAGATGTATCAAATTCTGCTGCGGGGAGATAAATTAAATGACTTTTCTTATCAAGTATTAAGGTTCTGGCACTTTTTTTTGTTGCAACGTTTGTAACAAAAACATATTTATTTGCGTTTTCTTCGTGAATAACAGAGAGTGTTCCTTCTCCGTTAGAGGTGTAAATGTTTTTAGTTACATCATCAAAAGCGACACCGTCACAACCGTCTCCAATTATTATCTTGTCAATTACTTTTCCATTTCCGGCATCTATTACCAATAATAATTTTTCGCAGCCTGCAAATAACCTGTTTGTTTTGGTATCAATAGCTAATCCTGTTGGGCTTTGGCCGGGTTTAATACTCCAGTGGTTTAAAACCTTAAAAGTTTTAGCATCTATCTGCACTATTTCATTTTTATCTTCTACGTTTACAAATATTTTTCCCT
>Ga0209724_1002958_pt1 | contig 14200 bp, 14 predicted proteins | sample grotaG_FD_184143 | JGI IMG/M metagenome (GOLD analysis project Ga0209724, IMG submission 184143) | Glacier valley bacterial and archeal communities from Borup Fiord, Nunavut, Canada, to study Microbial Dark Matter (Phase II) -... | ecosystem: Environmental > Aquatic > Freshwater > Ice > Glacier ...
GTGAAGCTGTCGCGCACGAGCTTCAGCTTGCCTGCCGGCTTCGCCACTGCGGAAGACGACTCCACGCCTGCCGGTGCGACGGTCTCCGTCGTGGGCTGTTCGGCCTCTGCCCTGCCCGGAACGATATGCTTGCGCGCCCCCGCCGGGCGTTCACGCTTCGCGGGCACACTTGATTTTCTTGTCGCCATGAATCTCTCCTTTAAAGGGGTAAACAGTATATACGATTCGCCAGAGGAATTCGGCTCGTCTGGTTGCACTTCAACCTCGCGCATACCGGCGCGCTGCCATGGCTGAAGGCGCACGCAGACCGCGGCGAGGATTTCTACGCGTTGATCGAATTCAGCTCCCATGCGACGCGGATCGAGCGAAGCGAAGAAGCGCTGGTCGCGGTCATCAACGATGTCCACTTCGATTCTTCCTTCGAGCCTTCCGATATCTCCACCCTGTGGCTGAGGCTCGGTGCCTTGCGCCGGCTGCTCGTGCGGTTCCAGCGCCTGCTCGCGCCCGAGCCGGCATCGCTGTTCCGCCTGCTGCAGCACCCGCCCGCGTGGATCGGTTCGCTCGACGCGTAGGAGCTTCGCCAGACGAGCGAAGCGTTCTCCCTCGTCCTGCGCGACATGGGGATGCCCCAGGAACGGATCAGGCTGCTCCAGGTAGAGATCGCCGCCTGATAACGAGGGCAACAGCTGCAGTGGGCAGGTCGCGCGGCGCGCGGCCGTCAGTTCGACTGGATCAGGCGCAACAGGGCCAGGGTCGGCGACGCGGATGCGAGCGGCCCGATCGCCAGGTCGGTCAGCAGGATCACGCCCGTTCCCCAGAGATAAGCGGGATGGATGCGCCCGCGCACGACGAGGTCGGCAACCATGCCGGCGACGGCGAAGGACAGGATCGCCGCGAACATCACGAGCGGCGCCGCTGCACCGAAGGACGGCATCGGCAGCAGGCGGCCGAGCCCCGGCCCGAGGATCGAGATGGTCGCGCACAACATCAGCCGCTTGTGCCACTCGCGCTGGCGGCGAAGCACGATGCCCGCCACGAGGAGTCCTGCAAACGCCATCATGCCGATGAGGTTCATCACGAGGAAGACCGCTGGTGGAAAGAAGGGAGGAACGGCGTGGTGGTGGATGGAGAACAACGTGGCAGCCACGCCCATCACGAGCATCGCCACCGCCAGCCCGGTGCCTGCCCATCCGACCCGCCGGTGCAGTCGAAGCGAGCCCCGCGCGATGAAGGCCGGCTGCGCCACGAGGAGCACCACCCACAGGGTGGATATCGCGCCGTGGACGTGCAGCAGCAGCGGCAATGCCGGCGTGCCGAGAAAGTCCCTCGGCACGGTTCCGGAGAAGCCGCCGACGAACACGGCCGCCATCGCCAACGAGATCCAGAAGTAGAAAGCACGGCCCACTTCGCCGCTGCGTCCCGGCTGCCGTGTGAGGATTGTCGCCGTCGTCATGAACTCTCCCGATTCGAGGGGACGTTCGCCCCTGCGCGAGTTTGCCGAACGCATTTTTGCGCCGTCAATTACATATACGTGAGACGGGGGAGTTTTCGGACACGAGTGGACCGGTGAAGCCCGTTCCACAGGGTTGCCGTCGGACCACGCGGTGTCGCGATGCCTTGCGCGTCAGCTTCGCGGGAATAAATGCGGATGCAGGCGGGTCCATCACGGAAGGCACATCCGGCACGTGGTGCGAGCTCGCCGACGAGAGCGCGACGTCGATCGACGCGCGGCCGGTGGCGCCCCTTGACGGGCCGTTAGGTCCCTGGATCCCGGGTTTGATCTTTCCCTTTGCCGAGGAGAAATCCCGATGCGTCGATCGTTCGCCGTGGTCCTGGTGGCGGGACTGCTCTGCCTGTGCGGCACGACCAGCGCCACGGTCGTCTATCGCGTGAACATCTCGGACGGATTGCATTCGGTCGTGGGTTCGATCACGACAGACGGAAATACCGGGCTGCTCAACCCTTCGGATATCACGGCGTGGTCGCTGACGGCGAACGCCCCGCCGGACATGACCATCACCTCGCTGGGTCACGGCGCATCCGTCGACTGCCCGGCCGCGGGGTGCGGCCTGCTGGCTTCCCTCACGTCCCTCAGCTTTGCCGGCAACGCATTGCAAGCCTTCGAGTTCTCCAACACCTCGATTCCGCAGAATCACGTTCTGGATATCCAGTTCGTGACCGCCGCTGTCAATGCGAGCAACCTGGTGGCGACTCCGCTGAACTTCGTGATCACGCGTCCGGACACGCCGTATGTCGTCGCGACCGCCGTGTCGAGCGTCCCCGAGCCGGCGACCGGTGCGTTGCTGATCATCGCGCTGGCGGGCGTTGCGTGGAGGAGGGTGCGTCGACCAGAACAAGCCGCCGATGGCGTCCGGTCTCGGCGAAAGGTCGGAGCCGCTTCGATCGCGACGGAAGATCCGACGATGCGCGTCGCGTGAGGGTTCGATGGTCAGACGACGGTGGTCCGCGACGCGCCGTTGAGGCGCCGCCGGTTTGTCGGTCCTGGTGCAGGGCCTCTGCGATCGAAGCGATCGGACGACGTCACGCAGCGTGCTCCGCGTCTTCATCGATGCCGAGCAAGGAAGATCGACGCAACGCGGGCGCGCTTTCTTGCAGAATCCGCGCCTCGTTGGAAAACCGTTCGTCGCGCAGGATCGTAGCCGTCCGATGAGATCGATACGCCACGATCGTTGCGTGCGGCACGTCCGGCTTCGGTCGGTGCCCCGATCGGTCGCTTCGTCGAACCCTCCGATCGAGTACGGGTAATTCCGGGCTGTCGCGTCCCGATCGACAGCGTAGCTTCCGTTTCAAGTAGATCGGTCTAGTTGATCGACCAAACGGAGCGGGGCGATGACGGACGGAAAATCGGCGGCGGCCGGGCGCGAGGCCCAGGTGAACAGGCGCGCGAATACGCGGACTTCGATCGTCCGCACCGGCACCGCCTTGCTGACGGAGAAGAGCTATGCCGCCGTCGGGATCGAGGAGATTCTCGAGCGTGCCGGCGTGGCGCGCGGCTCGTTCTATCACTTCTTCCCCAGCAAGGAAGCGTTCGGTCTCGCGGTCATCGACAACTACGGCGACTACTTCGACCGGAAGCTGCGACGCCTGCTGGGCGACGAGACCGTGAGTCCGGTGGCGCGGCTGGAGGCTTACGTGGCGGAAGCCTCGCGCGGCGTCGAGAGATTCCATTGCACGCGGGGCTGCCTGATCGGTGCGTTGAGCCAGGAGCTCGGTGCCCACAGCGCGACCTTCCGGCCAAAGCTCGAGGCGGTGTTCGCCAACTGGCAACGGCACGTCGCCGGCTGTCTGCGCGACGCGGTCGCGACTGGCGAGCTGAGCCGGTCGCTCGACGCCGACAGCGCTGCCGAATTCTTCTGGTACGGCTGGGAAGGGGCGCTGATGCGCTCGAAACTCGAACGCTCGGCCGAGCCGCTGCGCCGTTTCGGCCGGCACTTCATCGATGCGCTGCCGCGTCCGGTCCGTCGCGCCAGAGGCAAGCCGTCCGCCGCTTAGCGCCCCACGGAACGGAGACTGCTTGAACATCGCACAGGGGTTGCTGAACCGGGCGCGGGTGTCACCCGGAGAACCGGCCGTCACCCAGGCGGACGTGACCGTCGACTACCGCGCCCTGGCCGACCGGGTGTCGCGTATCGCGACGTCGATGCGCGTGATCATGTCCCTCGAGACCGGCGACCGCGTCGCGCTGTTCATGGAGAACCGCATCGAGGTCTTCGAGACGATGTTCGCGTGCTGGGTCGCGGGGCTGTGCGTCGTGCCGATCAACGCCAAGCTCCATCCGCGCGAGGTGGCCTACATCGTCACCGACTGCGCGGCTCGCGCGGTGTTCACGACCGCGGCGAACGTCGACGCGCTGGAAGCGCAATTCACGGATCGCGCTCCGGCCCTCGTCGCCGTCGAGTCCGATGCCTACGCCGCACTGACCGCGAGCGATCCGTCCTCCTGCGCCGAGGTCGCCGTGACCGATCCGGCGTGGATCTTCTACACCAGCGGCACGACCGGCCAGCCGAAGGGCGCCGTGCTGTCGCATCGCAACCTGCTGTTCATGACGATGGCGTACTACGCGGACATCGAGCAGGTGTCGCCGGGGCAGTCGATGTTCCATGCCGCGCCGCTGTCGCACGGGTCGGGGCTCTACGCGCTGCCGCATCTGTTCGGCGGCGGGCATCAGGTGATCCTCGACGGCTTCAGGCCGCCCGAGCTGTTCGACCTGTTGAAGCGTTATCCCGACGTATCGATGTTCGCCGCGCCCACCATGCTCACGCGCCTCGTGCATGCGGCCGAAGGAGTCGACGATCCGGTCGGCAACCTGCGGACGGTGCTTTACGGCGGCGGCCCGATGTACGTCAGCGACATCCTCGACGCGACCGCGGTCTTCGGCAGCCGCTTCTTCCAGCTCTTCGGCCAGGGCGAGTCGCCGATGACGATCACGGGGCTGCGCCATGCCGACCACGACGGCCCCGGCGACGAAGTCCACCTCGCCCGTCTCGGGACTTGCGGTTCCGTGCGCACCGGTGTCGAGGTGCGGATCGTCGACGACGCGGGCAACGAAGTGCCTCCGGGCACGCTCGGCGAGATCGTCACGCGCAGCGACTGCGTCATGTCGGGCTACTGGAACAACCCGAAGGCCACCGCATCCGCGTTGCGCGACGGCTGGCTGTGGACCGGCGATATCGGGTCCGTCGACACGCGCGGCTACTTGAGCCTGCGCGATCGCTCGAAGGACATGATCATCAGCGGCGGCACCAACATCTATCCGCGCGAGATCGAGGAGGTGCTGCTCATGCATCCGGCCATCGTCGAATGCTCGGTCGTCGGGCGCCCGCATGCCGACTGGGGCGAGGAGGCTGTCGCGTTCGTCGTCGCGCGCGACGGACAGACGGCGACGGTCGACGAGCTCGACGCGATCTGTCTGGCCCGCATCGCCCGCTTCAAGCGACCGCGCCACTACCGCTTCGTCGACGCGCTGCCCAAGAACAACTACGGCAAGGTCTTGAAGACCGAACTGCGCAAGCGGCTCGAACAGGAGAACGAACATGCGTGAGGTCGTCATCGCGGGCGTAGGCTCGACCGCCTTCGGCAAGCATTCCGATCGCAGCATCGAGTCGCTGGCCGTCAGCGCCGCCGCGCAGGCGATCGCGGAGTCCGGCATCGACCGTCAGCGCATCGGCGCGCTCTATCTGGGCAACTTCATCAGCGGACCGCTCAACGGCAAGGAGGTGCTGGCGGGCATCGTCGGCGACCAGCTCGGCCTGCCGAACATCCCCTGCACCAAGGTGGAGGGCGCCTGCGCGTCGGGCGGCATCGCGTTCCGTCACGCGTGGATCGCCATCGCGAGCGGCATGTGCGACGCCGCGCTCGTCGTGGGCGTGGAGACGATGACGCACGGCTCGACCTCGCAAGTCACCGCCGCGCTCAACTGCGCGATGGACAACGAGAACGACGGCAAGAGCGGCCTGACCTTCCCGGGCCTGTTCGGCCTCGCGTGGCGCGTGCACGCCGAGCGCTACGGCACGACGCGCGACCAGGTCTCGGCGGTCGTGCGAAAGAACAAGGGCAACGGGCTGCTCAACCCGCTCGCCCAGATGGGCAAGTCGCTGACCGACGAGCAGATCGCGTCGTCCGCGATGATCTGCGACCCGCTGCAGCTCTACGACTGCTGCCCGGCGAGCGACGGTGCCGCGGCGGTGCTGCTGGTCGCGAAGTCGATCGCCAAGGAAACGAGCAGCGTGCCGATCGACGTGCTCGCTGCCATCCAGACGCGGGGCTCGGCGCGCATCGCCGGTCATCCGGACCTGGGAACCTTCGATGCGACCGTGTCGGCGGCCGAGCGCGCGTACGCGCAGAGTGGTCTGAAGGCGAGCGACATCGACGTCGTCGAACTGCACGACTGCTTCTCCATCGCGGAGATCATCGACAGCGAGGACCTCGGCCTCGTGCCGCGCGGCGAAGGCGCGATCTGGGCCGCCGAAGGACGTACTGGCAACGGCGGCGACGTGGCCATCAATCCGAGCGGCGGGCTGCTGTCGAAGGGCCATCCGGTCGGCGCCACCGGCGTCGGGCAGATCTACGAGATCGTCCACCAACTGCGCGGCACGCATCCCAACCAGGTGCGCGGCGCGCGGGTCGGCATGACGCACAACCTCGGGGGTACCGGCGTCGCCTGCTCGGTCTCGATCCTGCGCCGGAGCGACGCATGAACGCACCGGTCTTGATCGCGATGCAGAAGTGCCGCCGCTGCGGCACCGTCGATTCGCTCACGCGCACGGTGTGCTCGACCTGTCTGGGCGACGCCTTCGATGCGATCGACGTCGCCGGGTCCGGCACGCTGGTGAGCTGGACCACGATCCGGCGCGCACCGACGCAGTTCCGCGACGACGTGCCCTATGACGTCTGCATCGTCGATCTGCCGAGCGGACATCGCGTGACCGGGCGTCTCACCGATAGCGACGGGATCGCGGTCGGCGCGGCGGTCGCCGCGACCGAACTGCGCGGCGACACGCCGATCTTTTCACCTCTTCGATAAGGCACGACGGCCGTGAGCGACATCCGCTACGAAAAGCAGGGGCGCGTGCGCCTGATCACGATCGATCGCGCGTCCGTGATGAACTCGCTCGACTTCGCCGCCAACGATCGCCTGGTCGACGTGTGGCGCGAGTTCGATGCCGACGACGACGCCCATGTGGCGGTGGTCACCGGCGCGGGCGACAAGGCGTTCTGCGCCGGCGCCGACCTCAAGTCGTACACCATGAACTTCGCGCAGCGGCCGGCGCCGGAGTTCAGGGCCCGCTTCACCAACGGGCCCGGCTTCGCGGGCATCACGCGCACGATGAAGATCTACAAGCCGATCGTGGCTGCGGTGAACGGCTTCGCGATCTCGGGCGGCTTCGAACTGGCGCTGGCCTGCGACCTACGCTTCTGCTCGCCGAATGCCGAGTTCGCGCTGCAGGACGCCAAGTGGGGTTTCCACGCCTGCGACGGCGGGCTGATCCGCCTGCCGCAGATCGTCGGCCTCGGCAACGCGATGGAGATCATCCTGTCGGGCGAGCGCATCGGCGCCGAGCACGCGCTGCGCATCGGGCTCGTCAACCGCATCGTCGCGGCCGAAGCCCTGCTGGACACCACGCTTGACTACGCGCAGATGCTCGCGAAGCGCTCGCCGCTGTCGCACCGCTTCGCCAAGGAAGTGATGGACCAGGCGGTCGGGCTGCCGATGGACGCGGCGCTGCGGCTCGAGTCGCGGTCGTTCTACGACTTCGGCATGACCGAGGACCTGGCCGAAGGCACGACGTCGTTCCGCGAGCGACGCGAGGCCGAGTTCAAGGGACGTTAGCAGGACCGGGTACCGATAAAAAAGGGAGACAACCATGCGTCATTTCAAGACCGCAGTGCTGCTGGCCGCGTTCGCGGCCTCGACCGTCGCTTCCGCGCAGGTCAAGGTCGGGGTCATCGAGGGCCTGAGCGGGCCGCCCGCCATCGTCGACTTCGGCGAGTCCTACCTGCAGGGCATCAAGCTCGCGCTCAAGGACTACCAGGCGAAGAACGGCAAGACGAAGATCGAACTCGTGGTCTACGACGACGAGGCGAACCCGCAGCGCGCGGTCTCGCTCGCGCAGCGGCTGATCCAGAGCGATTCGGCGGCCGTCGTCATCGGCACCGTCAGCAGCGGCAACGTCGTCGCGATGGCGCCGTTGTTCCAGAAGGCCGGCGTGCCGCTGATGGCGGGCCCGTCGATCGCGACCAACATCACGACGCAGTTCATCGACCAGAAGCCGAGCTACATCTTCCGCTGCTCGATGGTCGAGCGTTTCCAGATCGACGCGATGCTCGACTGGGGTGCCAAGAACTTCGAGAAGATCGGGCTGCTGCATTCCACCACCGGCTACGGCAACTTCGCGGCCAAGGACATCGAGGAGGGCCTCAAGGCGCGCGGCAAGCCGCTGGTCGCCACCGAGGCGGCTGCCCCGGGCGTCAACGACCTCACGCCGCAGATGCTCAAGTTGCGTGACGCGGGCGCCCAGCTCGTCCTCAACTTCCACGAATCGTTCGAGATGCCGTTTCGACCGATGCCGCGCATCGGCTACAAGCCGGTGATCGCCGGCAACTGGGGACTGTCGTCGCAGAAGGTGCTCGACATCGTCGGCAAGGAAGCCATCGAAGGGACCGTGATGGGTCAGGCGCTCGACCTGTCCGATCCCAAGGCCCAGGCGTTCGACCAGCGCATGCGCAAGGAATACGGCGCCGACTATCGCTGGCCCGTCGTGGCCGCCCTCGGCTACGACGCGGGACAGATCGTGTTCAAGGCGGTCGACACGGTCGGCAAGTCCGATCCGGTCGCGATCCGCGACGCGATCGAGAACATCTCGGGCATCACGGCGATCTCCGCGACGCCGGCCAAGCCGTTCAGCGCCACGTCGCATGAATGCCTGACCCGCCAGGACGTGTTCCTCGGCGTCTGGAAGAACGGAACGGTCGTCCGCCTCAAGTGATGCCGCGCGCGCGGCCGGGATTGCGTCGATGAACGTCACGGATCTCGTCCAGCTCCTGCTGGGCGGACTGGCGATGGGGGCGATCTACGCACTGGTCGCCCTCGGCCTGTACGTGACCCATCTCGCGACCCATCGGGTGAACTTCGGGCAGGGCGACTTCATGATGGCGGCCGCCTACCTGACGATCGCGACGCGGGCCGCCAAGCTGTCGTTGCCGCTGGCCATCGCCGTCGTGGTGGGGTGCCTGGCGCTGATGGGCTGGGCGCTCGACCGCGTGGCGATCCGGCCGCTCGAGCGCAAGCGCCGCTCGACGGTGGGGTCGTACGCGTGGATCCTCACGACCGCCGGCGTCGCGCTGATCCTGCAGAACGTGATCGAGCTCTACTACGGCAAGTCGTCGCAGTACAGCCCGCCGATGTTCTCGGGACAGCGCGACAACGTCGTCAAGTTCCTGGGCGTCGGCGTGTTCGTCGAGGAGTTGCTGGTGATCGTGGTCGCGAGCGTCGTGGTGCTCGCCTTCTACCTGTTCATGTTCCGCTCGCGCTGGGGCAAGTGCATCCAGACGGTGGCCTTCAATCCGGACGTGGCGTCTCTGCTCGGCATCCACACGCAGCGCGTCAAGGTGTCGGTGTTCGTGATCGCGTCGGTGCTGGCGGCGTTCGCCGGCGTGCTGATCGGGCCGCTCGTCACCGTCAATCCGCAGATGGGACTGATCTTCACGATCAAGGCGCTGATCGTCGCGGCGATCGGCGGACTATCCAACCCGATCGGCATCTTCGCGGGCGGGCTGCTGTTCGGCGTGGCCGAGGCGGCGTCGAACTATGTCGATTCGAGCTTCGGCGACCTCTATCCGCTGCTCGCTGCGCTGGTCCTCATCGCCGTCAAGCCGGCCGGTCTCTTCAGCGAGCGGGCCATCGATGTCCGCTGACGCTGCGCGGCCCGCCGATCGGGGGGCCCACGGTGCGCCGCGGGCGGCCTACGCGATCGCGTTGATCGTCCTGATCGCGCTGCCGTGGCTGCCGATCAACGGCTACTGGACCAGCATCGCGCAGACCTTCAGCTACACCGCGATCGCGGTGATCGGGCTGAACCTGCTGCTCGGGCTGTCGGGCCAGATGTCGCTCGGCCAGGCGGGCTTCTATGCGATCGGCGCGTACGGCTCGGCGCTGGTCGCGATGCGCGCGGGCCTGCCGGTGGTCGTCGCCGTCCTGCTCGGTACGGTCCTGGCCGGGCTGGCCGGCGCGGTCGTCGGCGTGTTCGCGCTGCGCACGCGCGGTCTCTATCTGGCGATGACGACGCTCGCCATCGGCTTCGTCATCGGCATCGTCGGGCAGCGCTGGGTCTCCGTCACGGGTGGCACGATGGGCCTGTCGCCGGTCCCCGGCATCACGATGGGCAACGGACGGCACGACGATGCCTGGTTCCTGTACCTCGCGGGCGGCTGCCTGCTGCTGGTGCAGATCGGAGCCGACTACGTCGGCGACTCGCGCATCGGCCGGCGCCTGCGCGCGATCAACGAGTCCGAGGTCTTCGCGGGCGCGATCGGCATCCGCGTCGGCTGGTGGCGTGCGTCGGTCTTCGCGGGCAGCGCGGCGCTGGCCGGGCTGTCGGGGGCGCTGTTCGCGCATCAGTCGGGCTTCGTCGGCAGCGACGCGTTCTCGGTGCGTCTGAGCATCTCACTGCTGATCGCCGCCGTGATCGGCGGCCTCGGGACGCGCACCGGCTCGCTGCTCGGCAGCGCCATCCTGCTGCTGCTGGTCGAACTCACCGCCGGTGCCGAGAAGTACGGACTGATCGTCTACGGCGGCACGCTGCTGGTCGTGCTGCTGGTCTTTCCGCAAGGCGCGGCCGGGCTGTTCGCGCGCTTCGCGAGGCGCCCGCCGATCGTCGTGCCGCGGGCGCGGGACGAAACGCTGCCGTTCGCCGCGTTCGAAGGCGCGGGCCTGTCGATCCGCGGCGTGACGAAGCGATATTCGGGGGTGATGGCGCTCGACGACGTGACGATGGAAGTCGTGCGCGGCACCGTCCACGGACTGATCGGCCCCAACGGGGCGGGCAAGTCGACGCTGATCAACGTCGTCGCGGGTCTCTACCGCTGCGACAGCGGCGCGGTTGCGCTCGACGGCCGCGACCTGGCGGAGCTCGATGCCGACGGACGCGCGCGCCACGGCCTCGCACGGACCTTCCAGAACCTCCAGTCGATCGAGTCGCTGACCTCGATCGAGAACGTGCAGCTCGGCATCGCGCCGCGCGTGTCGCTCCTCGGCGACCTGCGGCAATGGTGGTCGGGCCGCTCCTTCGAGGCCGACGAGCGACGCATCGCGCTGGCGATCATGGACTTCCTCGGCATCGGGGCACTGGCCGAGGTGCGGCCGGCCGAGCTGTCCTACGGGCACCGCAAGCTGGTCGAGCTGGCGCGCGCGATCGCGCAACGGCCGCGCGTGATGCTGCTCGACGAACCGATCGCCGGCCTCAACGCACAGGAAGCGAAGGAGATCGCGGCCGCCGTGCTGCGGCTGCGTGCGCTCGGCGCGACCATCGTGGTCATCGAACACAACATGGAATTCGTGATGTCGATCTGCGACACGGTCAGCGTGCTCGACCACGGCGTGCTGATTGCCACCGGGACCCCGGCCGAAGTGCAGCGCGATCCGAAGGTGATCGCGGCCTACCTCGGCACGGACGACGCACCATGATCTCCGCACGCGGCCTCCACGCACGCATCGGTTCGAGCGAAGTCCTCAAGGGCATCGACCTCGAGGTGAAGGCGGGCGAACTTCTGGCCGTCATCGGCGCGAACGGGGCGGGCAAGACGTCGCTGCTGCGCGTCCTGTCGAACCTCTTGCCGGTGCACGGGGGCGAGATCCTGTTCGCGGGGCAGCCCACGGCGCGCCGCAGCGCGCACGATCTCGCACGCGCGGGTCTGGTCCATGTGCCGCAAGGCCGGCAGATCGTGCCGAGCCTGTCGGTTCGCGACAATCTGCTGCTGGGCACTCACGCGCTCGGTGGTTCCGCGAGCGACCGTGCGGCGCGCCTCGCACGGGAGTTCGATCGCTTTCCGGTGCTGCGCGAGCGCGCCTCGGTCGCCGGCAGTTCGCTGTCCGGCGGCGAGCAGCAGATGCTCGCGGTCTCGCGCGGGCTGATGATGAACCCGAAGGTCCTGATGCTCGACGAGCCGTCGCTCGGGCTCGCGCCGCAGATCGTCAAGGCGATCCTGCACGCGCTGCGCGGCCTCGCCGACGAGGGGCTGGCGGTGATCCTCGTCGAGCAGGTCGCGGCGTCGGCGTTGAAGGTCGCCGATCACGCGCTGCTGCTGCGCAACGGCGCGAGCGTGCTGCAGGGACCGGTCGCCGCGTTCTCCGACAACCAGGCGCTGGTCGACAACTACCTGGGCTGAGACCTGCGGTGGACGTGCGCAGGCAGTGGTGCTGACCTGCCGGATGTGCAGAGCGATCCAGCCGGTCCCGACGCGCGTCGGGAAGTCACTTCGATTGCACGTATTCCGCGACAGCGGCGACCTGGGCGCTGTCGAGATCCTTGATCACCCCGTGCATGATCGGCGAATCGCGAAAGGTCTTCTGGATCGCCTCCAGCTGACGACGCACATAGGCCGCATGCTGACCCGCGAGGCGCGGGAAGATCGCGGCACCTTCTGCCGATTTTCCATGGCACGACGCGCAAGGGGCAACCCCGTGCGCCGCGTCGCCCTGTTCATAGATGACTTTGCCACGGGCGATGAGGTTCGCATTTCCCGCGATCCCCGCTGCCGGCGTCTGCGTCGCGTAGTAGTGCCCCATGCCGGCGATGAGCGAATCGTCGAGCAGCGTTGCCATGCCCCACATGTAGTCGTGGGCATCGGCCTCGGCGCGGGTCTTCGACTTGAACGCCTTCAACTGCGCCAGGAGGTAAGCCTCCTGCTGTCCGGCCAGCCGTGGAAACTGCGGCGAGACGCTGACGCCGCTGGGACCGTGGCACGCCGCGCAGATCGATGCAGCGACTTTCTGCGCGGCGTCGGAGGCGGTCGACGCGTCGTCCGCAAAGGCGTTGCCGACGAAGCCGACCAGGGCACCCATGGACAGGGTGGCAACAGCGCGTGAGCAGCGTCGCGCCCGACGGATCAGCGGCTTCAATATGCCACCCACAGGTCGAAGAGGAGCGTGTTGTTGTCGGACGGACTTCGGGAAGACAGTCCGTCGTATCCGCGTCGGCCGCCATTGAACTGGGAGTAACGGGTGTACTGCGCCATCAGTCGCACGTTCTGCACCGGCAGATAGTCGAGTTCCACGATCGCGCCGCGGCTGTCGGGCTTTCCGTTCGCACTGCCCGTGACCGCGCCGCTCGGGTAGAGAAGCGCATCCGCGCTGCCTGCGATCGCGAATCGACTGAGTGTCACGCCGTAGCGATGCTCGAAGTAGTAGGTGGCTTTGATTTGCGACGAACGAAGTCGGTCATCGGTGTTGGCGGTCAGTCCTTGCGCGAACGACATCCGATGGTCCTGTCGCTCGACGATATAGCGCGCCTGGGCGGTCACCGTGTGCGGATCCGAGATGTATTGATACTGCGCGTCGAGTCCGCGGTCGGTATATCGATCGGTGCCACTGGTGGGATCGGTGTTGTCGAGATAGCGCTTCACGCGCATCGCGAACGCGCCCACCATCATCGATTGCGCGCCCCATTCCTTGTTGTAAGCGAAGCGAACGTAGGGGTTGCCCCCCTGGAGGCGGGCGACGCTTCCCGGGCTGCCGGTGTCCTGCCCGTGACGAAGGAACGAGAAGACACCGTCCGCCGTCCGGTATCCGGTCAATTCGGCATACCAGGTCCGGTCGTAGAACACGTACGCACCGAGGCCGGCGACCTGCTGCCCCAGTGCGCCTTCGATCTGCGTGGCGGCGCTGGGACCGATGGCCGTCGGCGAGGACGTGTAGGGGAAGCCGAACGCCGGCGTGCTGTTCCACACGTCCTGAGCCGTCGGGTTGTTGTGGAGGGTCAGCCCGTAGAGCAACTTGACCTCGTTCGCGTCGAGGCTTCCCATGCGTCCGACCCATCGCAGATCGGCGTTGTCGATCCCGCTGTGCCCCGAACCCGTCCCATCCGTGCTGTAGGTCTGGGCGAACGTGTACTGGACGAAACCGCCGATGTTGTCGGTCGCCTTGCCGGCCAGGAAGATGCTCGCCTGGTTGAATGCAGGCAAATTGTTGCGGGCCGTCACCGGCATGCCGGTCCCGTCGTCGTTGTTCTTGATCGACGTGACGCCAGCGATCGCCATGCCGGCCAGCGGGATGTCCTGCCGGATCCCGATGGTGTAGCCCGATAGCTTGAACCAGCGGCCGTATGGGGTGAGTTCGGGAAAGCTGACGTGGCAAGCGACGCATGCCTGCCCCGTCTGGCGGGCATAGGAGGGGACGGCCTGCGCCCCTCCTGCGAACAGCACGATGAACGAAGCAGCGACCGCGAGGAGGAACTGCGGCAAGGAAGGCATGGATCGCATCAAGATCCTTCGTGGCGGCAAGGCACGGTCTGGGTCGCGGCATCGCCGACAAAGGCGCGTCGCGTCGTGCAGCTTCGAGACTGTCGACGATACGTCGAGCGCGAGTCACTGTCTGTGCGCTCGCGTACACAACTCGTCGACGAGCGGCATGTCGCGGCATGGCAGGGCCTCGTGTCGCCCAGCAAATCGCGTTCGCAGGACCTGA
>Ga0209724_1002960_pt1 | contig 14196 bp, 11 predicted proteins | sample grotaG_FD_184143 | JGI IMG/M metagenome (GOLD analysis project Ga0209724, IMG submission 184143) | Glacier valley bacterial and archeal communities from Borup Fiord, Nunavut, Canada, to study Microbial Dark Matter (Phase II) -... | ecosystem: Environmental > Aquatic > Freshwater > Ice > Glacier ...
TAAAAGCGCAGGGGAACAGCAGAAGCCCAGACCAGCCGATAAAGACGAAGCGATCGCGTTTCAACCAGTCATCGAGAGCGTCAAATACGCCTCTGGTCGGTTGAGCGCGTCCAACTGCAATGGTCATGACGCAAATCTCCAAAGATTATGAGGACAAAAGATAAGGCATTCAGCCTATCAACGACAGCTTCTTCTAGGCGAATCGGCTTGATACGTCAATTTAGGGGGAGTTTACTTTTCTTTACTATGTCACTGATTATAGGGGCATGTTCTCTAAAAGTTCTAGCCTCTTCTACATAAAACTTAGAATTTGTTTACTTTTCGTTATAAAGCTGAACTTCACTTTGAATTTCAATAGACATAGCGGTTAGTGATGGAGTCGGAATCACCCGTCGAGACGGATATTTGCGATACTAGAGTCTGGTTCTCAGTAAAGCACTCTCTAAATATGTTCATTATTGAATTGACGTTGAAGACTACCCCTGTTCCCCTTTCTGTGCAGCGCAAGTCGGCAGAAGATGCAGAAGCCACCTATCAGGAGATTGTGCAAGCAATGCGATCGGGTGGTAGCCAAGTTTTAGAACTGACGTGCGATCGTCAAACGGATAAAAAACTTGCGCTTCTCAGTGATGGTCTTGCCGCAGTGCAGATCTATGAGAAATCAAGTGCATCTGCATCTGGCAGAGCGCCTGGTTTCTTTTCAATGGCTGAGTAGTTGCCTCCATGACTTCTGGATCTACTGCTGCCATTAACATCCACGACCTCTGCTTTAGCTGGTCTAAAGGTAAGACAGTTTTAGAGTCTTGCTCTTTAGAGGTGCCTAAAGGAGAGTTTTGGATGCTTTTAGGCACGAATGGCAGTGGTAAATCTACTTTATTAAGGCTACTAGCGGGACTGCTGAAGCCTGATTCAGGAGAAATTCAAATTGCGCCGCCGATCGGGTTTGTGTTTCAAAATCCTGATCATCAGCTCGTAATGCCTACGGTTGGGGCAGATGTCGCGTTTGGGCTGGTTCAAGAAGGGCTGTCAATTCCACAAGTGCGCCAGCGAGTAGAAGAATCGTTAGCCGCCGTCAATTTATTAGCGCTGCAACGACGACCGATTTACGCGTTGAGCGGAGGGCAAAAGCAGCGAGTCGCGATCGCTGGAGCCGTTGCCCGTCACTGCGAGGTTTTGCTTTTAGATGAGCCGACTGCTCTACTTGACCCAGATAGTCAGTTAGATCTGGTTGCTCAAGTTCAAAAACTGGTTAAAAGTCGGGGGCTGACTGCCCTGTGGGTGACTCACCGCCTAGATGAGTTGGACTATTGTGATGGTGCCTTTTTGCTAGAAAAGGGGCAAGTCGTTGATCAAGGAGATCCGCAGCGGCTGAGACAGCGCTTAATGCAATCTGAAGAATCTTTGGATTAAGCTTGACTATTTGCACGACTGCCAGGACGAATTTTTGATTTGTCTTTATGTTGTGCGAATTTTTGTATGCAAACTTCGATCGGAGGTGCCAATATTAAAGAGTGAGAAGCCGCCGATGTTCATCTATAGTCTGATTCATGTCCCGTTCTGTGCCGCAAGCTGTGCTGTTGGTGGACGGCTATAACATAGTCGGAGCTTGGCATGACTTAAAACAGGCGCGTGACTGTGAAGGACTTGAGGAAGCACGCCGTCAGTTGATTGATGCGCTAACAGGCTACAGTGCCTTTCAGGGGTTTGACACTCAGGTTGTCTTTGACGCTCAATATCGCGATAGCCTCGCTAATCGCGAAGTAGTCACTCCAAATTTGTCAGTTCACTACACCGATTTTGGGCAGACCGCAGACACGTTTATTGAGCGATCGTGTGCTGATTTTCGTCATGACCTTCGCAAATTTCATCAGCGGTTGATTGTGGCAACCTCCGATCGAGCACAGCAGTTAACCGTTATCGGCTATGGAGCAGAGTGGATGTCAGCTCAACAACTGGCAAATGACGTTGAGTTTGCAGCACGCCGAGTTCAGCGCAAGCAGAAAGACACTAAAAAATCGTCGGGTCGGTTTTTGTTTAATTCTCTCGACCCGATCGCTCAAGAACGGTTAGCTCGCCTGCGATTTGGCAAAGATCAGAAATAATCCTGTGAAAGGCTTGTCAAAAGATTACGTTTATCGCTATCATTGAATCCGCGACGAGTAACGTTCCTCAGTAGCTCAGTGGTAGAGCGATCGACTGTTAATCGATTGGTCGCAAGTTCGAATCTTGCCTGGGGAGTTTTAAAAGTAAATAGTTCATCATTGACTTCGAGCTATCTCGGTAAGCCAGTCTAGCTGCTTGCAGATAACCGACTCACTCACTCGAACCGTGTAATGTCGATCGTCATCTTCAGCAATGATTTTGTAATGCAAGCGATCGGGTTGAGAACTGGCAGAGACGATGTTTGAAGATATAAAGTCTTTTGCCTGTATGAGTTGACGGAGTTGTTCGGCTTCAGAGGTCGGCAATATCTCTGTGTCAACGGTTGCTGTCAGCAGCATTCCCGCAAAACCACCGCTCAAAACCAACTTTTATGAGAGATAAATGAGAGACTGACTCATAACTCCAAATTCTAATGTTTTGTTACAAAACTTATGTCTCCTTTCAGATAAATTCCCTCTTACTTTTATGATGACTAACAGACCTGACAAATGGGTTCTACACACTTTTTAATAATTCAGTGTTTGAACCCGAAACGTTTTAATCTAAAAGTAAGCGTGGTTGACCCTGGATAGTCGTTGTATTCATGTGGTTCATTACTTCGCTAGAATCTATGTTCTAGTGAGTAACGAGGCTGATTGACGGTGACAGGTGACACTCTGGTCAGATTTAACACAGTAACGATCCGTTAAATGGGAGCTTTAGAAATCCAATGAGTGTTAAGGCAAGTGGTGGAAGCTCGGTTGCACGCCCGCAACTATACCAAACAGTCCCCGTTGCGACTATTTCGCAAGCTGAACAGCAAGATCGATTTCCCGGTCGAGGTGAGCTAGACGAGCTGGTTCGCTATTTCAGTTCGGGTGCCAAACGCCTAGAAATTGCTGAGTTGTTGACCCGCAACTCAGAGCTAATTGTGTCTCGTGCGGCAAATCGCATTTTTGTAGGCGGTTCGCCAATGGCGTTCTTAGAAAAGCCTGCGGAAGCGCCTGTCATGAGCATGGCTGGCACGGTGGTAGACACCCCAGAAGCCATGAAGCTAGGCACAGCAACCTATGTGAGTGGCAGCGGTGGCGGCTTCTTGGATGGAATCCGCGCCTTCTTTTTGACCCCCGGAAACAATGCGATTCCTGCAAATTTCCGACCCATCAACGTCTCTCGCTACGGTCCAAGCAACATGGCGAAATCGCTGCGGGACTTGAGCTGGTTCTTGCGTTACATCACCTACGCGATCGTGGCGGGAGACCCCAACATCATCTCGGTCAACGTTCGAGGTCTGCGCGAGATCATTGAGAATGCCTGTTCGGGTGAAGCGACGATCGTGGCGCTTTTAGAAATGAAGGTTGCCGCCTCCAACTACTTCCGCAATGATGCCGAGGCACTTGAGATCGTGTCTCAATACTTCGATGTCTTGATCACAGAGTTTAAAGCACCGACCCCTTCAACTAAGGTGCGTCAGCGTTCCTCTACTGATCTGCAAGGTTTAGAGCTTCCTCAGATCTACTTCAATGCATCTGAGCGTCGTCCTAAATATTCCATGAAGACAGGGCTGTCTTCGTCTGAGAAGAATGAGATCATTAAAGCTGCTTATCGTCAGGTGTTTGAGCGCGACATCACCCGTGCTTACTCGCTGTCTATCTCTGACCTAGAATCTAAAGCCAAAAACGGCGAAATCTCCATGAAGGAGTTTGTTCGTCGGTTAGCAAAGTCTCCGCTTTATCGCAAAAACTTCTTTGACCCCTACATTAACAGCCGTGCGCTTGAGTTAGCGTTCCGTCACATCTTGGGTCGCGGTCCAAGTAGTCGAGAGGAAGTGCAGAAATACTTCTCGATCGTCTCTAGCGGCGGTTTGCCTGCCCTGGTGGATGCTCTAGTGGATTCAGATGAGTATTCTGACTACTTCGGCGAAGAAACCGTTCCTTATTTGCGCGGCTTGGGTCAAGAAGCACAAGAATGTCGCAACTGGGGACCCCAACAAGATCTGTTTAACTACAGCGCACCGTTTCGGAAGGTGCCTCAGTTCATTACGACGTTTGCCTCCTATGACCAGCCATTGCCCGACCAGCACGTTTATGGCTCTGGCAACGATCCGCTAGAAATCCAATTTGGTGCCATCTTCCCCAAAGAGACGCGCAACCCCAGCAGCCGTCCTGCACCTTTCGGCAAAGACACTCGCCGGATTCTGATCAATCGCGGGGCAGGCATCAACAACCAACTCAGCAATCCTGGTGCAAGAGGGATAGCCCCCGGTACGCTTGGTCCTAAAATCTTTAAGCTGGATCAGTTGCCAGGGTTCTCAAACACCTACGGCAAGCGATCGGTCAGCAACAAAGGGGTCAGCGTCAAGTTTTCAGAAAGCTCCACGCAAGCGGTCATCCGGGCTACTTATCTACAGGTCTTTGGACGTGACGTATATGACGGTCAGCGCCTAAAGTTTGACGAAATCAAGCTAGAGAATGGTGAGATCACGATTCGGGAGTTTGTGCGTCGCCTTGCCAAGTCCAACCTATTCCGCAGCCTTTATTGGACTTCACTCTATGTGATGAAGTCGATCGAGTATATCCACCGTCGTCTGCTGGGTCGCCCCACCTACGGTCGTCAGGAAACCAACAAATACTTCGATCTCGCCTCTAAGAAAGGATTCTATGCGGTCGTCGATGCGATTTTAGACACCCCTGAATATAGCGAAACCTTTGGCGAAGATACCGTTCCCTATGAGCGCTATCTGACTCCCGCAGGTCTATCGCTGCGAACAAGCCGCGTGGGTTCGATCGCCGATAAGGGAATGCCTAAAGTCGTTCTCGAAGAAACCCCCCGCTTTGTCGAACTCGGTGCCGTTGAGGAAATGCGGACAGAACCCAATGTACAGTTCCGCATCAATCAAGGAGTCAGCAAGAAACGCGAGCAAACCAAGGTCTTCAAGCTCACGAGCTTGTCAGACAAAGCGAACCTCAAAGTGATTGCAGGGGCGGCTTATCGTCAAATCTTTGAACGTGATATCGCTCCCTACGTGGTCAAAAACGAGTTCACCGAACTGGAGAGCAAACTTGGCAACGGCGAAATCAACCTCAAAGAGTTCATCGAAGGGTTAGGAATTTCGAGCCTGTACCTCAAAGAGTTCTACGCGCCCTATCCCAACACGAAAGTGATTGAGTTAGGCACCAAGCACTTCTTAGGTCGTGCCCCGCTTGACCAAGCTGAAATCCGCAAATATAACCAGATTTTGGCAACTCAGGGAATCAAGGCATTCGTTGGGGCAATGGTCAACAGCATGGAATATGCTCAAGCGTTTGGAGAGGACACGGTTCCTTACAACCGATTCTTGACCCTCCCGGCGGCAAACTTCCCCAACAGCCAGACGCTCTATAACAAGCTGACCAAGCAAGACAGCAAGGTCGAGAATCCTAGCTTCGCACCCGTGAAATCTCGCATGGATGCCAGCAAACTGCCGTTGACGAGCAAAGCGATCGCCGATCAAGCTGCCCAAGCGCTTCAGATGGATAAGAGCCAGCCTCTCTTTATCGAACTGGGTCGATCGTTCTCGAACGGCAGCGGTCAATCGGTCGAAGTGGGAGTGGGTACAACCCGCCGCAAACCTGCTCGGATCTTCCGCATGAACCCCGGCATGGGTCAGGGTGAAACCGAGTTGGTGCTGAACGCGATCTACGTTCAGGTAATGGACGTGTTTAGTGGTCAGACTCCTGCTGGGTTCCGGCGATCGGACTTAGAGAGCAAGGTTCGTAATGGCGAAATCTCGGTTCGCGAGTTCGTCAAGACGCTAGCAAGCTCGGAAATCTATCGTCGTCGCTTCTACACGCCCTATCCCAACACGAAGGTGATTGAGTTCTTATTCCGTCATCTGTTGGGTCGCGCTCCGGCAACTCAGGCTGAGATTCGCCAATATAACAAGCTGTTGGCAGATAACGGTCTAAAGGCGGCAGTTGAGGCAATGGTGGACAGCGCTGAGTATGTTCGTTATTTTGGCGAAGATGTAGTGCCTTATAAGCGCTTCCCATCGCTGCCAGCGGGCAACTATCTCGGTAGCGTTCAGGCAGATGCTGACTTGGTGAAGCAATCTTGGTCTGATCTGTCTCCGTCTTCTGTGAGAGGTCGCATTAGCTAGTAAGCTAGGTGATTGAAAACAAAAGGACTCGATCGGGGTGAACGATCGAGTCCTTTTTGTTCTTGCCGAGAGCAACGATTTGAATAGACCTCTTGCAAAAGTCCTTGCCCTCACCCTAAATCCCTCTCCCAAGCCTGGGAGAGGGACTTTGAAATCTAGCTCCCCTTCTCCCAAGCGTGGGGAAGGGGTTGGGGGATGAGGGCATCTTCGGACTTCTGAAAAAAGTTTAATCTGTGGAATAGGCTACCAGATCCCGCGTTTACCCGTAGGTCTGATGGTCATCCAATTGGTTCGCGCCACTGCCAATTGCTCAGGACTCAGTTTTGCACCCGTGAGATTAGCGCCACAGAGGTTAGCGCCGCGTAAATTTGCATTCAGTAGATAAGCCCCACTCAAATCGGCTCCGCGCAAGTCTGCTCCTTCTAGGTCAGCGTTACTGAGGTAGGCTTTGGTCAAGTTGGCATCCCGTAGATTGGTGCGGCTGAGATTGGCGCGTCCAAAGTTGGCGCTGATTAGGTTGGCTCCGTGAAGGTTAGTTTTATGAAAGTTTGCCTGATGAAAAACAGCATTCGACAAATCGACTTTTGGCAGACTCAACTCCTTCAGTTCATAAGAGGCAAAATCGCGCTTTCCTTTACTGTAGTAGCTCTGTAGTCCTTGAGCATCTAACTTAGGCGAGCTATTTGACTGCCCTCCAGAGCTTCCGGTGCGCCCCGCAGAGTCGCGGCTTTTAACCCCCGAAACAGACGGTTTGGCTGCCATGACGCGACTGCGAGTCAAGCCCGATTGAAGACTAGTCGATTCAGGGCGAGTTTGACGCGCTCTAATCGACATCGCAGCACGAGCAGTAGGAGAAGCAGAGGGGGTGTCTTGAGAATCTAGGATTGAGGGGTCGCCTCGCTTGTGCCCTGAACTGTTTGGCTTGTTTGAGACTTGGGTCATGCCGCTTGCCAAGCTTTCTAGATATGGCTCCATGTCTAAGTCTCGCAAAATCTCGTTTGCCGACTGGTAGCGGTGGCGAACTGAGACTTCCAGCATTTTTCTGAGCACTTTGGCAAAGTGGTCGCTCACCTGAACTTGCTTTTGCCAAACGAGTTCTCCCGTGGCAGGGTCATAGTCTAAGTCTTTGGGAGATTTCCCGATCAGCAGATAGATGCAGGTGACCCCTAGCGCGTAAAGGTCGCTGGCATAGACAGGACGCATCGCCATCTGTTCAGGGGGAGCAAAGCCAGGAGTGCCGATCGCGTAAGAAGTCAGCGCGGTTTGCTCTGAAAGGCTGGCGTTGACAGCGTTTACCTGGTTTTTGACCGCTCCAAAATCGATTAGCACTAGCTTGCAGTCATGAGAGCGCCGAATTAAGTTTGCAGGCTTAATGTCGCGGTGAATGACTTGGTGGCTGTGGACGTATTGCAGAATAGGCAAGAGTTCGCTGAGGAAACGCTTGACTTTTAATTCGCCAAAGGTGCCTTCTCGCTTGACTTCTTGTTGAAGCGTTGCCCCACTAATATATTCTTGAACCAGATAGAATTCTTGATTTGCCTCAAAGTAGTCTAGCAACTGAGGAATTTGAGGATGGTTGCCAATTCTTCCCAGCGTGCCTGCTTCTCGCTCAAACAAATCTCGCGCCATCTGCAAAATATGAGGAGCGGTGGCAGTGGGGCGGAGTTGCTTAATCACACAGTTGGGCTGACCGGGCAAAGACTCATTGCGGGCTAGAAAGGTTGCGCCAAAGCCTCCCTGTCCAAGGGCGTGCAGAATCCGAAAGCGATCGCTCAACAGCAGCTTTGAGCCACAAGCCTGACACGATTCAGTGTGGATGAGGTTTTCAGGATGTGGACAGACTGGACTTAAGCAGTAGCTCATTCAGCATTACCCGCGTTGATTGTGAGTACTGGGATATTGCTACCCTGCCCTAATTATCTGGGCATAGACTCGATCGGTCAGTGTCTATTGGGTGAGACCTCTTACTAAAGAGTGTCTAAAGTTGTTGGATCTCCACTTAAAGTCTTTGCCCATAAGTTTAGCGACCCTCATTCATTAGATGTCCCTAGTTATATAGAATACCCACGTAGCAAGGGTTTACAAACAACAGTAGCGCTAACTTTACTTTCGATCAAAGAAAGCTTTTATGGGAGATGAGCGATCGTAGCAGATATGTCCCAAAATTGAGTGAGTTGACCGAGGGCAAAACTGGCTGAATGAATCTAACTTCGATCAAGCAGCTTCTAGAATCGTAGACTGTGTGAATCATGCTTGTTTAGGACGCAGATGCTGACATTACAGCGTTGTTATTCGACAGTGAGATGAAGGTAATATCTACCTCCTACTACTCAATACCGCAACTGAAGGCAACTTCCGCAACTTTGTGAGATCTAAATCGAAACTTTAAAAACAAGTTTCAGCCAAACTACGGTGTTGATTAGTAGCAAAAAGCAAACTTTATTCAATTTTAACTACGGAGCGAAGAGTTTGGGGGATGAGTCAGACCCCCTCTTTGTCCAATCCTTCGCATGAGAGCGGTAGAATGATTCAAATTGGCGTAGATCAAAAGCAAGCTCAATGCGTATTTCTCTGAACTGGTTGCAGGAACTAGTAGACCTTTCAATGCCCCCGGAAGCGTTGGCTGAGATGCTGACGATGGCGGGGTTTGAGGTAGAAGATATTGAAGACCGACGCACTTGGGCGGATGGGGTTGTGGTAGGCAAGGTGTTAGAGCGTGACCCTCACCCAAACGCCGATCGCCTGAGCGTCTGCAAAGTTGATATTGGCGGTGACACACCGTCTAATATTGTCTGCGGTGCGGCAAATGTGCGATCGGGCATCTATGTCCCGGTGGCGACGTTGGGAACCTATTTGCCCAAAATCGACTTAAAGATCAAACCTGCAAAGCTGCGGGGCGTTCCATCAGAAGGAATGATTTGCTCACTGTCTGAGGTGGGGTTGACCAAAGAATCGGACGGCATCCATATTTTTGATGAGTCAGTCGTGGGAGCGCTAAAGCCAGGAAGTGATGCGCGTCCTTTATTAGGATTGGATGACGTAATTCTCGATCTGACCTCAACAGCAAATCGGGCAGATGCCTTAAGTATGGTAGGCGTGGCGCGTGAAGTCGTGGCATTGACAGGCGCGACGCTGAGGTTGCCGGAGGCAGACGAGCCGACCATCCAAACCTCTAGAAGTGGCAGTTTAGCGGTAAAAGTCTCAGAGTCTCAGGCTTGCCCAACGTATATTGGCACCGCGATCGCGGGGGTAAAAATCGCTCCGTCTCCTCTGTGGCTACAGCAGCGTCTTCAATCTGCGGGCATTCGTCCGATCAGCAATGTGGTGGATGTCACCAACTATATTTTGCTGGAGTGGGGGCAGCCGCTCCACGCCTTTGACCGCGATCGTCTCGTCACCGTCGCGGGAAGCGATGCGTTGACGATCGGAGTTCGGTTTGCTAGTGCTAGCGAGTCACTCAAGACGTTAGACGGACAAACCAAATCTCTTCAGGAGCAAACGCTCTTAATCACTGCAAATGACAAACCTGTGGCACTTGCAGGTGTGATGGGCGGAGCCGAAACCGAGGTGTATGAAGGCACCCAAAATCTGCTCCTAGAAGCGGCTCTCTTTGACACGGCTGCGATTCGTCGGTCTGCGCGCTCTCAGGGTTTGCGAACTGAGGCATCTGCTCGCTATGAGCGGGGCGTTAATTTTGCAGAACTAGAGACCGCTTGTCGCCGAGCTTTAAAGCTGATTGTTGAATTGGCAGGCGGCACGATCGTCGCTCAAGAAAAAGCCGATTCTCGCCCTAGTCAGGCGACGGCGAGAACAATTGAACTGCGCTTAGAGCGAGTCAACCAAGTGTTAGGAATGGTCGAGCTAGGCGACGACATCGGCGAACTGCCCGCCAAAGAAGTCGAGCGAACTCTGACGGCTCTGGGCTGTCAGCTTGCAGTCATCAAACCCGATGTTTGGGCAGTGACGGTTCCGTTTTATCGCGATCGAGATTTAGAGCGGGAAATCGATCTGATTGAAGAGATCGCTCGAATCTATGGCTACAACAAGTTTTGCGACACGCTGCCTGAGAAGACAGAGCCGGGATATCTGTCGATCGAGCAAGCCATCACCCGCAAACTTCGCGAGTCACTGCGAGCCGCAGGGTTAACGGAGTTGATTCACTATTCGCTGGGCAAACCGGATTCTGATCGGCAAGTGATTCTCGCAAATCCCCTGTTTACTGAATATTCTGCCCTGCGGACGGATTTGATTTCGGGCTTAATCGATGCGTTTCAGTTCAACTTAGAGCAGGGGAATGGGGCGCTGAACGGCTTTGAGTTTGGTCATGTCTTCTCGCGAGACGAAGATGGATTGACCGAAGCAGAATTCATTGCTGGAATCATGGGCGGCGACCCGACTCAGGGAAAATGGGTGCGAAGTGGGCGAGATCAGCCTCTCTCATGGTTTGAGGCAAAAGGTGTCTTAGATGCGGCATTTAGGCGAGTCGGGTTGACGATCGAATATCAGCCCGATTTGCGCGACCCACGACTTCATCCCGGACGGACGGCTTCGCTTTGGAGTCAGGGTAATCGCCTCGGCACCTTTGGGCAACTGCATCCGCAACTCAGGCAAGAGCGAGATTTGCCCGATGAAGTCTATGTGTTTGAACTCGATTTGAATGTGGCGATCGCGCAACTCGAACAGGAAGAGATCTTGATTCCAACGTTCAAGTCTTACTCGACTTATCCACCGTCCGATCGTGATCTAGCGTTTTATGTCGCGACAACGGTTGCCGTGGCTGATCTGGAGCGACTAATGACCAAAACGGGGGGCAAACTGCTAGAGTCGGTCGAATTGTTTGATGAATATCGGGGCGATCGAGTTCCTGAAGGTCAGCGCAGTTTGGCATTTCGGTTGGTGTATCGGGCAGACGATCGCACGCTCACCGATGAAGAAATTTCTCCCGTTCAACAACAGGTGCGAGAGGCGCTCGTCGAAAAGTTTCGAGTGGAATTGAGAAGCTAAGTAGGTAGATGGAATTAATCGGAAGACACGTTTCGGCTTCGCTCAACGCTCAAAGTCAGAACTCCTGGCGGGTTGAGCGGAGCCGAAACCCATCCCCACAAGCCGACTTTAATTGCGCTTGTCTACTTAGTCTTTCCGTCCACAAATCAATTTTGGAGGTTGAGCGGTGCCTAAATACGTGATGTGGGGTAACTACTGTGAAGATGTTCTAGAAAAACGGACTCCTCATCGTCAGGCGCATTTAGACGGGCTGGCGAAACAAAAAGAAATAGGAGTGCTGGTGACGATCGGTCCGACCAAAGATGTCACAAAAGTCTTCGCGATCTATGATGCACCCGATGAAGCAACGGTACGTCAAATCGTCGAATCTGATCCTTATTGGCAAAACCAAATTTGGACTGAGTACGACGTGAAAGAGTGGATTCAAGCTGTGTAGGCTCACTGGAAAGCTATAGAGCAAGTTGTTAGCTGGCTTCGTTTCTGGGTCAAGGCAGTGATTGTCAAATTATCGGTTGGCGTTTAGCATCAGGGCAGAGAAGCCGACAAGCATTGGAGAGTATCTATGGTGCAGATTGATAGAACGAATACCGCGATTGTTGGATTAGATTTATACACGGTTGCAGAACGTCATCAATCTGGTTTAGTTGAGGCAATCGTTCAAGAGCAACTCAAGTCTTGGCAGTTTAACCATTATTTTTTGTCGGCAAGTATTCATCAAAGTTTAGGCGGAGTTCGTGTATTCACCTATAGCCAGTGGCAGCCTAAATTTGACCACCGTAGCTTGCTACGTCCCACCGTTTTTTGTGAATTTTTTCCACCTGATTCTCTACAACTGGAAGTTTCTGCGAGTCGGTCGGCATCAGCAGAAGTTGAAATTGTTGCAGGCGATCGCATTACACATCTCGCTGAGTTTCGGATGATGCCATCGAACCAACCAGAAATGGTAAAGCGAACAACAGATGAACTTGACCGAGCGATGAGTAGTTCACCAGGACTAATTTCAGCAACATTTCATCGCAGTTTAGACGGAACACGCCTGTTCAATTACGGTCAGTGGGAGAGCAAAGAGGCATTCGAGTCGATTCTCAAACAGCCTGGGTTTAATCCAAATAAACCGTATTGGGAAGGTTTAGCTCGTAATGAGTTCCATCTTTATAATGTCGTTCATGTAGAAGTGAAAGCAGTCTAATCAACTGCTGATTATTCAAACTTGGAGTCACAAAATGGTTGCGATTCAAAAGAACAACACTTTGCTGGCATCGATCGACTTATTCTCTACTTCCTCAGACAAGCAGCAGGAACTCATTCAAGAACTCTCAAATCATTTGCAATCTCTTGTGCGAGATCAATCTGGCTGTGTGTCGGGCAGCGTGAATCGTAGCTTGGATGGAGAGCGAGTTATGTGCTATCTGCAATGGAAAATAGAACAGGCATACACGGATTTTATGGAGTCACAACAGGGGTATTCAGGATTTGATCTGTTGGATTCCCATGTGTATGAAGTTGCCGTTTCTAAACCAGATGACGCAGATCTGACTATCAAACCAGGGCGATTATTGCACCTTGGAGAGTTCCGTCTATTGCCTGAGAACCAGCCTCGTCTTATCGCGTTAGAGGCAGAGATTCCAGCGATTTCGCTACAACATCCCGATCTCCTGTGTGTTAACTTCCATCGTTCATTGGACGAAACACGCACAATGAATTACGGATTTTGGAGTACATTAGAGCATTTTGACAAGTTATTGACCGAAGAACAGTTTACGCCAGTCCGAGATTATTGGCGCGGTTTGGCAGAGAACGAGTTTCATGTATACGAAATTGTGAGCGTTTTTGAGGGGGCATAAAAGATCGTGTTACCAGCCAGCTAACAACCCGGTTGGAGCGGACTGTCACAGTTGGCTAGTGTTGTCGCAAAAGTTGCTTACAACCTCTCAACCGGAACGTTAGACTGCTAAATTGTAGACGCACTCTGAAATAATTCGAGTGTCTTAGCCTCTGATGTGTTTGATAGACTGCCATTTGGTGTGTTTCTAGGAGTTTTAGCTTGCCAACGCCGAAGCAGTCCAGTACAGCAATTTTTGTTTGTCAATTGCTCTCAAATCTATACCAGCCAATTCAGATATTTCGCTATGACCAGACGTTAAAGACGCTCTACGTTCAGGCGGGAGCAGATGATGATATTGCCCTTACAATTGATGAGGAGGGAATCTGGGACTTTGTTCTATGATGCAAAATCTTGATCAACTGACCACTTCTGAACTAAAGCGATATCTCTCAGAACATCGGAATGATGAGGAAGCTTTTCGTTCAGCGCTGCAAATTCTAATAAACCGTCGTGATCCAAATTCTCCTCGGCAACCTTATCCGTTTGACCTTGACGATCCTGAAAGCGAAGTAGAAGCCATCCTTAGAGAGAAACTTAATCAATCTGAGTAGCGGTTGGTTCAACAATCCAGTTGGATTGGGTTCTCGGAAACTAGTGGTGGTGAGGCAAAATGTACTTGCAGTGGCTTAACCAAGCTGATGTAGACAGTTCCAAGAGTCAGCCACGCTAAATCACATTCCGCGTAGCTGACTCACGAGATGCACAAGTTCTGGAAGAATCAGCTTCTCTAGGGCAAGTTTGACCGCATTTGACGAGCCAGGGACTGAAAAAATGAGTTTGCTGCGATAGACTCCGGCGATCGCTCTTGATGCAATCGCTCGTGACCCAATTTCTGCATAGCTGAGGGTGCGAAAAATCTCCCCAAATCCCGGCAGAGTTTTTTCTAGCAGACCCTCGATCTCATCGTAGGTTGTGTCTCTAGGAGCAATGCCCGTTCCGCCGTTGAAGATTAGGGCATCAAGATCCGATCGATCGCTTAAAGTCTGCATCTGCGATCGGATCTGGTCTGGCTCATCTTTGACGAGCG
>Ga0209724_1002962_pt1 | contig 14190 bp, 10 predicted proteins | sample grotaG_FD_184143 | JGI IMG/M metagenome (GOLD analysis project Ga0209724, IMG submission 184143) | Glacier valley bacterial and archeal communities from Borup Fiord, Nunavut, Canada, to study Microbial Dark Matter (Phase II) -... | ecosystem: Environmental > Aquatic > Freshwater > Ice > Glacier ...
GCTTCGACCGCCGCCGGGTCGACGCCGGGCTTCAGGTCAACGTCGAACTGCGCGAGGCTGACTTTTTCGAACGCCTGAACGTTGCCGCTGACCGACACCGCCAGCTGGCGGTCGCGGACGAGATCGTTGAACAGCCGCGACGACGCACCGCCGCCAAGGATGCTCGCGGCAATGTCGATCGGCACGGTTGCCGCGTCGCTGCGCCCCGGCACGACGAACACGCGGGTCAGCTTCGGCGCGGCAACCGCATCATGGATGGTCAGGCGGGTCGTGGCGGTCCGTACCGGCACCGGAGCCGCATAGCGCTCGGGCGCCGGGCCCTTCGGGATCGCGCCGAAATACTGTGTTACCTGCGCCTTTGCAGTCGCGAGATCGATGTCGCCGGCCAGCACCAGGACGGCGTTGTTCGGACCATAGCCGGCGCGGAACCAGCCCTTCACATCGGCGAGCGACGCCTTGTCGAGGTCGGCCATGCTGCCGATCGTCGAATGGTGGTAGGGATGACCGACGGGGAACAGGTTCTCGTAAATCGCATATTCGCTCAGCCCGAACGGCTGGTTGTCACCCTGCCGCTTTTCATTCTGAACCACGCCGCGCTGCAGATCGAGCTTCGCCTGCGTGATCGCACCAAGCAGATGCCCCATGCGGTCAGCCTCGAGGAACAGCGCCAGCCCCAACGCCGGGGTCGGCACATTCTCGAAATAGTTGGTGCGGTCGAACCATGTCGTGCCGTTGTAATCGGTCGCGCCGACGTCCTGCAGCGGCTTGAAAAAGTCGGCATTGTGATTTTCCGAGCCCGAGAACATCAGATGCTCGAACAAATGCGCAAAGCCGGTCTTGCCCGCCGGTTCGTCCTTCGAGCCGATATGATACCAGATGCTGACCGCGACGATCGGGGCCTTGCGGTCGGTATGGACGATGACGCGCAGCCCGTTGGGCAGCGTGAACTGTTCATAGGGGATGGCAACCTGGCCGACGAGCGCCGCAATGGGGGCCGGAGCCTGTGCCGCTGCGGGCACTGCCAAGGCGGCTGCCATCACGACTGCTAGTTGACGCAACATTCTGCCATCCTTGTCCGAGCCTGTGGGTCCAAGTCCTAGTGGCGGTTTTCGCGTTACGCCAGCGCCGCTTCGCCGCACAAAGCAGTACCGATCGTCAACGACTCAGCCGAACCAGCTTGCCGTCTTCGTCATCGGTCGCCAGCCAGACTGAGCCGTCGGGGGCGACGCGGACATCGCGAATGCGCGCCCCGAAATCTTCCAGGATCACGGCCTGCCCGCGCACCCGGCCAGCGGCGTCGAGGTCGATCACGCGAAGCTGCTGCGCCTTCAAAGCGCCGACCAGCAGGTCGCCCTGCCATTCGGGGAACATTGCGCCGCGATAGACCGCCAGCCCCGACGGCGCGATCGACGGCACCCAGACGACGATGCCGTCGACCATTCCAGGCAGCGTCTTGAACTTCGAGATGATGCTGTTGTCATAGTCGATGCCATAGGTCGCCGCGGGCCAGCCGTAGTTTTTGCCACGCTCGATCACATTGACCTCGTCGCCGCCTTGCGGGCCATGTTCGTGTTCGAACAGCCGGCGGCGCACCGGATCGAACGCCAGTCCCTGCGCATTGCGGTTGCCATAGCTCCAGATCGCCGGATCGGCACCCACGCGGCCGCTGAACGGATTGTCGGCGGGCACGCTGCCGTCATCGTTCAGCCGGATCAGTTTGCCATAGTCGTTGCCCAGCTGTTGCGCGTCGTTCTTGTACTCGAATGCGTCGCCGACGCTCATCACCAGCGTCCCGTCGGGCAAGAATGCGATCCGCCCGCCAAGGTTCGCCGTCGAACTGAACTCGGGCTTTTGCCGCCAGACCTCGTGCACATCGCTCAGCCGGTCGCCGTCGAAACGCGCGCGCGCGAGCCGCAGGCTGTGCGCCTTTGCGGTCCCGGCGATGTACGACAGATAGATCATGTGGTTGCGCGCAAACGCCGGGTGCAGCGCAATCTCGAACAGCCCCGCCTGCCCATCGACAACGACCGCCGGGACGCCGGCGATCGCAGCCGGCAGCAGCTTGCCATGGTCGAGCACGCGCAGACGCCCGGCGCGTTCGGTGACCAGCGCACGTCCATCGGGCAGGAACGCAATGCTCCACGGATGATCGAGCCCGGACGCGATGGTTGTCGTCTTGAACGGCGGCGGTGCAGCAGCGACGAGCAGCAGTCCGAACATCAGTGCGAAGCAGCGGTAGCGATGCATAATCATCCTTCAAAAGCCGAAGCCGCCATCTTGTGTTGCTGAAACATCACACCATATCGAGCACAACAGGAGTTAGGCTCGCATGAATATCGAGAAATTCACCGATCGCGCCAAGGGTTTCCTGCAGGCTGCGCAGACAATCGCTATCCGCCTCGAGCATCAGCGCGTCGCGCCCGAGCATCTGCTCAAGGCGCTGCTCGACGATGACCAGGGCATGGCCGCAAACCTGATCCGGGCCGCTGGCGGTCGCCCCGAGACGGCGGTGCAGATGACCGATCTGGCGCTCGCCAAGATCGCGAAGGTTTCGGGCGGCGGCGCGCAGCAGGTCGCGTGGGACACCGATACCGTCCGCATCCTCGATTCAGCCGAGACCATCGCCACCAAGGCGGGCGACAGCTTCGTCCCCGTCGAGCGCGTGCTGATGGCGATTGCGCTCGCGACAACGACCACCGCCGGCAAGGCGCTGGCCGAGGCCGGCGTCACTGCGACCGGCCTCAACACCGCGATCGACACCGTGCGCAAGGGGCGCACCGCCGACAGCGCCAACGCCGAGGCCGGGTTCGACGCGCTGAAGAAATATGCGCGCGACCTCACCCAGGCCGCACGCGACGGCAAGCTCGACCCGGTGATCGGCCGCGATGAGGAAATCCGCCGGACCATCCAGGTGCTCGCCCGCCGCACCAAGAACAACCCGGTGCTGATCGGCGAGCCGGGCGTCGGCAAGACCGCGATCGTCGAAGGACTGGCGCTCCGCATCGCCAATGGCGACGTGCCCGACGGCATCAAGGACCAGCGGCTAATGTCGCTCGACATGGGCGCGCTGATTGCGGGCGCGAAATATCGCGGCGAGTTCGAGGAGCGGCTGAAGGCCGTGCTCGACGAAGTGCGCGCCGCTGACGCCAACGTCCTGCTGTTCATCGACGAGATGCATCAGCTCGTTGGCGCCGGCAAAGGCGAAGGCGCGATGGATGCGGGCAATCTGCTCAAGCCCGCGCTCGCCCGCGGCGAACTGCACTGTATCGGCGCGACGACACTCGCCGAATACCGCAAATATATCGAGAAGGATGCAGCACTCGAACGCCGCTTCCAGCCGGTGTTCGTCGGCGAACCGACGGTCGAGGACACCATCTCGATCCTGCGCGGGCTGAAGGAAAAATACGAGCTCCACCACGGCGTTCGCATCACCGATGCCGCGATCGTCGCCGCCGCGACGTTGTCGAACCGCTACATCGCCGACCGCTTCCTGCCCGACAAGGCGATCGACCTGATGGACGAGGCCGCGTCGCGCCTGCGCATGGAGGTCGAATCGAAGCCCGAGGAGATCGAAAACCTCGATCGCCGGACGATGCAGCTCAAGATCGAGCGCGAGGCGCTCAAGAAGGAAACCGACCGGCCGTCGCAGGACCGGCTGGCCGCGCTGGAGACCGAGCTCGCCAACCTCGAGGAGCAGTCGCGCGAACTGACCGCGCGCTGGCAGGCCGACAAGGACAAGCTGGCGGCCGCCACGCACATCAAGGAACAGCTCGATGCCGCTCGGCTTGAGGTCGAGCAGGCGCAGCGCAGCGGCAATTACGCGCGCGCCGGGGAGCTGACCTATGGCACCGTGCCCGATCTCGAGCGCCAATTGGCCGAGGCCGAGGGCGCAACCGCGTCGGCAATGGTCCGCGAAGAAGTTACCGCCGAAGACATTGCCAGCGTCGTCTCGCGCTGGACCGGCGTGCCGGTCGACAAGATGCTCGAGGGCGAACGCGCCAAGCTGAGGGGCATGGAGGACACGCTCAACGACCAGGTCATCGGGCAATCGGCTGCAATCCACGCCGTCGCGGCTGCCGTTCGCCGCTCGCGCGCCGGACTGCAAGACCCGAACCGGCCACTCGGCAGCTTCCTGTTCCTCGGGCCGACCGGCGTCGGCAAGACCGAGCTGACCAAGGCGCTGGCGCGTTTCCTGTTCGACGACCCGTCGGCGATGGTCCGCATAGACATGAGCGAGTTCATGGAAAAGCACGCCGTAAGTCGCCTGATCGGGGCACCGCCGGGCTATGTCGGATACGAGGAAGGGGGCGTGCTGACTGAGGCCGTCCGCCGCCGTCCCTATCAGGTGATCCTGTTCGACGAGGTGGAAAAGGCGCACCCCGATGTGTTCAACGTGTTGCTACAGGTGCTCGATGACGGGCGGCTGACCGACGGCCAGGGGCGCACGGTCGATTTCACCAACACGCTGATCATCCTGACGTCGAACCTCGGCTCGCAGTATATTGCCGCCCTTCCCGACGGTGCATCGGTGAGCGAAGTCGAGCCCAAGGTGATGGAGATGGTGCGCGCGCACTTCCGCCCGGAGTTTCTCAACCGCCTGGACGAAATCATCCTGTTCAACCGGCTGGCCGCCGAACATATGGGGCGGATCGTCGATCTACAGGTCAAGCGCGTGCAGGCGATGCTGACCGACCGCAAGGTGACGCTCGACCTGACCGACGCCGCGCGCCGCTGGCTGGCGCGCGTCGGCTATGACCCGGTCTATGGCGCGCGGCCGCTCAAGCGCACGGTCCAGAAACACCTGCAAGACCCGCTCGCCGACCGCATCCTCGCGGGCGAAGTCGCTGATGGCAGCACCGTGCACGTCGACGAGGGCGATGGGCGGCTGGTGTTGGGGGGCTAGGCGGGCGCGGCAGGTCAGTCGCTGTTCGGCTTGCCGGTGCCGTCCTGCACGATGTGTCGGGCTTCAGCTTCGTGTTGGTCGTTGACGTAACGCCACTGCTTGGCGGTAAAACATTGTTTACGGTGCTTGATCAGCGAGCCGGTTTCGATTTCGGATTTGCAGATCACCTTCTCGGGAACGACGGCGGTGGGCTGAGCCTGCGCTGCAGGCGTCACCGGAGATGCAACCTGCGCCACTGCGGCTCCGGCCGCGATCAGCGCCGACAATGCCATTAGGCCGAGCTTGTGTTTCGCCACTGTCATCATTCACTCCGATGTGCTGCATCGATAGCCTATGCAGATGTTGTGCGTCCCGCTAGCCTTTACAGTTGCACGCACATCACTCTGCAGCGCAGATGCAGCGATGATGGCGCTCAATCCCGACATCGCGCGCGTGGCGCAGGACCCGTTGTGGTTCGCGCATCGCTACGACCCCGGCCACGACGCGGTACATTTCTTGCGGCTGCCGCGTGAGGTGCACCGTGCCGCGACATTTATTACCGACGAGTATCTGCCCTCAGATGCGGCGAAGCTGGTGCTGCACCGGCCTGCGGTAATGGCAGCAGCAGCTCCGCCCGCGCCGTTGCACTTTATATTTCACTCGGCCTTTTGCTGCTCGACCTTGCTGGCGCGTGCTTTCGATATCGAGGGCGTCGCAATGGGGCTAAAGGAGCCGCCGTGGTTCAACGATCTCTTCGGCTGGAAGCAGCGCGGCGGAACGGCGCGCGAAATCGCGGCAGGGCTCGACGACGGGCTCAAGCTGCTGGCGCGGCCGTTCGCGCCGGGCGAGACTGTGGTGATCAAGCCTTCGAATATCGCGAACGCCTTCGCGCCGGCAATGCTGACCATGCGACCGCATGCGCGGGCACTGCTGTTACATGCGCCACTGGCGGCGTATCTCGGCTCGATCGTGCGCAAGGGTATGTGGGGGCGGCTGTGGGTGCGCGACCTGCTCGTCAAGCAGCTTGGCGATGGGCTGCACGACTTCGGTTTCGGCCCGGCCGACTACCTCGGCCAGACCGACCTGCAAATCGCGGCGATGGGCTGGCTGGCGCAGCACGCGCTTTTCGCACGGATGGCCAAAGCTTTCGGTCAGGCTCGGGTGCGGACGCTCGACAGCGAGACGCTGGTAGCGCAGCCGGCTGAAACGATGCGCGCGCTAGCGGCGCTATTCGACCTGCGCCTGGCCGACGCGCAGGTCGCGGCGGTAGTTGCCGGACCGGCATTCGCGACGCACTCAAAGTTCGGACAGGTGTTCGGAGCAGAGGCACGCGCCGCCGAGCAGGCGAACACAGCCGCGCTCTACCGCGACGAGATCGACAAGGTCGCGGCGTGGACCGCGGCGGTGGCGGCCAGTGCGGGTGTCTCGATGATGCCGCCCGCCGCGCTGCTGAGCTCGCCCGCATAAGAAAAGGGCGGACTTTGCAGCCCGCCCCTTCCGATACCGTGCGCAAGGCCGCTTAGTAACGGACGCGAACCCCGACGGCGAAACGGCGGCCTAGCGCGTCATAGGTCGACGGATAGGTGTTGCCGCTGTTGTAGGAGGTATTGCCGATTGTCGACCCGACAACCGGCGGGTTCTTGTCGAGTAGGTTAGTGACAGTCAGCGTGAGCACGAGGTTCTGCGTAACGCTGACCCGGCCCGAAAGGTCGAGATAGTCGTAGGCCGGAATTTTGCCGAACGAGCCGAACGCCGGGCCGCTGCCGTTGATTGGGTCGGCATCCGCCGGCTCTTGCTTCAACCCGTCGAGGTGCCGCCACAGCAGCGAAACGTCGAAGGTGTCGAAGCCGAGCGTGGTGCGCTGCGTCCACTGAAACTTTGGCTGAAGCGAGCCCGAGAAGCCGCAGTTGGCGCTGTAATAACCGACGCACTCACGGTTGACACCGAGCACCGGGAAGCGCGGATCAGGGAAAGCGACCGCCTGGAATTGCTGGTGGAAAGTGTAGTTCCCGAGGAACGAAAGCCCGAGCTTCGCGAACCCTATGTCGCGCGAATAGTTCACCGACAGATCGATACCATCAGTCTTCAGCCGCCCCAGGTTGGTCTCAGGGAACGGCAGGCCGAAGGTTGTCGCCGGATCACCGTCGAGCGACCCCGCCACCGGATCGCGGCGGATACCGGTGCAAGCGATGCTAAGCGCGCTCGCCGCGGTCAGGTTGTTGAAACAGCCGGCGATCACGTCGTTCGACGTCGGCTGCGTGATCGCGTGGTTCACGATGATCTTGTAATAATCGACCGTCAGCGACAAGCCGTGCACGAAGTTCGGCTGGAAAACGATACCGCCGGTATAGGTGTCGGCAATTTCCGGACGGATGTTGATGTTGCCACCACCAGTCTCATTCGCCTGGCCCGCGGCCGGATCCTGGATGGTGCCGATCGTTCCGGCCGGCGCACCCTGTGCGATGCAAACCGCGCGCAGGTTGGCGTTCGTCAACGGTGCCGCACCCGAGCAAGGGTCGACCGCAAGATTGGTCAGGCCGGTCGTTACCGGATTGAACAGCTCGTTGATGTTCGGCGCTCGAACGGCGCGGGAATAGTTGCCGCGGATTTTCAGGCCAAAACCCGGAGCCCAGGAACCTCCGCCCTTGTAGGTCGTCGTGCTGTACTTGCTGTTGCCGCCGTTGACCTTGTAGTCCGAGTAGCGGATGCCGGCCTCGAGCGTAAGGCTGTCGAAGAACGGCCGGTCCTGGACCAGCGGTGCGACGAGCTCGCCGAACACTTCGCGGACATCATAGCCACCGCTGAACGTCGGTGCAGCGCCGCCGGCGCCGCCGAGTTCACCCGGCGTTTGCGACAGCAGGTCCGACGCCTGAGAGGCGGTGTACTTGCGATACTCGATACCGACCGCGAAGCTGATCGGATCTTTGGCCGACGGCACTTCGAAGCCGAAATCGCCGCTAAGCGTGCCCTTGACCTGCGCCAGTGAGCTCTTGTTGAGCGTCGTGCTGCCTGCGGTCAGATACGGGATCTGGTTGGGCGCGATGCTACCGGCCGGCCCGAAGATGTTGATCGGCACGCACCCAGCGTTGAGCGAGAGGCAAGTCGTCTTGTTCGTCGACAGCAAAGCGTCGCGAACGCGCGAGGTCAGCGTGTAGTTCTGCAGCGTCTGACGGTTCTCGCTCTGGCCGTACGATCCGTTGACATCCCAGTCGAGGTGATCGTTAAGCTTGCCGCGCGCGCCGAGGCGGTAGTCGAACACCGTCGAGACGAACTCGCTGATCCGCGGACCGACCTCGACCGCACGACGACGGATCGTCGTGGTGACTGTTTTGTAATTCGGATCGGTTGGGCTGAGCGCCGTCGACGCGGCGGTGCACGCCGTCGGCGTGAATAGCGGTGTGTACGTCTCGGCAACCGTCGACACGTTGAGCGCGCAAAACTGGTTGCGCAGCCCGGCCGGCAGATACGGGTTGCTAAGCGGGATCACCACCGACGAACTGAATACGCCCGACGGCGCGACGATCGTGTTGACGGTGTTCTTTGAGAACAGCCCGCGCGTGTAGAAGGTGATATTGTCCGATACGTCGTACTTCGCCTGCCCGTAAATGTTGTAGCGCTGGAATGGCGTCTGGAAGATGTTGTACGGGTTGAAGTTGAACGGGTTCGAGATGATCGTCGCCAGACCGGTGGTCGGGTTAATGTAGCGCTGCCCGTTGTTAGCAACCGCGGGATTGGTGCTCGGCAGGCCAGTGGCCGGATCGATCGGACGCGTGCCAGTGAAGCGTGACGGCACCGAGGTGCTCGACCCGCCGATGGCCCCCGAGAACGAATCAACGTTATTTGTCGAGAAGCCGCGATCACCCTGATACACCGGATCGGAATGCTGATAACCGATGCTGAGCACCGCGTTACCCTTGTCGTCGGCGAAATTGCCGCCGATCGTCAGGTCGGTGCGGTAATAGTTGCCGTCACCCTTGCCGTTAATTGTCTCGTTGCCCGAGAAATCAACGCCAGTGAAATCCTGCTTGGTGATAAAGTTAACGACGCCCGTGACCGCATCCGCGCCGTACGTGGTCACGGCGGCACCGGTCAGCGCCTCGACTCGGCTGACGAGCGCTAGCGGGATATTATTAAGATCGACTCGGCCAACGACGTTCGCCGGCACCAGCCGATTGCCATCGAGCAGGACGATGTTGCGGTTCGAACCGAGGCCGCGAAGGTCGACGTACGAAGCGCCGCCGTTGCCGTTGTTGACCGCCGAGCCAATGCTCGGGACGACGCCGGGAATCTCGCGCAGGACATCTTCGGCGACGTTCGACTGCTTCAGTTCGATCTCGTCGGCCGTCGTCACGGTGACCGGCGCCGAGCGAACGAGATTCGGGTTCTTGATAAGCGAACCCGTGACGGTGATAACCGGCTCGCTGTCCACGACGGGCGTTACGTCCGCGGCGGCGGCAACCTTTGTCGGCGCAGTCTGCGCAAAGGCCGGCAATGCAAAGGCGGCGGCACCGACCAGAATGGTCGATCGCAACAAAATCGTTTTCGTATTCTTGGCTGACATTATCGTCCCCTATTCGCTGGTGCGCTATCCTGGCGGCTCGTTGAGCCTTGGATTGCACGTGAGGTTCGTTATGAAAGCGTGACCATTGTACTGCAACCGCGTTACGCAGAACCGCAACAGTTACCCGGACGTTGTTGCAAATCTGACACAATGCGATAGAGGCAAGTTGACGGCTTCGTTTTTCTCCTTTTAGGAGGCACCATGCGCGCCATAGTTTGCAGTGTCTTCGCCGTAACCCTGGTGCATAGTACAGCACCCGCAGAAAGTGCGCCGGTAAAGGCCATGGCGGCGATCTCGGCATGTCGTACAGAACCCAATGATATCAAACGGCTAGCGTGCTACGATGCTGCGGTTGGTCCGTTTACCGACGCGGTCGCAAAGGGTGACGTCAAGGTTCTTGACCGCGAGGAGGTGCGCCAGACGCGGCGAGGGCTATTTGGGTTTCAGTTGCCGCGCCTGCCATTCTTTTCTGGCGACGACAGTTTCAAGGATACGCCGACCGAAATTGAAACAATGCTGACCAGCGCGCAGGAGATCGGTGGCGGTAACTGGTCACTGACGATGGCCGACGGCGCGGTCTGGCGTACAGTCGAATTGTTGCCCCGCGACCCCAGGATTGGCGTTTCGATCAAGATCAAGGCAGGTGCGCTGGGAAGCTATTTCTTGTCGGTCGGCACAATTCGCCCGGTCAGGGCGCTTCGGGTAAAATAGTATCGATGACGGCGAGCTCGGCAAGCGAACCACGGCACCTCAACGATGTCGGCATGCGTGCGCTGGCGTCGGGTGATGCGGCGCGCGCCCTGACTGCGTTTTCGGCGGCCGCCGAACTCGATCCGAATGCCCCGGCGCTTTGGCTTAACATTGCCAAGGCGCAGCGATTGCTCTACGACGATAGCGGCGAGCGCGCCGCGCTCGACCGGGTGCTCGGACTCGATGCAATCAATCTGACCGCCTTGATCCGCAAGGCCGAGCTTTTGCAGCGGCGCGGCGAGTTGGCGGCGGCAACGCAGGTTTGGGCCGGCGTGCTTGCCATCGCGCCGCCGCGCGATCAGCGTTCGCCTGCGTTGGCCGAACTGCTCGAAACCGCCGCGGCTTTTGTCGCCGAGCGCAACGGTGCGTTTGCGGCATTGCTCGATGCAACGCTGCGGCCCGCGCGGGTTGCGGTGGGCGGCGATCAGCGGCGGTTCGATGCAGCGATCGATTCGGTGCTTGGAAGGCGGCGGATCTTTGCGAATGAGTGCGCGGGCCTGCATTTCCCGTTTCTGCCGGCGGACGAGTTTTTTCCGCGTGCGCATTTCCCGTGGATCGCCGACTTGGAATCCCAAACTGCCGCTATTCGCGCTGAACTGGAAGCGCTGCTTGCCGGCGGTGGCCACGGCATGGTTCCGTATGTCGCGATGGAACCGGGCGTGCCGGCCAACAAATGGACGCCACTCGACCATTCGCTTGATTGGAGCGCCTTTTATCTTTGGAAGTATGGCGAACCCGTCAGCGCCGCACTCGCACGGTGCCCGGCAACGGCGGCGGCGTTGGCAAATCTACCAGCAGCCGACCTGCCGGGGCGTGCGCCGACCGCATTCTTTTCTATCCTGAAGCCGCACACGCGCATTCCGCCACACACCGGGGTCAGCAATACTCGCGCGATCATCCACCTGCCGCTGCTCGTCCCCGACGGATGCGGCTTCCGCGTCGGCGGCGAAACCCGCCGCTGGGTGGAAGGCGAAGCGTTCGGTTTCGACGACACGATCGAGCATGAGGCGTGGAACGACAGCGATCACCTTCGTGCGGTCTTGATCTTCGATGTCTGGAATCCGCACATTGCGGAAACCGAGCGCGTCTTGCTACGCGACTTCTACCGCGCCGCCGACGCGAGCGGCTTCTATCCTCCGCCCGCCGAATGACGATCGAGGCGCAAGCGCAAGCAGGCGTTGCGGCGTGGCAGCGCGGTGATGCCGCGACCGCGCGAGCAATGTTCGAAGCTGTGGTGGCCGCAGGACGCGCGACGCCGCAACTGTGGCTGCTCCTCGCGCAGGCCTGCACGGCGCTCAACGATGACCCGGGGGCGCATATTGCGCTCGACCAGGTGCTCGGAATCGACCGTCGCAACCTGTTTGCGCTGATGATGAAAGGCGACCTGCTGGCCACGGCGGGCGACGACCGGGGTGCGGCGGGATTTTACGGTCTCGCGCTGGCCAATGCGCCGCCCCCAGCCGAGCGATCGCCGGACCTCGCTGCTCGGCTTGACCGTGCAGCAGCGGCGACGGCGGCGATGCAGACGCGGTTCGCCGCGCATCTGGACACGCAGCTCGACCACCGTGGCATCGCTGCCGACACGCGCCCGCCACGTTTTGTCGAAGCGCTCGACATTCTTACCGGTGCGAAAACCGTTTACGTCCAGCAGCCCACCAGCTTTTACTATCCCGGGCTGCCGCAGCGGCAGTTCTATGATCCCGCAGCGTTTGACTGGATTCCCGCCCTGCTGGCAGCGGCCCCCACGATCCGCGCCGAGCTTGACCAAATCCTTGCTGGTGGTGACGGCCTACGTCCTTATGTCGAGGCAACTCCGGGACGCCCCAACCGGGGCCATGCGCTGCTCGGCGACCCGAGCTGGAGCGCCTGGCACCTGCTGCAGGCTGGCGACGCTCTCGCCAAGGCGCGGCATCATGCGCCGCTGACACTTGCCGCGCTTGAGCTGGCTCCGTTGCCACGCATATCCGGGCGCTCGCCGATGGCGCTATTTTCTGTGCTGCGTCCGCGCACGCACATCCCGCCGCACACCGGCATGCTCAACACGCGGCTGATTTGTCATATCCCGTTGATCGTTCCCGATGGCTGCCGGTTGCGCGTCGGCAATGACACGCGCGCGGTGGTTGCCGGCCAGCCGATGATCTTCGACGACAGCATCGAGCATGAAGCGTGGAACGACAGCGACGAAACCCGTGTCGTCCTGCTGTTCGAAATCTGGCGGCCCGAGCTTGATGCGGCCGAACGCGACGCACTGACCGCGTTGTTCGAAGCGATTGGCGACTATCCGTCGGCCTAAGGCGTTCCCGTCACCAGCAGTTGCGGATCTACCCGCACGCTGCCCCAGTTCATTGCCCAGTGCAGGTGCGGCCCGGTTGCGCGGCCGGTCTTGCCGACGGCGCCGATCACGTCGCCGCGATTGACGCGCTGGCCGACCTTGACGTCGATTCGCGACAGATGAAGGAATGCCGACACCAGCCCATGGCCATGATCGAGCAGCACCAGATTGCCCTCGAGCGTCAACGGCCCTTCCGCAAAGCGCACGACGCCTTCGGCCGGAGCGAGCACCGGCGTGCCGGCCTTGGCGGCGACATCGACGCCGAAATGGGGGCTTTTGGGAACGCCGCCGAGGATGCGCTGCGACCCATAGACGCCACTGATCCGGCCGTGTGCAGGCCAGCCGAACGCCTGTGCCCATCCGGTTTCGTCGCTGACGCCGGCCCGCGCGGCAGCGATCCGCGCGACCTCGACGGCGCGGCGCGCGTCATATTCGGGATCATCCTTGGTCGGCTGGACGAGCGAGGGAATCGATTCGATCTGCCAGTTGCGCGGCGTCACCTGGACGAGCCGCAGCTCGCGGCTGCCATCGGGCAGCTCGGCGGTCAGCGTCGCGACCGGCGCGGCGTCACGGCCGAAGCCGACCACGAAGCGCCCGTCGCCCGCGAGCCGGACCGGCACCCCGTCGAGGCTGAGCGCGCGCGTCCCAGCGGGCGCGGTGCCGAACACCAGTCCGCCCTGCACCGCCTGCCCCGTGATGCGCCAGTCGGCAGGGTTCGCCGCCCCGGTCAGCAACAGCAGCGCAAGCGCCAGAGCCGAACGCACTATAACCGGCCCGCCGCGCGCGCCTCGTTATAGCGCGCCACCGCGATCTCGGGCGAGGCATAGGCCTCCTGCAGCTCGTGCGACCAATAGCGCAGCGCGCCGAGCGGGATCCGCGCCTGCGTCACGGCGCACAGCACATGATCGCCCGGGCTCGCGACATGGAACGAGCCGGACAGGTAGCGCAGCCGCGCCGGGCGACCGCCGCCGTTGGTATCGAGCATCATAACAGGCTTCCTTGGGCGGACGTGGTGACCGTCACCTTAGCATCTGCGAACTGCAGCGTCAGCCGCGCTTGTCGTTGCGCCGCCGCTGCCGTTTTCACCAGCGTGCCGTCGGCGGCGCGCACCACGGCATAGCCGCGCGCCAGCACCCCGAGCGGCGACAGCGTTTCGAGCAATCGCGCCTGCGCGGCCAATGCAGCCCCCGCGCGGGTCGCCACATTCGCCAGCATGAACGGCCGCAGCCGCGCGGTGGTTTGCGTCAGCGTCTGCCGGTCGCGCGCCAGCAGGCGGCGCTGCGCGGTATCGAGCGCAAGGCTGCGCCCCTGCAGCTGTTCGGCGGCCTTCGTCTCGGCGCGGCGCAGCAGCCGCGGCTGCAGCGCGCTCCCGGCGCGGTCGAAGCGCGCTTGCCAGCCCGCAGCGGCGCTCCGCAGCGCGCGCGGCAGCCGGTCGGCAAGCTCGTCGGTGCGCTGCTGGCGCAGGCTGAGCAGCGTGCGCGGGCTCGGCAGGCGTTTGGCAAGCCCGGTCGTCCGCTCGGCGCGCATGCTCACCATCCGCGCCGCTGCCCGTTCGAGCCGCAACCCCAAGCTGCCGATGGTGAAGCTGAGCTCGGCGAGCACCGGCACCGCGCGCTCGGCCGCCGCCGTCGGTGTGGGCGCACGGTGGTCGCCGGCGAAATCGAT
>Ga0209724_1002967_pt1 | contig 14168 bp, 18 predicted proteins | sample grotaG_FD_184143 | JGI IMG/M metagenome (GOLD analysis project Ga0209724, IMG submission 184143) | Glacier valley bacterial and archeal communities from Borup Fiord, Nunavut, Canada, to study Microbial Dark Matter (Phase II) -... | ecosystem: Environmental > Aquatic > Freshwater > Ice > Glacier ...
TAATATGTCACGAAATTGGTTAAAATATTACATAAAATGGAAGTGAAAAGAAAATAAATTGAAAATTGTGGCTCTATGACAGATTGTATAGGTGTTTTTTGCAAACAGCAGCAATCATTACAAAATCAAATTACCCACACGATCCGTTATAGCGCCAAAATTACCATGCAGAAAATGCTTCCTTTAATTAAATTTCACAGTTAAACAATTTAAATTCCCAAATGTTATAAAATTAATACTTGTAATACTTTCTATTTGTAAGCCTTTGGCCAGATAAAGGATTTAAATCCTGCAAAAATAATTCTTTAAAGCGTTAAATATAATAATTATTTTAAAATTAATCGTATGAAAAACTTAAATGTAATCGGAATTGACAGCATCAAAGCCAAACAATTAGCTGAAAAACTAAACGAGCTTTTGGCAAATTACTCTATCTTTTACCAGAATACCAGGGGATATCACTGGAATATTAAAGGGGAGAAATTTTTTGAGCTTCATGTAAAATTCGAAGAACTGTACAATGATTTATTCCTGAAAATTGATGAAGTTGCCGAAAGGATTTTAACTTTGGGATATACGCCTTCTCACAATTATTCTGATTATAGAACAACTTCAAAAATCACAGAGAGTGAGCAGATTAGTGATGGCATTAAAGCTGTTGACGGAATCCTGGATTCATTCCAGACAATTATTATTCTACAGCGCGAATTACTTCTCTTATCTGCTGACGCCGGTGATGAAGGGACGAACGCTTTGATGAGTGACTATATTCGGTTACAGGAAAAATTAGTCTGGATGTATTCCTCATTTTTAAATAAGCAGTAATTAATATGTCAACTTATTTGATAATCGGAGCTTCATCAGGTATCGGTAAAAGGCTGGCTGAACAATTGGTTGTTTCCGGCCAAAAGGTTTATGCCACCTACTTCAAAAACAAACTTGAAACCAATACTGGTTTACCAGATTATCATTATTTGAATGTACTTGACGAAAACATCTCGCTCGATTTTCTGCCCGAGTCATTAGACGGTTTGGTCTATTGTCCCGGAAGTATAAATTTGAGGACTTTTGAACGGATAAAACCATCTGATTTTGTCGCTGATTTTAACCTGCAGGTAACAGGAGCTATTAAAATAATTCAGGCTGCATTGCCCCGATTGAAAAAAACCGAAAATGCCTCCGTTGTATTATTTTCGACGGTTGCTGTTCAAACAGGATTTCCTTTTCACACGCAGGTTTCGGCTTCAAAAGGGGCTATTGAAGGTTTAACCCGGGCCTTGGCGGCTGAGTTTGCCCCAAAGATTCGCGTAAATTGCATTGCTCCTTCTTTAACAGATACCCCTCTTGCTGTTTCTTTATTAAATACCGACCAGAAACGGGAAGCCAATGCACTGCGTCATCCATTAAAAAAAACCGGTACGCCTGAGAATATTGCTGATATGGCAGCGTTTTTACTTTCGGAAAAAGGCAACTGGATTTCCGGTCAGATATTTCATGTTGACGGTGGTATGTCGTCACTCAAAGTTTAACATATGAAGATTCTACTAACAGGTGTTACAGGATATATTGCCCGGCGGCTGTTACCGGTTTTGCTGCATGACGGCCATGAGGTAGTATGCTGTGTGCGGGATAAGTACCGTTTCAGTACAAAAAATTATACCACCGAAAATTTAAGTGTAATTGAAGCTGACTTTCTGAATAAAGAGAGTCTCGAAAGTATTCCAAATGACATTGATATAGCCTTTTACCTCATTCATTCCATGTCGACTCAATCAGGGGACTTTGAAACCATGGAGCAGGTTTGTGCCGAAAATTTCCGTGAAAGGATTCAAAATACAAATGCCCGGCAGGTGATCTATTTAAGTGGAATTGTAAATGAAGCAGAGTTATCTAAACATTTGTCATCGCGAAAAAATGTGGAAAGCATACTAACGGAATCAACTTTCGCTCTAACGACCTTAAAGGCAGGCATTATTGTTGGTTCAGGAAGTGCTTCGTTCGAAATTATCCGTGATCTGGTTGAAAAACTTCCTGTGATGGTGGCTCCACGTTGGCTTGAGACAAAATGCCAGCCTATCGCTATCCGTAATATCATCGAATTTTTAACCGGCATCATTGGCAACACCGAAACCTATCATAAAAGCTACGATATAGGTGGACCGGACATCTTGACTTATAAGCAAATGCTGTTGCGTTTTGCCGCAATCAGGGGGCTAAAGCGAAAAATCATTGTTGTACCGATAATGACGCCTAAAATATCATCGTATTGGTTATATTTTGTGACAGCTACATCGTTTGCTTTAGCTAAGAACCTGGTAAGCAGCATGAAGGTTGAAGTAATCTGCTCACCGAATAATTTAGCTTCAATGCTGGGGATTTCATTAATTGATTATGACACCTCCATAAAACTGGCTTTTGATAAAATTGAGCAAAATCAGGTTGTGTCGAGCTGGAAAGATGCGCAAACAAGTGATCTGCTGCAAAAGGGTATTTCGCAGTTTATTGAAATACCCGTAAATGGCTGCTTTAAAGATGTCCGCAAAACCGAAGTTAATAACAGCCAGACTGTACTGAACAAAATATGGTCGATAGGTGGTAAAACAGGATGGTATTACGGAAATTGGCTTTGGGAATTCCGGGGTTTTATTGACAGACTGGCAGGCGGAGTAGGTATGCGTAGAGGCAGAAAAAGCGGCACTGACATATCTGCCGGCGATGCTTTGGATTTCTGGCGGGTCATCTATGCGGATCGTGACGAAAAAAGATTATTGCTTTATGCTGAAATGAAATTACCGGGCGAAGCATGGTTGGAATTTAAAATGGATGAACGCAATGTTCTTACTCAAACAGCTACATTCAGACCATTGGGATTACCTGGCAGGCTTTATTGGTATGCGGTTTTACCTCTTCACGGTTTTATTTTCAGTGGAATGATTAAAAAGATCGCATCCGGTTAAATTCAAAGACAAAATAAATATAGTCACTAAATTAACAGTAGAACCAAATTTCTTATGAATCAAATCCTTCCCCTTCGATCTCTTGGTAAATCCGATCTGATGATAACTCCGATTGGATTAGGATGCTGGCAGTTCAGCAAACAACAAAATATGGCCGGAAAATTCTGGCCAAACATGGAAGATGATCTCATTCAACAGATGGTACAAATCTCACTTGAAGGCGGTATCAACTGGTTCGATACAGCCGAGATCTATGGTAATGGTGCTTCGGAAAAAGCGCTGGCTGCATCTCTCAACAATATTGGTAAAAAGCCGGGCGAAATCATAGTGGCTACTAAATGGTGGCCAATGTTCAGATTCGCTTCCAATATCCTGAAAACAATAGATCAGCGGATAGAGGCACTTGCACCTTATCCTATTGATCTTTACCAGGTTCACCAGCCCTGGGGCTTTTCAAATGAAAAAGCCGAAATGGAAGCCATGGCGAGGTTGGTAAAGGAACACAAGATACGATATGTCGGGGTAAGTAATTTTTCGGCTGCACTAATGAGGTCCGCATGGGAAGCGCTTCAGAAGCACGGTATTCATCTGGTTTCCAATCAGGTGAGGTACAGCCTGCTCGATCGGAAAATTGAATCCAACGGTATCCTGCAAACTGCGAAGGAACTTGGAATTACAATAATTGCCTATTCCCCGCTGGCACAGGGCCTGGTTACCGGCAAGTTTCACGATAACCCGGACTTGCTGAAAAATATAGGCATGCGTAAATATTCTTCGGCGTTCAAATCCGCCGGACTTGAAAAGAGCAGACCATTGGTAAAAACGGTTCAGGAACTCGCGATCAAATATGGTGTTACTTCATCTCAGATCGCGCTTAACTGGCTGATCACTTTTCATGGCGAAACTGTGGTGGCGATTCCCGGAGCTACAAAAGAATCTCATGCAAAAGAGAATGCTGGGGCAATGATGTTCTCGCTTACTGCTGATGATCTATCTCTTCTTGACCAAAAGAGCAATTTGTTCAATAATACTTAGCAAGTTATTAAAAATTAAACAGATGGATGTAGAAATTTTATCGAGGATTCAGTTTGCCTTCACCATTGCATTTCATTACATATATCCACCCCTCAGTATAGGGCTTGGTGTCGCATTGGTTGTGTTTGAAGGGATGTATCTTCGCACCAAAGACAAACACTATGAGCAACTCACCAAATTCTGGATAAGGATTTTTGCCCTGATATTTGGCATTGGAGTCGCAACTGGAATCGTTATGGAATTTGAGTTCGGCACTAACTGGGCTGCCTATTCGCGGTATGTCGGTGATATATTCGGAAGCGCGCTGGCCGCTGAAGGCGTTTTTGCATTTGCACTTGAATCGACTTTCCTCGGTGTTTTGCTCTTTGGCTGGAATAAAGTGAGTCCCAAGGTTCATTTTTTCTCAACGATCATGGTAACGCTTGGCTCCATGTTTTCGGCCATCTGGATTGTGGTTGCCAACTCGTGGCAGCAAACTCCTGCGGGATTTAAAATTGTAGGAGAAGGAATGACTGCTAGGGCTGAGATTACCGATTTCTGGGCCATGGTTTTCAATCCGTCATCGGTTGACCGGATTTTACATGTGTGGATAGCTGCTTTTCTGGCAGGTACTTTCCTTGTTCTGAGCGTGCATGCTTATTATATTTTAAAGACCCGGTTTGTTGAGCAATCAAAAAAAGCATTCGGTGTAATCCTGGTGATTGCTACAATTTCTGCGCTTGCACAATTGGTTACCGGTCATAGTTCGGCCAATGGTGTAGCAGTAAACCAACCGGCCAAACTTGCTGCCTTTGAAGGGCACTACGATAGTTCAGCCGTGGCTGATATGTACCTGTTTGGTTGGGTGGACGACGCCGAACAAAAAGTCACCGGAGTAAAAATCCCCGGTGGCCTGACTTTTCTTCTGCATCAGGATTTTAAAACACCGGTTACAGGCCTCAATGCTTTTGATAAAAACGATAGGCCAGGTCAGGTAAACTTTGTTTTCCAGACCTATCACATTATGATTGCCATAGGCATTGCGCTTATCGGACTTACATTGTTGGCCTTGTTTTTATGGTGGAGAGGGAAATTATTTAATCAGCGCTGGCTGATGATTGTCTTTAGCTTTTCAGTGGTACTGCCTCAGATAGGCAATCAGGTAGGCTGGTATTCGGCTGAAGTTGGGCGTCAGCCCTGGGTGGTATATGGGCTTTTACGAACTTCGGATGCACTTTCTGAAAATGTCAGAGCCGGACAAGTTATGTTTTCACTTATCTTATTTACGATTGTATATCTGATCTTATTCGGCTTGTTTATCTATCTGTTGAATAAAAAAATACAAACCGGGATAGCGTCTCACGGATCAGATAAGAAATATGCCTCAACTAATTTAATTTCAGAATAATGGAAACATTTTTAAATATAGAACTGGGAACCTGGATGTTTCTTGTCATCGGAGCTGTTTTCAGCGGATATGCAATCCTGGATGGTTTCGATCTGGGCGCCGGGACAGTACATCTTTTTCTGCGCAAAGAAGAAAGCCGGCGGATTGCTCTAAATGCAATTGGGCCGGTCTGGGATGGAAATGAAGTTTGGCTGGTCATCGGCGGTGGAACGCTCTTTGCAGGTTTTCCCAAAGTATATGCAACCTTGCTTTCAGCTTTTTATATCCCATTTATCTTATTCCTGCTTTTACTTATCATGCGGGCCATTGCTATTGAATTCCGAAGCAAAGAGACTATGCGCTGGTGGCGGAATCTTTGGGATATCACCTATTCTGTTTCGAGCACGCTGATTGGCCTAACGCTTGGTGTGGTGCTTGGCAATGTTGTTCGTGGAATTGCCATTGATGGAAATATGATCTACAAGGGCGGGTTGCTGGATATTTTCAATCCTTATGCCCTGCTGACAGGTCTCACAGTAGTGGCACTTTTCGCGCTGCATGGTTCGGTTTACCTCATTATGAAAACGCAGGATAAATTGGCCGAACGGCTTGATTATATTTCCAAAATTGCGGGCATGATCTTCACCATCTTTTATGTGTTGTTATCAATTGCCACCCTGATGTTTGTTCCCCATGCAGCGGAAGAATTCAAAGCAATGCCAATCTTGTTTGTGATTCCTGTTATTACCCTTTTATTGCTTCTGAATGAAAGAAGATTAATTGTTAAGAAAAAATATTGGATGGCTTTTATGACATCAGCGCTTTTAACTTCATTATTACTGATAACCATTGCAATAGGCATATACCCCTATCTTTTACTTTCAAGCATCGACAGTGCTTTTTCGCTGACTATTGCCAATAGTGCTGCTTCTCAGAAATCTCTGGGCATCATTCTAACTTTTGTTATGATCGGAGCTCCGATGGTTTTGATTTATACCATTTTCCTCTTCCGAACATTCAGGGGAAAGGTAGTGCTGGACGATATGAGTTATTAGCAACGAAAAGTGAAGACCAGAAATCACTTTAAAAAACGGGCCTGCCCCGCACAGGTTTTAAATGCGGGGGAGAAACTGATAAGCCAATCTATTCAGAAAAACTCAAAAAAAAACACACAATGAAAGATCTCGCTTTAATTGCCCAGGTTATTGTAGCACTATCCATCGTAATTGTATGGGTATTCCGTTTCGATAATATCGTAAAAGAATTTAAACAATATGGCCTGAGCGATTTAACCCGCACGATGGTTGGCTCTGCAAAAATCGCATTGGCAACATTGCTTGTTGCTGGCATCTGGTATCCGTCGCTGGTTCTTATTCCGGCACTCAGTATGGCTTTCCTGATGCTTAGTGCACAATATTTTCACTTTAAAGTGAAAAACCCGTGGCAGAAAAGAATGCCATCGTTGGTTCTTTTGCTGCTTTGTCTTTTTATTGCTGCGGTATCTCTAAATTTAATTTCTTGATACGCTTAACCGAAATACTTATTCTTATTTCCAGTTTATCCTTTTTAATATACGGCGTTTCCTATTTTACTTCTCCGGATATGAAAAGTGAGTTTAAGCGGTTTGGGCTGGAGAAATTCGGACTGGTTACTGCAGTTTTGGAGATAAGCGGAGCACTCGGATTGCTTGTAGGATTCATGATTCATGTTATTTTACTGATCTCTTCAGGAGGCCTGGCGCTGCTGATGTTTTTTGGCGTTATCGCCAGACTGAGAGTCAAAGACAGTTTATGGGTTTCGTTGCCGGCTTTATTGTATATGGCACTAAATTCATATATCTTTTTTGAATCAATAAAAATTTTCCTTGATTAAAGAATCTGATGTACTTCATTACCAGAATAACGTCAACTTAAAATTAAATAAATGAACAACTTAATAATTATTGCACACCCCGATAAACAAAGTTTTTGTCATAGCGGCATCTTCAAAACTGTTTATAACACATTAATCGAGCATAAAGAAAATATAGATATCATAGACTTATATGAAGAAAAATTTGATGTGTTCGGTGATGAGCAAAAAGTTAATTTATACAAAGATCTGATTATAAAAACAAATCGGATATATATCATTTCACCGGTCTGGTGGTTCAGATGTACTCCTTTGCTTGAATCATTTTTTGATCAGGTATTGACTCCGGGATTTGCTTATAAGTTCATTCCTATTACAAAAACTTTGGCTATGCCAAAACCGTTTTTAACAGACAAAAAGGTAAGAACCTATCTGACACACGGAGCGCCTGCTCTTCCCGTGCTTACGCTATACATTAACTCTGTAAAGCTCAGACTTGTAATGGGAGTTTATTCTTTTGTTTTCGGCTGGTTTAGAACCAGGACCAGGCAATTTTGGTCCGTACCATTTGTCTCGGATGCAAAAAGAAAAAAATACTTGCTGAAAGTTGTTAAAGATGTTGAATACGACATTGCCAGAAAGAAGTAATATTCTTAGTAGGGTTTATCTAAATTTACAGAATGAATTAAAAACGGCATGAACTTATCATTTACTTCCTCCGAAACTGACAGAATAATTGAAATGGCGTGGGAAGACCGGACGCCCTTTGAAGCCATCAATATTCAATTTGGCTTTACTGAGGCTGATGTAATCACTTTAATGCGTAGAGAGTTAAAACGCGGCAGCTTTAATTTGTGGAGAAAGAGAGTGCACAGTGGTATTAGTCAAAAGCACGCTGAAAAAAGAAACCCGGAAATCAATCGCTTTAAATGCAGCCGTCAAAGAAACATTTCGATGAATAAAATAAGTAAGCGGTAAATGCGGAATGAAAAAAATAAACCATGAGCACTACAGGTATTCTCTTTCCACATCAATTGTTTGAACAAAATAGTCATATTTCAAAATGCAACATCATTTACCTGGTTGAAGAACAACTGTTTTTCAGGCAATACAACTTTCACAAACAGAAAATTGCGTTCCACAGAGCCAGCATGAAGTTTTATGAGAGCTATCTCCAATCAAAAAACATTCAGGTATTTTATATTGATTCATTCAACGAACTGGCGGATGTAAGAAATCTTATACCCTATCTGAAGTCGCAGAATATTCACACTTTCGAATATATCGACTCAACCGATTACTGGCTGGAACAAAGGATCAGCAAGGCTTGCAGTAAGTATAACCTGGTGGCGAATAAAAATTCTTCTCCATTATTTCTTAATTCTTCCGAAGAAATTGCCTCCTGGTTTTCCGGGAAGAAGCGGATGTTTCAAAAGAATTTTTATAAACGCCAGCGGCAAAGCAGAAATATATTACTGGACGATCAGCAAAAACCCATTGGCGGGAAATGGACCTACGACGATGAAAACCGTTTGAAATATCCTAAAGGAAAAACGCCCCCAAAAGTTGATTTCCCAAAACTAAATGCTTTTTATGCAGAAGCCCTTGTTTACACCGAAAAGCATTTCCCTGATAACTACGGAAGGATTAACCGCAATTTTATTTATCCGGCTACGCATGCCCAAAGCAAAAGCTGGTTGGAGGATTTTCTCAAAACACGGTTTTCAGAATTTGGGGCGTATGAAGATGCTATGGTTTCGAACGAAATCATTTTGCATCACAGCGTTTTAACACCCATGCTGAATGTCGGCTTGTTAACGCCTCAGTTTATTCTGGAAGAAGCCCTGAAGTATGCCGGCACACATGAAATCCCATTAAATTCCCTGGAAGGTTTCATTAGGCAGATAGTAGGTTGGAGAGAATTTATCAGGGCAATTTATGAATTGAAAGGCACGACAGAACGCACCCGCAATTACTGGGGTTTTACGCGAAAAATTCCTGCTTCTTTCTGGAATGGCACCACAGGAATAGAGCCTATCGATAATTCTATTAAAAAAGTTTTAGAAACCGGTTATTGTCATCACATCGAACGATTGATGGTATTGGGCAACTTTATGCTCCTGTGCGAATTCGACCCCGATGAAGTATATCGTTGGTTTATGGAACTGTTTATTGATGCCTATGATTGGGTGATGGTTCCGAATGTTTACGGGATGAGTCAATTTGCCGACGGCGGAATCATGGCCACTAAACCCTACATTAGCGGAAGCAATTACCTGGTGAAAATGAGTGATTACAAAAAAGGAGACTGGCAGGCTGTATGGGATGGTTTATTCTGGCGGTTTATGCACACACACCGGGATTTCTTTTTACAAAATCCAAGGTTAGGCATGTTGGTAAAGAGTTTTGATAAAATGACTTTGGAAACCCGAACTGCTCACTTGCAAAATGCAGAACTATATTTGGAAAAACTGACACAGCAGCATGTTGTAAGCCAATAAAAGAATAAACAATGTGTGACCAGAAAGTGTTAATAAACTAAAAGCGTAATTCATTTTTTAACAATAAAAAAACTGTTGCTCACGCCGAAACTGACATGAATAGTGAGCGTTCTTCGCATAACAGACGAATAATGGACAGCCGAAGGTTTTAGCCAAAACTTCATACTTAAAGAGAATATGAACAAAGACCTCCAAAATCATAAATGGCACTTATTTCCTTATCAGGATGTGTTAGGAATACTCAATACTTCATCAAATGTCCTTTCCACAGCCGAAGTTAAGATACGGCAAAAAGAATCAGGGCTAAATATCCTGCGCGGACAGGGAGGCGAAAGTGCTTTTAAAATTTTTATCCGGCAGTTTCTTAATCCTATTTTATTTATTCTTATCGGGGCTACTATTTTGTCCTTTGCATTGGGGAAAGTTGTCGATGGCATTGTGGTTTTTTCGGTAATTCTGATCATTATAGGTTTTGAGAAATGGGTGAGGCGAAAATATTATTAAATAATGAAAGTCAATGAAATAAATGAAAGACTTAGAGATAGCAAAAGCAATGAACCCCGATAATCCTTATTCATGTTTAATAATGATACCAATACAAACGATATGAAAAAAATAATCTTTTCAACGCTTATAGCATTCCTGCTTTTATGTTGGACGTCATCTATAAAAGCTCAGGCTTTGCTTGATCTGGAAATAGGTTTTGTTTCTACTGGTTATATGCTCCTCTCGAAACTAAATCAGAAGGTAGTTTGCCAAATGACATTTTCTTTGAAGGAGTAGTATTCCCTGCCAATACTGTACTTACAGGTACTTATAAATTTAATTCGTACAGACTGACATACCGGTACGATATTGTACAAAAACCCAGGTTTGAGTTTGGTTTAGGGTTCACTGCAAAAATCAGAGATGCTAAAATTGCACTTTCTTCATCCGGATTTACTTCTGAGAAAACGAATGTTGGATTTGTTCCCATTATTAATTTCAGGCTTTTATGGAAGATTGATGAAAAGTTTGGTATTCTTTTAGATGGTGATGCACTTGCCGCACCTCAGGGGAGAGCCGAAGATGTTCAGATTGCTGCAAAATATAATTTATCTGATAACTTTAGAATACGGGCAGGGTATCGTATTCTGGAAGGAGGTGCGGATAATGATGAAGTCTATAATTTTGCTTTATTCCATTATGCTTCCGTCGGAATATCTTATACTTTTTTAAATAAGAGAAAGTCATATTAATTTTACAAGTTTACCTTTGGCGATACTCTACAGATACGGAATCAATCTTACTGGAAAATAAACAATAGCCTAATAGTATACGTTGATTACTAAAAATAGAATTTTTATTTGAAAATGAGAAAGATAACCACCATAGAGCTAATCGAAAAAATTCAGGAAATCAGGGCATGTATCATTCATAACATGGAACGCTTTCAAACTGAAACATTCCCTGTACACCAAAACTATTCCTATGCAGCTAAAAACCTGGTTGACTATCTCTCTCTCCGGACTTTCGACATTCGCATTAAACAAGGGAACCTATCGTTTTTAGGCTTGTCTTCATTCTCAAATTCGGAAAGATATGTGCTTACAAACATCGATAATATTTTATACCACCTTAAAACTATACAGGGTCAGAGTGTTGAAGGATTGTTAAGTCCGGAAGAAAGTACCTGGAACTTTTTCACCACGCTTGAGTTGCTGGATCAAAATACAAACAGGCTCTTTGGCGAAAGCAACAACCAAATCAGCACCCGAATAATGGTTACCATGCCATCAGAGGCAGCCGGCGATGCAAAATACATAGCCGCCTTGTTGATAAACGGTATGGAAATAGCCCGTATTAATTGCAGTCACGACATTCCTGAGATTTGGGAAAGGATGATTGATGCCATACGCTTAGCCGAAAAACAAACTGGAAAACATTGTAAAATATACATGGATTTGTCCGGACCTAAAATTCGCTCAGAGAAAATACATCAACTCAAAAAGAAAAAAAGTCATGTAATATTGCATATTGGCGATCGGATCAAATTATACTCTACCGAAGCCGAGCTGAAAAATGCTATTAAGAAAAATGTTGCCAAAAAAACTTTTTCTGCGTTGGTTTCTATGAGCATTCCGAATGTTGTTGGAAACCTTGAAATTGGACACAATATTTGGTTTGACGATGGTAAAATTGGAGGTGTTATTGAGGATATATCTGCCAAAAATGCTACAGTTATTATAACTAAAGCCAGTTTAAAAGGAACAAAATTAAAGGAAGAGAAAGGTATAAACCTGCCCGACACGCATTTGCAACTTCCTTCGCTTACTGAGGAAGATATCAGTAATTTACCCTTTATAGCAAAACATGCTGATATTGTTGGATATTCATTTGTACGAACCGCTAATGATGTGACGCAACTGATGGATACCCTGTCGAAACTTAACCGTATGGATATAGGTATGGTGCTTAAAATTGAAAACAAAGAGTCGTTTAATAATTTGTCCGATTTATTACTTACTGCCATGAAATGGTCGAATATTGGCGTGATGATAGCCAGGGGAGACTTAGCAGTTGAACTTGGCGTTGAAAGGATTTCGGAAGTACAGGAGCAAATACTGTGGGTTTGCGAAGCAGCTCATGTGCCTGTAATTTGGGCTACACAAATACTCGAAAATCTTGCACAAACAGGTTTGGCTACCCGGGCCGAAATTACAGATGCTTCCATGTCGGTAAGAGCCGAATGTGTAATGCTCAATAAAGGCCCCCATATAATGGAAGCCATAACAACACTTTTAAATATTCTTCGACGAATGGAGGCTCACCAAAACAAAAAACAAGGCACGCTACGGCAGCTTTCTTTTGCAAATGAATTTTTTAACAAAGATGTGGAAAGGTTCATTTATAACAAATTATGATGAACGAAAGTATACTTTTATCATTCAGTTTTATTCAGCTTACCGATCCGGTACATCTGATCCAATACGGTGGTTTTATTCTTCTATTGGTACTCATCTATCTCGAAACAGGATTCTTCCTTGGACTGGTACTTCCGGGAGGTGACTACCTGATTTTTACAGCAGGATTGTTATGCGGAACCCACTACCTCGATATTCCTTTGCTGGTATTGGTTACAGCAATGATAGCTGCTGCTGTGCTTGGCGATTTTACGGGTTATGCCAAAGGAAAATGGCTGGGTCCGAAACTCTTCAATAAGGCTGATGCCAGGATATTTAAAAAATCCTACCTTGATAAGAGTAAGGCTTTCTATGAAAAATACGGGGTGTGGGCTTTTATAACAGGAAGGTTTTTGCCTGTTATCCGAACGATTATTCCGATGTTGGCGGGAGCATCCGGTATTTCGTTGGCCCGATTCAGCTACCTGAACGTTATTGGTGCGGTGATCTGGATTGGTTCGCTTACACCGCTTGGATATTATCTGGGTAAAGCATATCCTCAATTGATTAATTACAGTATCTATTTACTTCTCGGATTTATTGTACTTGCTTCATTTCCTATGTTGAAAATTTTGTTTTCAAAAATTAAAAAGAACTGATTATGGAAACTTTAGCAAAGGTGCATCCGGGAGAGATTCATTTGGATGTGTTTCAAAAGCCAATGAGCTCAAATTTACTACATGTCTTTTGGCTTATCACCTCTCAATGTATTCTTTGTTAGATAGTAACCAAAAGAAATAGCAGCAATTAGTGCAGCAATTGCAAAAAGTGTTAATGGATCTTCCTTAGAATAATCCAGAACGATTATTTTACGGGAAACCGCTATGAGACTAACAAGCAAGATAACCTCACCGTGAAAAATATTTTCATTAAGATACAATTTTACAGTTTCAAATAATTCAAAACCTATTAAAACAGTTAAGAAGAAACCGAAAATCTCCATTAACCCATTAATATCAATAATAATTCCATTAGACTCAAAAGGATTTGAAATCTCCCTAATAACAATAATTCCAACTTCAGCAGCAGAAAGAACAAGCACAAAAGCCATCAAGGATATCAAGGTTAAAATAATAATCCGTTCGATGGTTTTAATCAGTTTGTTGAATGTATTCATGGGAAAAGAATAATAACGGTTAATAACAAATTATTGCAAATGAAATAATGTTACATCTTGTAGAATTATACATATTGCTTAGTTGCCAGATCTATAATATTTTATTATTTCAAACTCGATTTTTTTATCCCACAATCTGGATAGTAAATCCTTTGCCATATTGTCGTAATAACCTGATTTTGCATTATCCCCAATAATTTTGTGCGCTTCTGCCAGTTTATACATTGTCGGAATATGCATATCATTAATTTGTAAACAAATCATATATTGGGTTATTGCTTCTTTATAAAACCCGTTTTCAACCAAGTTATTGGCATTTTTAAAATGAATTTCTATTTCCTTAATTTCATTGTCAAATCTTAATTGAATAATGTCTTGTGTTTTCGTTGTAACAAAAGA
>Ga0209724_1002968_pt1 | contig 14167 bp, 11 predicted proteins | sample grotaG_FD_184143 | JGI IMG/M metagenome (GOLD analysis project Ga0209724, IMG submission 184143) | Glacier valley bacterial and archeal communities from Borup Fiord, Nunavut, Canada, to study Microbial Dark Matter (Phase II) -... | ecosystem: Environmental > Aquatic > Freshwater > Ice > Glacier ...
GTCATCGCTCCGTCACATGCCTAACTTTGCAACAACTGTGATGGACGCCGGGCGGAATCGTCGATCGTGAAAATCTTGTCAATCGCGTTTACGTTCGGCGCACAGGTTTTTTCACTACACAGGGGTGCGAATGCGGGCGGCTGGACGGCATGGCCGCTGGACCGCAGGGCGCCTTTGCTCTCGGGGGCGGCGAACTTATGCGGTCTCGGTCGGGGGCGATGCAGATATGGCCGATTCAGACGTTAGGCGACCAATCGGCGCGCGCCGAGATCGTAGACGTCCTCTGCGCCCAGCAGATGCATGCGCGCGTCGAGGATGGTGAGCACCTCGCGTCCTGGCGCATTTGACGGAAACAGCATGCCGCCTTCGACCACCGTGACGCCGCCGGTGCCGAGCACGCGAAAGCGGCCGTGCTCGACTGCGACGCAGGTGTTCTCGTCGATCCCCAGTCCGAGCGCGGCGGGGGTTTGCGCGATGGCCGCCAGCAGGCGACCCATGCGGCCGCGCTCGGCAAAATGCTGGTCGATGATTACGCCGGGCAAAAGGCACAGGGCGGGCGCGAACAACACCTCGCCACTGGCAGGGGACTGCACGCCGGGGCCACGCTCGATCATCGTTTCGCTCATCGCGGACGCGCCCGCGCTGGTGCCCGCGACGAACCCGCCGCGCTCGTAGATCGCGCGCACCCGGTCCGCAGCGGGTGTGTCGAGGATCGTGTTGGTCAGGCGTTTCTGGTCGCCGCCGGTGAAGAAGACTCCCGCAGCGTTGTCGAACACCGCGAGCCGGGCGGGGTCGCTCGCCTGCGCCTTGTCGAGCGCGTGGAAGACTGTCAGTTCGCCCAGCCCGAGATCGGCGAACGCGCGGGTATAGTCATCGACATAGCCTTCCGGTTCGGCGGCGGCGACGGTGGCGAGCACCATGCGCCGCCCCCGCGCGCGAGCGGCGACTGCGCGCAGGATCGTGCGCCTCCCCGGCCGGATCGCGGTCTTCGTGGCCGCCGATGATGAACAATGCGCCCTGGGCGATTTCGATCATGCAAGGTCCCGATGCGGGGTGAAGGCATTCACCTGCGCCCAGCTTCCGGCAATATCAGTAACGGTCAAGACCGCGAGATCGCCGGGGGCGGCCTCGGACAGGACCGCGGCGATCGCGTCGCGCTCGTGAATGTGGGCAACGGTGTTTTCCGGCGCGACCCCGGCGGCGAGCGCGGCCTCGCGCTGGAGTGCGAGCATCGCGCCGCGCGCGCGGCCGCGCAGGCCGGGTTCCGCGCGCAAGTACAGGCGATCGAACGCGGGGGCGGCGGCGGCGGTGGCGGCGGCGGCGGCGATGAAGGCGCGGATGTCTTCGTCGCGGCGGTCGCCGGGAACGCACACAAGGCCGAGCGTACGTCGGTGCGCCGGGCGCAACCGCGTCACCAGATCGGCGAGCGCCGCCATGCTTGCGGGATTGTGCGCGTAATCGAGGATGATGCGCACGCCGCCCACGTCGGCGATATTGAGGCGGCCCGGGTTGGCATCGAAGCTCGAATGGAAGCCGCTCAACGCGAGGCGGATCTTGGCCGGGGGCACGCCGTGCGCGCGCGCGATGGCGATGGCGGCGAGCGCATTGGCCGTGTTGAAGGCGGCGGCGGCCATCAGGCGTTCGCGGCCGCCGGGTCCATAGAGCATGATCTGCCCGCCGCGCGGACCGGGTTCGCACACGGTGGCGGCCGCGCCCCCGGCGATATGCGCGGCGAGCACCGGCGACATCTCCGCGCCACCGTGCATCGAGAACCACGCGACCTTGCCGCCCGCACGGCGCGCCATCGCCCGCGTGCGGGGATCGTCGAAGTTGAGCACGCTGGTGCCGCGCCGGTGCATCACCTGCACCACCAGCGACTTCAGCCGCGCGAGGTCGCGCAACGTTTCGACGCCGCCCTGTCCCAGATGATCGGGGCTGACGTTGAGCACGCAGCCGATATCGGCGCGATCGAACCCCAGACCTTCGCGTAGCATCCCGCCGCGCGCGGTCTCGAGCACCGCGACCTCCACCGTCGGATCGCCGAGCACGAGGCGCGCGGATTTGGGTCCGGTGGCATCGCCCGTGTGGACGAGCTGCTCGTCGATCAGCACGCCGCTGGTGTTGGTGAGGCCGACGCACTGCCCCGCCTGGCGCAGGATGTGCTTGACCATGCGGCCGGTGGTGGATTTGCCGTTGGTGCCGGTGATCGCGATCACGGGGATGCGGCCGGTGGCGCGGCCGGGAAACAGCATCCGGATGATGGGTTCGGCGACGTTGCGCGGTATGCCCTCGCCGGGTGCGAGATGCATGCGCAGGCCGGGCGCGGCGTTGATCTCGACGATGCCGCCGCCGGTCTCGCGCACGGGGTTGGCGATATCGGGGGTGATGAAATCGATGCCCGCGATATCGAGGCCGACGATCGCAGCAGCACGGCGCGCGATGGCCGCATTGGCGGGGTGGATGGCATCGGTGCGATCGATCGCGGTGCCGCCGGTGGACAGGTTGGCGGTGGCGCGGAGTTCGACGATCCGGTCAGCTTCGGCAATGCTGTCCAGCGTGAGACCGTGCCGCGCGAGGTGGACTTGGAGCGCATCGTCGATCACGATGCGGGTAAGCACCGCACGGTGTCCTGCTCCGCGACGTGGATCGGCGTTGGTTGCGCGGATCAGCGCGGCGATGCTGGCGGTGCCATCGCCGACAACATGCGCGGGAACGCGCTGCGCGACCGCGACCACGGCACCGTTCACCACCAGAATGCGGTGATCGCACCCGCGCAGCAGTTCCTCGACGATGACGCGGCGGCCGTGCGGCGCGGCGATCTCGAACGCGGCGCGCACCTCCGACTCGGTGGCGCAGCCGAGCGTAACGCCGCGCCCGTGGTTGCTGTCGAGCGGCTTGACGACGAGCGGCCAGCGCAGCGTGCGGGCGGCAGCGGCAGCCTCGTCGGCCGTGCGCACCGCAGTGCCGCGCGGAACGGGCACGCCGCCTGCTGCGAGCAGGCGGCGTGCGAGATCCTTGTTCGCCGCGATTTCGGTGGCGATCAGGCCGGTGCGGCCGGTGACGCTGGCGCGGATGATCTGCTGGTGATGGCCATGGCCCAGCCGGATCAGGCTCGCATCGTTCAGGCGCTGGACGGGGATGCGGCGACGGCGCGCCTCCGCGACGAGCGCGGCCGTGCTGGGGCCGAGGCTGGCGCGGCGTGCGACGCGGCCGACGTGCGCGGGGCCGTCGCCGGAGGTGTGCGGCGCGATGCGATCGAGATGTTCGATGGCCGCGTGCTCACGCGGCAGCAGCGCGGCCACCAGTGCGAGTGCGGCGAGGCCTGCGGCAAGTCCGACCCCTTTGTCTTCATAGGCGTAGAGGATGTTGTAGACGCCGGGCTGTCGGCGGACCGCGCGCGTCTTGCCACGCGTGACGCCGTGGCCGCCCTGCACCTGGAGTTCGAGCGCGACATGTTCGGCGACGTGACCCAGCCACGTGCCATCGCGCAGCCGCCGCGCGAAGCCGCCGGGGACGGCGTAGCTGCACCCGTGCGCAGCGAGCCCGGGCAGACGCGCGAGCAAGGCTTCGGCAAAGCCCGGCAGGGTGGAGGTGGGGCGATTTGCAAACGTTCCCAGATCGAGCTGGATGCGGATCATCGACAGGCGCGAGAACAGGCTGGGGCCGCGGTAGACCGCGCGTTCGAGCACGCGCATCGGGGCGGGGGAAACAGGCGGGGCGGACATCGCGCGGCGGAACGCGCGGGGCACGCAAGAAGTGCGCCTATGTATTGTAAATGTTGAACGCGATGTTCTCGATCTGCGCACGCTCGATCACGATTCGCGCGATCGGCGCAGCGAAGCCGGCGGGCGCGCGATTGAAGCTACCCGCGCCGAGGCGAACGACGAACTTTTCGGCGTCGAGCAGCGTGAGCGCCTCGATCGTTTTGCCGCTGCCGAGCGCGAGCGATGCGATTACGCCTTCATAGCCGACGGTAAGACTGTCCGCCGCGATCCGGGTAAGGACGAACGCGCCGATCACACGCGGCGACGGATGCTCGATCTCGGCGGCGAGGCCCGCGAGATGGCCATAGAGAAAGCCTCTCGTACGATCGCGTACCCACGCGGTGTGCATCGCGCGGCGCACCCCGACGAACCCGACGATGGTGAGCGTCGCCGCCTGCGCCATGAGATAAACAAGGGCGTGGGCGGTGAGCGGGTGCGCCTTGGCGACGAGCGCGATCGCAAGCGCATAGGGATCGGGGTCGATCGCAAACGCGGCCGGGCAGAAACCGATGCGGCACGGTTGCGCAAGCGCGATGGCGAGCGTTGCCCAGACGAGGTGGAGCGCTGCGGCCGCGCCGACGACGATGCCGATCGTACCGAACGAATTGGGTGCGGGCGGCGTCGCGCGGATGACCGCGCCATCGCGTCCGGCGAACAGCGCCGCGTGGGCGGCCAATCCGGGAGCGAGGAGGAGGACGGCCCAGATCAGCTCGAAGCTGAACGTCAAGCCTTGGCGGCCGTTGCAGCCTTCCCGGTGTCGACAACAGCGGCCGTTTCAGGCGCGGGCGGGACGATCCGCCAGCCATTTTCATCCCGCGTGCTTGCAGCGCGCACCGCATCCCATCTTCCGTAACGCCGGAGCGTTTCGCGCCCCCATTTGATCATGGCCTCGTTGTTGATGAACATCGTGCTCATGGCAATTCCCTGAGCGTTGGTCTGTTGGCGACCTGTAAATACGCCACATCGGGTCCGGTTTCCAGTATCGCACCGTGGCGGCCTTGCGCGCGTCTTCAGGCGGCAAGGCGGCCTTCGTGCAGGCGGACGATGCGGTCCATGCGCCGGGCGAGCGCTTCATTGTGCGTGGCCACCAGCGCGGCGGACTGTTCGGTGCGCACGAGCGCGATGAATTCGTCGAACACGCGCGCGGCGGTGACTTCGTCGAGATTGCCGGTGGGTTCGTCGGCGAGGACGAGCGCGGGGGCGTTGGCGAGCGCGCGGGCGACGGCCACACGTTGCTGCTCGCCACCGCTGAGCTGCGAGGGGCGGTGCGACAAACGGGCGGCGAGGCCGAGATCGCCCAGCAGCGTATCGGCGCGCGCGCGGGCGTCTGCGGGGAGGCGGTTCTGGATCAGCAAGGGAAGCACGACGTTTTCGCGCGCGGTGAAATCGGGGAGCAGGTGGTGGAACTGGTAGACGAAGCCGATGCGCTCGCGACGCACGCGGGTGCGATCGGCGTTGGAGAGGTTCGCGGCCTCCACGCCGTCGATCAGGATACGGCCGCCGAAGCCGCCTTCGAGCAGGCCGACGGCTTGCAGCAGCGTGGACTTGCCCGAGCCCGACGGCCCGAGCAGCGCGACGATCTCGCCGCGTTCGACGGTGAGATCGACGCCGCGCAGGACTTCGATCGTGGCCGAGCCTTGCGTGAAGCTGCGCGTGAGGCCGATGGTTTGGAGCGCGGCGCTATTCATAGCGCAGCACCTGCACGGGATCGGTACTCGCCGCTTTCCACGCGGGATACAGCGTGGCGAGGAAGCTCAGCAGCAGCGCGATCAGCACGATGCCCGCGACCTGCACAGGATCGACCTTCGCGGGGAGTTTGGTCAGGAAATAGATGGACGGGTTCCACGCGTTCTGGCCGGTGAGCCACGAGACACCATCGACCAGCGCCTGACGCCACGTGATGAGCGCGAAGCCGAGCGCGACGCCCGCGGCCACGCCGGCCGCGCCGGTGAGCGTGCCGACGGTGACGAAGATGCGCAGCATCGCGGCGCGCGAGGCACCCATGGTGCGCAGGATTGCGATATCGCGCTTCTTGGCGCGCACCAGCATGATCAGCGAGGACAGGATGTTGAACACCGCGACGACGATGATGATGGCCAGCACCCAGAAGGTGACGACGCGTTCGACCTCGAGCGCGCCGAAGAGCGAGGCGTTCATCGTCTGCCACGGGACCACGGCGGCCTGCGCGCGGATTTTGGGGGCGAGCGGGGCGAGGATGGTATCGGCGCGATCCGGATCGCTGGTGGTGACCTCGATCATACCCACGCTGTCGCCCAGACCCAGCAGGGTCTGGGCACGATCGAGCGGCATGACGACGAACGCCTTGTCGAAATCGAACACGCCGACCGAGAAGATCGCGCCGATGCGGTAGGCGACGATGCGCGGCGCGGTGCCGAACGGGGTGGCCTCGCCCTGCGGCGAGATCAGCGTGAGATCGTCTCCCACGTGCGCGCCGAGCGAGCGGGCGAGTTCGAGGCCGATGGCGACGGTCTGTGGATTGGCGAGCGACGCAAGGCTGCCCGATTCGACGTTGGAGGCGACGACCTTGGTGGCTGCAATATCGGCGGGAAGCATCCCGCGCACGATCACGCCCGCGACGCGGCCGCGAAAGCTTGCCATCAGCGGCTGTTCGATCATCGGGATCGCAGCGGTGACGCCGGGCGTGGCGCGGGTGGCGGCCAGCACGGGGCGCCACGCGGGGAGCACGCCGTCATAGCCCTGGACGATGGCGTGGCCGTTGAGGCCGAGGATGCGATCGAACAGTTCGGCGCGAAAGCCGTTCATCACGCTCATGACCGCGATCAGCGCGGCCACGCCGAGCGCGACCGCGATCAGCGAGATGGAGGCGACGAGGAAGATGAAGCCCTCGCCCTTGACCGGGCGGAGGTAGCGCGCGGCGACGAGGCGTTCGTAGCGGGTGATCACAGAAGGATGATCGGCGGGGTTTGCCCAAGCTCGCGAGAGTGTATCCAAGTTTCAAAAACGTAAGCCCAACGATGAGCCCGTTCATAGTGGAAGCCTTGGGTCTCCATCAGTCTGACTAGTCGCGCGAACAATTGCCAACTCCGTTCCTAAACGAGTTCATCATCGAAACTCCAGTCTGCCATCGAACCGGATCCACCCCATCAGTTAAGACTGGCATACTCCTCTTGTAAGCGCTCGGGAGCGTTATGTGCGATGAACGCGAGTTCCCGCGCTGCTGCGGCTCGGTAATCCGCAACAGGTTCGAATAGCCGCGCAATCTGCTCACAAACTTCGTCCAAGTCCGACTGGAAGCTCACCCCTTCACCCGCGCCAGCGCATCCTGCGCGGACAGCTCGACCTTCTCCCCCGTCGCGCGGCGCTTCAGCTCCACCGTCCCCGCCGCCACACCCTTCGGGCCGATGACGATCTGCCAGGGGAGGCCGACCAAATCGGCGGCAGCGAACTTCGCGCCGCCGCGCTCGTCGCGGTCGTCATAGAGCGCGGCTTCGGGGCCGAGCTGCGCGTAGAGCGCGTCGGCGGCCGCGGTGCAGGCGGGATCATCGGCGCGCAGGTTGATGATCGCAGCCCTGTAGGGCGCGATGGCATCGGGCCAGATGATGCCGTCCTTGTCGTGGCTTGCCTCAATCGCCGCACCAACGAGGCGGCTGATGCCGATACCATAGCTGCCCATCAGCGGGGTGACCTGCGTGCCGTCCCGCCCCTGCACGCTCATGCCGAGCGCCTTCGTATATTTGTCCCCGAAGAAGAAAATATGGCCGACCTCGATGCCGCGCGAGGTGCGCAACGCATCCCCGGCGGCGGCTTCGGCAGTCATATCGCGTTTCTCGTCGGTGGCGGCGTAATCGGCGGTGAGGCCGGACACGTAAGCGGCGAGCGCGTCCGCGTTGTCGGCGTCCACGTTGGTCGCTCGGGCAGCTTCCCAGTTGCGGTGGTAGAAGACTTCGCTCTCACCTGTAGGGGCGAGGACGATGAACTCATGGCTGAGATCGCCGCCGATGGGGCCGGTATCGGCGCGCATCGGGATCGCTTGCAGGCCCAGCCGCGCGAAGGTGCGCAAATAGGCGACGAACATCCGGTTGTAGCTGTGGCGGCCGCCCGCCTCGTCGAGATCGAAAGAATAGGCGTCCTTCATCAGGAACTCGCGGCCGCGCATCACGCCGAACCTAGGCCGAACCTCGTCACGGAACTTCCACTGCACTTGGTAGAGGATGCGCGGCAGATCGCGGTAGCTGCGCGCGCCATCGGCGAAGACGCGGGTGAACAGCTCCTCGGCGGTGGGGCTGTAGAGCATCTCGCGGTCGTGCCGGTCCTTCAGGCGCAGCATCTCGGGGCCGTAGGCGTCGTAGCGGCCACTCTCGCGCCACAGATCGGCGGCCTGAATCGTGGGCATCAGGATCTCGAGCGCGCCCGCGCGGTCCTGCTCCTCGCGCACGATGCGTTCGATGTTGCGCAACACGCGTAAGCCCAGCGGAAGCCAAGCGTAGATGCCCGCTGCCGTCTGGCGCACCAATCCTGCGCGCAGCATCAGCTGGTGGCTGACGATCTGCGCGTCTCCCGGCGTTTCCTTGAGCAGCGGCAGCGTGTAGCGAGAGAGGCGCATGGGCGGGACAGGTTCCGGGGTGCGGGCGAGCGGCCGCGTCTAGCCGCAGCGTTGCGCGCGCGCAACGCACGTCCCGCAATCGCACCTGCCCGTTTGCGGGGCGGTTGACGCGCGAACGGGCAAGGGCGAGCAGGAGCCAAGCCTTTCGGGGAGGCCAAGCCGGTCCGCCCGGCGCTGGACGACGCGCAAACAAGCGTCGCCGCGCCGGGCGTCGATCGCCCGGCTCGTTGCCGATCGCACTCTTCTTGGGGTTATGGGTCTGGTGAGACCTCGGTGGCTGGCTCGCTGCGAGCGCGTGGCGCTTGGCGCGGCCCGCCATTACTTTGTTGCGGTGATATTCACGGCATTCGAAGACTTTAGGATATTTGCGACAGGATGTTGGAATGTCCGAGTGGTAGGCCGCGAGCAAGCAGCAGCGCCGTGGCGGTGGCGCGCAGGACGAGGCGGAGCGTGACGAATGCGTTCATCGACAAGGGATGATCGCTTCGGCGAGACGGGGGGAAGGGCTTGCCTGCTTACATTGGTTGACAAGGCGTTCGCCTGGCGCGACCATCAAGCCCGAAGAGGGAGCTGCGATGCGCCTCATACGATCGACGGGTCTTATCTTGGGGCTGGCACTCGCTTCCTGTCCGGCGGGTGCGGGTGCGGCGGAGCCCAACCTGAAGGGCAAGCCGTTTCCCCACTATTCAGCAAAATACGACCATGATTCGCAGGGCTGGTCCAAGTTGGTCGACGACTGGCGGGCGGTAAATTGCGGTGCGCCGCGCCCCGAGCGTGCCGGGTTCACGAGTGGGCACAAGTTTCAGAAGGCGGATGCGATCTGGCAGGCGTGCAACCCGCCGGTGCCGGCCCCTCCCCCATCGGGTAACCATCCGGACAAGAATTGATATCAGACGGCGCTTGCTTCGAGGTGCGCGCGGAACCTGGATCGTATGAAGGAGAACCAGCCATGACGACCGACAGTTCCGGACCCGACGACGATCCAGACGCGCTGCCCGCCGACCCACCCGCCGACGATGGCGGTCCAGTTCCGGGTCCGGGTCCAAGCCCGGGCCCACGTCCGGACGATCCCGCGCCTGCGCCTGCCGCGCAATCCGAGAGCGCGGCATCGCCAGGCGTGGCGGCTCGGTCCGCGCGCGAACGCAACCATCCCTGAACGGAAATCCCCTGACATGAACCGCACGATCCCTCGTCCTACGGCGCGCATCCTGGCAGCGTCTGCAATCTTGCTGGCCGCGCTCGGGGCGTGCACGCGGCATGGCGACAATCATCCGGCCGCGGCGGCGCATGCGCCGCCGCCGCCATCGGGCAATCATCCGGCCGCGCAGCGGTAAGCGGTCTTTAGATCCCCGCGCGGGTGAGCCCGGCGCGTTCGGTGGCGGCCCAGGTGGCGCAGCGGGCGACGACGGCGCGGAAGCGCGGCTCGGCGGCGAGCCCGGCGAGTTCGGGCGAGCGATCGAGCGGGGTCGGGCCGCCGCATACGATTGCAGGATCGCGCGAGAAGGCCACGGGGACAAGCCGGGCGACCGCGCCCGTGCGATCGCCATCGGCCGCCAGCAATGCCGCCCAGACCCATGCGGATTGCGCGGGCGCGAGGCCGCGCGATTCGACGAGGCGCAAGCGGCTGAGCGCGAGCGCGCGCACCCGGCGCGCGTCTGCGCTGCGCCCGACCTTCTCGAGTGCCAGCGCGAGCGACGGCGTGAGATCGAGCACGTTGGGATCGAGCGTCTGGCCGAGCCATGCCTCCGGCGAGCCGTAGCGCGCATCGTAGAGCGCCACGAGATCGGCCCAGCGCGCCCGCGCGGTATACGCAGTCGCGGCATAATAGGCCTCGCCCGAAGAGGCCCAGAGTGCCGGACCGGCCGCGCGGGCCCGGGCGATTGCCGTATCGGGATCGCCGCGCAGGACGGCCGCCATCACCGAGCCGGGATCGCGGGACGCCTTAAGCGCGAGATCGAAGCGGAACAGGTTGACGCCGATCGCGGCGAGCGTTTCGGCAGCCTGCGGGTCGCCGGGGCTGGCGGCATCGACGCGCCGCGCGAGCAGGGCGGCCTGCGCATTGGCCCCGGTGCGCAGCGCGGCCGCCATTGCGACGCGATCTGCGGCAAGCCGATCGGGTGCGATGGCGACGAAGCTTGCCGCGAGCCGCGCGATCTCGTCTGTGGCACCGATACGCTGAAGCGTGAACATCGCGGTCACGCGCGGGCGGAACCAGAGCGGCTCGAGCGCGACCGCCTGGCGCATGACGCCGGCGGCCTCGGTCAGATCGCCGTTCTGCGAGAGCGCGTAGCCGAGCCAGTTCAGCGTTTCGACGCGATGCGGATCGAGTGCGACTGCGCGGCGGAACTCGGCGATCGCGCGCGTGCCGTCTCCGGCCTCGATCGCAACCATGCCGAGTGCGGCGCGAGATTGCGATAGATCCGGCGCGAGGGCGGCAGCGCGTGCGGCATAGCCGCGTGCGTCGGCAACCGCCCGGGGCACAGGCGTGCGGCCATATTGATCGGCGGCGAGGAGCACCGAGACTTCAGCGAGCGAGGCGAAGGCGGGGGCATAGTTCGGATCGGCGGCGATGGCCTCGCCCAGTAACACGCGCGCGCGTTCGAGTTCGGCGGGCTGGCGGGTGCGCGCAAGCTGTCGGGCGGCGAGGTAGCGCGTGTAGACGGCGGGGGTGGTCTGTGGGGCTTTGGCGGCGGGTGTGCTGCGATCGAGCGCGCCGCCGAGCTTGGCGGCGACTGCGTGGCCGATCTCGTCCTGCACCGCGAAGATATCGTCGACGCGGCGATCGAATGCGTCAGCAAGGATCGACTGTTCGCCGGGCAGTTTGATCAGGCGCACGTCCACCTTCACCCGGCCCGGCGCGCTGCGGACGCTGCCTTCGAGCAGGTGGGTGACGCCCAGATCGCGCTCGATCGCACGCGGATCGCCCGCGTGCGCGGCAAGCATCGCGGCCGAGGTGCGGCCCAGCACGCGCAGCTGCGGATCGCGCGCGAGCACGTCGAGGATTTCCTCCGCCACGCCCTCGGCGAACGCGCCGCCATCGGGTGTGTGCGACATGTCTGCGAAGGGAAGGACGGCGATGGTGGGCGGGGTGACGGCGGCGGGCCGGGTCCACGGGTGCCAGGCTGCTACTCCGATGAGCGCGGCCACGGCGGCGACGCCCATAGTACGCGCGAGGGTGCGGCGGCGGGGCGGGGCGAGCGCGGGGCTGGCGGCGTGGGGCACCTCGGCGGGGCCGTCGGCGAGTTTGTGGAGCGCGCGCGCGAGGCGATCGAGCGCGGGATCGCCGGACGCGCCATCCCATGCCGAAAGATCGAGCGCCTGATATTGGCGAAAGCCGATGGGGGGCGCGGTGGCATCGAGGCGGACGGGGACGAGGCGGCCCTTGTCGCGGCCGATGGCCGCCTCGTCGAGCACCCAGTCCGAGCGCGCGGACGCAGCCGACCAGGCGACCACCACGGCATCGGCTGCGGCAAGTTCGGCCTCGATCTCTGCAGCGAAGGCGGCACCGCCCTCGAGCTGGCGATCGCACCAGACCGCGAAGCCGCGCGCGACAAGCGCATCGGCGAGCGCGTGCGCGCGCACGGCGTCGGGGCGAGCGTAGCTGAGAAATACGCGCAGCGCGTTGTGCGGTGTGTCGCTGGCCGGGCTGCCCATCGGCAAAGGTTAGCGCGGTTGCGCGCGCGGCGGAAGCGCGGGGTTCGCTAGCCGAGCAGATGCTCGACGATTCGGTCGGCGGCCTGTTCGGGAGTGAGTTCGGTCGTGTCGATGCGTATTTCGGGCGCGGCGGGGGGTTCGTAGGGGCTATCGATGCCCGTGAAGTTCTTGAGTTGGCCGCTGCGCGCCTTGGCGTAGAGGCCCTTGACGTCGCGCGCCTCCGCCTGGGCGAGCAGTGTATCGATGTGGATTTCGACGAACTCGCCCGGGGCCATCATCTGGCGGACCATCTCGCGCTCGGCGCGGAACGGACTGATGAACGCCGCGATGACGATCAGGCCTGCATCCGCCATCAGGCGCGCGACTTCGCCCACGCGGCGAATATTTTCGACCCGATCCGCATCGGTGAAGCCCAGATCGCGGTTGAGGCCGTGGCGCACGTTATCGCCATCGAGAAGGAAGGTATGGCGGTTCATCCGCACGAGCTTCTTTTCGACGAGATTGGCGATGGTGGACTTGCCGGCACCGCTTAAGCCGGTGAACCAGAGGACGGCGGGTTTCTGGTTCTTCAGGTCCGCATGGCGCTCGCGCGTGATATCGAGTGCCTGCCAGTGGACATTCTGGCTACGACGCAGCGCAAAGTGGATCATGCCCGCGCCGAGCGTTGCGTTCGTGATTTTGTCGATCAGGATGAAGCCGCCCAGATCGCGATTTTCAGAATAGGGCTCGAAGACGAGCGGCTTGTCTGTGCTCAGATTGGCGACGCCGATCGCATTGAGTTCGAGCGTCTTGGCGGCGAGATGCTCCATCGTGTTGACGTTGATCTGGTATTTTGGCTCCTGTATCGTCGCCGAGACGGTCTGGGTAGCGAGCTTGAGCCAGTAGGCGCGCCCGGGTAGCAACGGTTCGTCCGCCATCCAGACAAGCGTTGCTTCGAACTGGTCGGCGACCTGGGCAGGCGCGTCGGCGCGCGCGAGAACGTCGCCGCGCGAGCAATCGACTTCGTCGGCAAGAGTCAGCGTGACCGACTGGCCCGCCACGGCGTGCGCGAGATCGCCGTCCTGCGTGACGATGCGCGCAACGGTGGAGGTGCGGCCCGAGGGGAGCACGCGCACAGCATCGCCGGGCGCGACGGTGCCGGTGGAGATCAGGCCCGCAAAGCCGCGGAAATCCAGATTGGGGCGGTTCACCCACTGGACGGGGAGGCGGAAGGGTTTGCCCTGATCGGCAGTAACATCGAGCGGCACGGTTTCGAGGTGGCGGATGAGCGGCACGCCGGTGAACCACGGCGTGTTGGCGGACAGGCTGGCGATATTGTCTCCGACGAAACTCGAGATCGGCATCGCAGTGAAATCGCCGATGCCGATCGACGTGGCGAAAGCGCGGTAATCGGCGACGATATCCTCGTAGCGCACGCGGTCGTAGCCGATGAGGTCCATCTTGTTGACCGCAAGGACGAGACTGCGGATGCCGATGAGGTGCGCGAGGTAGGAGTGACGGCGTGTCTGGGTGAGGACACCCTTGCGTGCATCGATCAGGATGATCGCGAGATCGGCAGTGGACGCGCCGGTGACCATGTTGCGCGTATATTGTTCGTGGCCGGGCGTATCGGCGACGATGAACTTGCGCTTGTCCGTGGAGAAGAAGCGGTAGGCGACATCGATGGTGATGCCCTGTTCGCGCTCGGCGGCGAGGCCATCGACCAGCAACGCGAAATCGATGTTTTGGCCCTGCGTGCCGACGCGCTTGCTATCGGCTTCGAGCGCGGCGAGTTGGTCCTCGAAGATTGTCTTGCTGTCGTAGAGCAGGCGACCGATCAGCGTGGATTTACCGTCGTCCACACTGCCGCAGGTAATGAAGCGGAGCAGCGATTTGTGCTGATGCTGGTCCAGATACGCGTCGATGTCGGTCGCGATGAGGTCTTGCGCCTGGTAGCTTGGCTGGGCGGCGGTATCGGCCATCAGAAATAGCCCTCCTGCTTCTTTTTTTCCATCGAGGCTGCCTGATCGTGATCGATCACGCGGCCTTGGCGCTCCGACGTGGTGGTCAGCAGCATTTCCTGGATGACTTGCGGCAGCGTCGTCGCCTCGCTCTCGACCGCGCCCGAGAGCGGAAAGCAGCCGAGCGTGCGGAAGCGGATCGAGCGTTCCGTGGTCTCGACCTT
>Ga0209724_1002975_pt1 | contig 14130 bp, 20 predicted proteins | sample grotaG_FD_184143 | JGI IMG/M metagenome (GOLD analysis project Ga0209724, IMG submission 184143) | Glacier valley bacterial and archeal communities from Borup Fiord, Nunavut, Canada, to study Microbial Dark Matter (Phase II) -... | ecosystem: Environmental > Aquatic > Freshwater > Ice > Glacier ...
CGGCGGTTTCAGCAGCTATATCACTTCCGCTACCCACTGCTATTCCAATATCTGACTGTGCCAATGCAGGTGCATCGTTTACACCATCACCCGTCATAGCAACAAATTCCCCCTTGCTTTGCAGTTCCTTTATTTTTTCTAATTTTTGGTCGGGCAATACTTCTGCAAAAAAACTATCCATGCCTAATGTTTTGCTTACACTTGCTGCAACTTTATTATTATCGCCGGTTAATAATATTGATTTGATTTTGTTTTCTTTTAAGGTTTTTATTGCTTCTGCAGATTCAGGCCTTATCTCATCCGACAATGCGATGTAGCCAGCTAATTTATCATTCACCATTACAAACACAACAGTTTCCGTATCGTTGGCAGCAAAACCTTCGGGCATGGCAATATTTTTTTCTTTTAAATAACCAGGACTCACCACCAGTATTTTTTTACCTTCCACTGTAGCCTCAACACCTTTACCTGTAATAGCTTTAAAATTTTCTGTGGCAGGGATGGTTATTTTTAAATCTATTACTTTTTGTAAAATACCAGTTGCAATGGGATGTTCAGATTGTTGTTCCAATGCAGATGCCAGGCGGATGATTTCATTCTCATCAAATTCTTTTTGCAGTGATACAACTTTAGATACTTCAAATTTGCCAATCGTCAATGTTCCTGTTTTATCAAAAACAATAGTGGTGATTTTCCTGGAGTTTTCAAAAGCAGTTCTGTTCTTTATTAACAACCCATTCTTTGCTGATAAGGCCGTTGATTTTGCAACAACTAATGGTACTGCCAATCCTAAAGCATGGGGGCAACAGATAACAATTACTGTTACCATTCTTTCCATGGCAAAGGCTAAAGATTGCCCGGTTAAATACCAATATAAAAATGTGCCGATACCTGCTACGATTGCAATAATGGTTAACCATTTTGCCGCCGTATCTGCCAGTAACTGAGTTTTAGATTTTGATTTTTGGGCATCGTCCACCAGCTTTATAACCTGCGATAAATAAGAGTCTTTCGCAGCATGGGACACAGTTACTTTTATAGACCCATTTCCATTTATAGCACCTGCAATAACTTTTTCTCCTACTACTTTTTTTACTGGTTTGCTTTCGCCTGTAAGCATACTTTCGTTGAGATAACTTTCTCCTTCTAATATAATTCCATCGGCTGCCACTTTTTCGCCAGGCTTCACCAAAATTATATCCTTTTCCTTCAGGGTTTCGGTCTTTACATCATGCACCATGTCGGGCATCACCATGTGTGCATCAGCAGGCATCAGTTGTACCAGCAATTCGAGCTCTTTGGACGCCCCTGCTATTGATTTCATTTCTATCCAATGCCCCAAAAGCATGATGAGTATTAGTGTGGACAGTTCCCAGAAGAAATCCATGCCTGCTAATCCAAAAACTATTGCTACACTATATGCATAAGCAACTGTGATGGCAAAGCCAATCAAAATCATCATACCCGGGCTCTTTGTTTTTACTTCATTCACAAATCCTTTTAAAAAGGGCCAGCCGCCATAAAAAAATACTACTGATGATAAGGCAAATAAGATATACGGAGAACCTGTAAACTGCCAATTGACACCAATAAATTTCTGTATCATAGTTGATAACAGCATAATGGGAACAGTAAGTATCAGCACCACATAAAACCTTTTTTTGAAATCGGCTATCATCATATTATGGTCATGACCTTCCATACCCATTGGGGCATTTCCGTGCTTAGAGTGATCCATTTTGGAATGATCCATAGTTGTGGGCTTGCCGGTATCAGCCTTATCTTTTTCTTCCTGCGGTTTAACAACCGGTGGCGATGCCGGAGTCTCCGCTTTATCTTCTGCTGATTTAACTGCCGCTGTGGTTGGTGGAAGTACATCGGGAGTTTCCTCCGCAGGCAGCTTGGTTTCAGTCTTGAACTTTTCTTCTGGCGGTTTTACAACCAGTGGTTTTGCCGTGTCTTCCGGCTTAAAGGACTCATAACTTCTTTGGCGCACGGCAGACTTGATATCGGCGACCTCAAGACGGGTTTCGTCGTAGCGCACCGTGGCGGTTGCTGAAGCGTAATTCAGTGTAACACTTTCCACACCCGGCACCTCGCCAATATGTTTTTCCACTTCCTCTACGCTCCATACTGATAGCATGTCATGTACATTGATATTGCTCGTTTTCATGATCTTTAATTGTTTTACTATTAAATGCCTGCACCATCAAAGTTTGTCTGTATTTGTAGTTGGTGGAAGCTCGTGGTGCCCAATTATCTTTCTACATTTCATCTTTTTTGTGACCAGCATGTTCTTCCTCCTTTTCTTTATTTACCGGAGGCATGGTTTCAGTCTTGTCCATTTCCTCCGGGGGTTTTACTACAGGCGGTGTTGCCGGGGCTTCTGTTTTATCTTCTACAGGCTTCTCTTCCTTTTCCTCTGGCGGTTTGACTGCAGGTGCTGTTGCCGGGACTTCCGCTTTATTTTCTGTAGGCTTGACTTCCGTTTGAGGTTGATCCGGCGCATCGGAATCATAACTTTTTTGGCGCACGGCGGACTTGATATCGCCAGCTTCAAGACGGGTTTCGTCGTAGCGCACTGTGGCGTTTTCCGCAGCGAAATTAACTGTAACACTTTCAACACCCGGCACCTCGCCAATCCGCTTTTCCACTTCTTCTACACTCAATACCGACAGCATGTCGTGGACATGAATAATGCTTGTTTTCATAATCTTTAATTGTTTTACTATTTGAAATGAATGTTGTTTAATGTTTGATCATATAATTAAGGAAATTTCAGATGAAGTGATTCAAGGTGATCCGTGAGAACTTTTGCAACGGCATAGTTACGATGCCATCGTTTATCTGCCGGTATAATATGCCATGGATGCCCATTACATTTGTTAATGATCATCTCATACACATCCATGTAATCATCCCACTTGTCTGCTGCCGCTTCATCTTCCTCTGCATACTTCCATAGTTTATGCGGCTGGGTTAATCGTTCTTTAATCCGCTTTTTTTGTTCTTCTTTTGAAACGTGCAGAAAGAATTTCAAAACATGAGTATTACTCAATTCAAGATGCTGTTCCAAACTATTAAGCAATTGGCACCTGTGGTGAAGACCTTCTTTTGAAAGTTTATTTTCTATGGACGGAACAAGGATATCTTCATAGTAAGAACGGTTGAAGACCTGGATCATTCCTTTGGCAGGAAAGTGAGGATAAACACGCCAGAGAAAATCATGCGTTAATTCTTCTTCCAAAGGTTTTTTAAATGATTTTACCTGTACTCCCATTGGGTTCATACTTGTCATTACATGCCGAATACTTCCGTCTTTACCGGAAGTATCTACACCTTGAAAAATAATAAGTAATGCAAACCGGGCATCAGCATAAAAAACATTTTGCAGGTCAAAAAGTTTTTTATGAAATCCCTCCAATTCTTTGTTACATTTTTGCTTTGAAAATTTTTCGGGCGGCGATGTGAGAAAATTTTTCAGTTTAATCATTCTTAAATTTACTTCGGTTAAACCATTTTCTTTTTTTTTGCAGCAACGGTTATTTTCAAGTCCGTCTTCTTGGCAATTTTTTTTATGGATTTAATAACAGCTTTTTCAGTTTTATTTTTAGTTTCGGCTTTATTATCTTTTAGTACCTTTTCAATTGCTGTATGTAATTTCTTTTCAAGTGCTTTGCGTTTTATTTTTTTCATAATATTTTTTAGTTATTGTAAAAGAGTTTCTTTAATAGTATAATGTCCCGATTTGCTAAGTTGTGCCTGCAAGTCTTTCACATCAATTGCTTCGCTCATCGTAATGACAGCTCCTTGCGGATGCAAATGCACTTCGGCTTCTTCCACACCTGGAAATTTTTGCAAAGCGTTCTTTACGCTGCTTACACAACCGCCACAGCTCATTCCCGATAATTCATAATTTTTTTTCATTTTTTGTACATTTAATGGTTAACTAATAGGTTAGCCCTTTGATAGGCATCGGGAAAATAAAATCTACCAACACGCTGTGGTGTGCTTGTGATACGTGGTCTTTAAATGATTTCATGCTTAGGTGCATAACAGTGATATACTCTTCACCTAGCTTCAATACAATTGTTTCCAGTTTCAGTAATCCTCTTTTTAAAGCTGCTTCCCGGGCTGCTTTTTCTATTGGCAAGTCCTTATCCAATTGCTGTATATTTTTTTCAAAATATTTATCAGCCTCTTCATAAAATGCAGTAAGTAAAGGATCGCAGGAATAAGTTTTAATATGTGAGAAACTGATAGCTGATTGTTTTTCTTCGGCATCTAATTTATTATCACTATTTGCAGCAAGTAGTGATATAAATGCAGGAAATTTAAGGAGTTCCTTATTTTCCGATTCCGTAAGTTCTTTGAATGGTTTCATCTTTAATATTTTAAACTATTTTTCTAATTATAAAACCATTTAGTTAGTCAATGTTCCTCTTCATAAGAAACTGCTGTTCCTTCATTAGCAAGACCGCTACCAGTCCTTGCCACGGTATTTGTTACTGCACTATTTATAACGCTCTCCAATGAATTGAACGTTGTTTTTTTTTGCCCTTTTTTAAATTTATTTACGGGGTTGCTATCTGAACCACTCTTTTCTTCTTTAGTGGAGGGCTGATTTATTTTTTGTTTTTTCATTTTGTAATTTTTATTTTATGAAAACTAATTATTTTGCCAAATCGGTGTCAAGAATCTTTTTCTTTTCCTGGTATTCTTCTGTTGTTATTTGTCCTGAAGCAAAACGTTTGTGCAAAATATCAAGTGGCGTATCTCTTTTCCTTCTCTGCCCCGGTACATCGTAAGGCGTTGCAAAAATCCAAAAGAGAAAAACTCCCCAAATAAACCACCATATCAGGTGCATTCCCCAAAAATCATAACTATTGTGTAACATTTTTTAGTTTTTAATTGTAAACGAATTTTGACAATACAAAGTTCTGTTCTTTAATTCCGGGACTGTTACATAATTTGGTATAAGAGTATCATAATTCATATATTATCTAAATTGCTCCGTCTTGTATCCTTAAGGGATTTAAAAAATGAGGGTGTTAATCCAGTTACTTTTCTAAATTGATAAGAAAAATGTGCCATACTATTGTAATGTAGTTTCCATGCTATTTCTTTAAGGGAGAGTTCGTCATAAATGATTAACTCTTTTACCTTTTCAATTTTGTGCTGAATAATAAAATGCTCTATTGTCATACCTTCTGTCTCTGAAAAAAGATGGGCTAAATACGTGTAATTATAATTTAATTTTTCAGCCAAATGGGCAGAGAAATTTGTATCAGGTAATTCATCGGCGTAATGAACCATTTCTATTATTACTTTTTTTATTTTTTCTATCAGCATTGCTTTTTTATCGTCCATTAGTTCAAGTCCGGATTTTAGTAAAACAATTTTCAATTGCTCTCTTTGCTCGGCTGTAATATTTTCTATTATATCTACTTCACCTAAATAAACAGTTATACAATGCAGCCCAATTTTTTCACACTCGCCTTTAACTAGCATTTTACAACGAAGGCATACCATATTTTTAATGAATAGTTTCATTTTTCAATTTATTATTTGGAGCAAATTTTTTGCGAATAAAAATTGCTTTAGAAATGCTGATCAATAATTATTCTATTCGGTTCATTGATACGCTATTTTTCAATTTTACTCATTTGTGAAGCCGGTAAAGTATTAATGCGATTATCCATGGCAATGTAAAAATTAACAAAAACCACTTGAAATCTGAATCAATTATAAAATTCACAACCGTCATTAAACTTATTGAACTTATACCTGCCAGAGTAACTATACCAAATGCGCCGGGCATTCGTTTTCGAAACGATGTGAATGAAATAAAAACAGTTAATAATCCTGTAGTAAAAATGTAACCTCCCATTACCCAAAAAACCTTTTGCAACCAATTTGTCAGACCGGGAATATTGTCATTTACATTTTGCAGGTCCGCACCGATATAGTGCAGGTCTTCAGGCAATAAAGCAGGCCGGATAAAAATAAAGTACAATCCCATGCCGGCAAGAAGTAAACCTGCTACTGCAAGTGTAATTGATGAATATGGCTTAAGGTTCATGATTGCTAATTGATTACAGTGTTAATTTTTAAATGTTCATTCTGATGTTTTTCTATCATTTATTAATTTCAGTTAGCCATCTGAAATCACAGAACTTTGCACCTATCGCAATGGTTCCGGTTCTTTCCAACTTTCCTCCCCATTGCTCGGCCAGAGGATAATCCAATTTACACCAGGTGTTATAACAGACATCACCGAGATTAAACTTCTTAAAATATTCAGCTACTTGGCAGCGGGTGCAATTAAAAGCAACAGTGTTCTCATCAGCTATTACATCTTCCCATCCATAATCAGGAGCGGTAAACGGAAACATCCGGAAAACTTGTGTCGCCAACTCCATTCGTTTATGCGGATGGTCAGAAAAAATTCCTGCAATAAGCATTGGAATTTCGCCCATACGGGTGTATATCTTCCAACCAATTTGATAAATCAATTCAGTAGCATCTTCTTTTGTTTTTCCTGATTTTAAAAGGGTATTGTACAACGCAACTGATACACATGCGAGATGAAGAGTAAATGTCGCTCCAAGCGTTTTTTGTGAGGGTAAATCAACCTCTAAATTTTCATATTCTTTCCACGTATTTTTCAGTATTTGGTGAACAAATTCTTCTTTAAACTCTTTCGCTAATATTTCCTGTGCGGGGCGATTAATTAATGACTGAAAAACTCCTGCATTTGCCTGCCATTTTTTTAGGTTGCTGATAACCTGATCATAAATGGCATTCCACATGAAAGATGTCCCGCCAACCTTGCCGTCATTTTCCCCGGATGAAGACGGAGCTATTTCGCCTATAAGTAAAAATTCAGGTAAAGTTTCTTCTACTCTTTTACGAATGATGTTGCCATCCATAGTTAAACGGGCAAACTCTTTTGATATAATCGGTTTAGTAACTTCCTCAAATCGTGTATCAGGAGAAAGTTCAAAAGTTAATGCTTCAGCGGTAGTGAGTGCTTTGGCATGTAATAATAAATTTTCAGGAAATACATAACCGTATTTATAGCCTGCACTTATCATATTCAAATAGACCTTAGTAATAGAAAAATCTTTCAACTTACTTTTATAAAAATCATCGGCTAACTTTTTAAACACTTCATAAAAAACCTTTTCATTTGCACCGGCTAACTCTTTACATTGCTTTTTAAAATGGTAAAAAGCCCGTTTAACATCATTTTGCACTACAGCCAGCCAGTATAGTACAAACCTGTTACGTTCTTCTTTCGTTAGTTCCCCATACATTCCAAAATCAAGTAAAACAATTTTGCCGTCTTCTTTAAAAAAGATGTTCCCCGGATGCAGGTCAGCGTGGAATAAGCCATCTGATATAAACATTTTCAGTTCCATCTCAGCGAGCCGGATGTTCAATTTCTCCTTCTTTTCCTTCGATAGTTTTTGTATAACTTCTTTTAGCCGAAGGCCAGCAACTTGTTCCAGTATAAGCAGTTTCTCTGTACTGTAATTTGAATAAATTTTAGGAAATAAAATATCATCCCATCCCGCAAAATTATTCCTGAAACGTTCAATGATTTCTCCTTCATGGGCAAAGTCAAGTTCCTGTACAGTGTATCTTTTAAACTCTTTGAAGCCATTAAAGAGGTTTGTCCTTTTTTCTTTCTTAGGAAAAAAGAATTTAAAAAAGACGAGTATTTCTTCTAATTTTTTCAGGTCATTTAAAACCTCTGTTTTCACATAAGGCCGTTGAACTTTAAGCACTACTTTCTCTCCTGATTTTAGTACAGCGAAATGGACCTGAGACAAAGAAGCCGATGCAATTGGTTTTTCATCAACAGATTGAAATATTTGGTTGAGGGGCTGTCCTATCTCATCTTCAATTATCTTTTTTGCTATTTTGAAATCAAACGTCGGTACATTTTCCTGAAGCTTTTCAAGAGCAGTAATGTATTGAACCGGCAATATGTCCGGGCGGGTACTAAATATCTGCCCAATCTTGATAAACACAGGTCCTAATTCAAGAATATCCGCTACGAATTGTTCCGGCAGCGGGGAATTGTTTTTTTCCTGATCACTTAACCGTAAAAACTTTTTATAAGCTCTGTATTGCTTAATGCTCGTTTTTACTATTTTCCATTTCGTATTCATTGGTTTATTAAATAAAGAGTATAGTTTAAGTTTCAACATTTAATCAGTTATCATTTTTCAAGATTCTTTTTTTTGGTAGCATTATGCATATTATTCAAACAGCAACATTGCCCTCAAATATTGCAGTGTTTCAACAGCAGCACTACAACCAGCCGTTTGTAAAACCTGCACGACGTAATCCTGTAACGAGATAAGGGCATTGCTTCATTAGTTCCCATAAAAAACCAGAGCGATAGTTCTCAATCATCAAAATAATGGGGCCCTGGTTAAGTCCAAAATGAAAAGGTGAAACCCACCATCCATAAGGATTGCCGGAATTTCCAGGATGAGAAGGATTGAAAGATGCCTTGAACCCATAGCGATTATACTTTGTCATTTTTGCCTGGTGAATGCAATGGTTAATTGCCGGTAAAACAATTTCGGGTGCAAATGGCAGGGAAGCCACCAATGCCCACGGCGCAAGGGTTCCATCGTCTGGCCCGTAAGGCACACCCCGTCCCACATAATCAAAAAACCGCTGATTCTTACCGTTCAATTTGATGGTACTAGGTCCAGGGCCTTCGCTTGCAGTTATGCCCCAGCAACAGGGGCCATAGTCCTTGTGTCCGAGTGGATTTTGGATTGCATACTGTTGTTGAACATAAGTTGCACGGCGGCTGTTCTCAAAATAATCAATACCTTTAATTCGCATGTATTCATCCTGAATTCCATGAAAGTCAATCCATACATGTGAGAGCTGGTGAATGAATAACGGCCCGGCATAAAGATATTCATAGCCGTAATTGTGTTCCCATTTGTAAGTTGAAGCCCAGGCTATGTAACTGCTTTCGGGCAATGGATAAGTAGGCGAACCCAACCCCAGCATATAAAGCAGCAGTGCCTCATCGTAACCTTCCCACCGATATTTAAGAAATCCTCTTCCAGGTTTCCAGCCATGCGTCAACGTTGCACCCTTGTTTTGCGCCCATTGCCAATCGGCCCGGCGGTAGAGTGCATCGGCGAGTGTGCGGATTTCATTTTCGTCGGCTGTAACGTTATCGAAATAAATTCCTGCAGTTAATGCACCCGCCAGCAAAAAACCACTATCCACTGTTGACAATTCGCATTGCCAGGCACGGCGACCAGTTTTCATGTCGAGAAAATGATAATAAAATCCCTTGTAACCGGTTGCGTCAGGCTCTGTACCTTGCGGACTGTTCCAAAAGAAACGCAGCGTGGTAAGAGTACGCTCCACCGCTGCTGCTCTTGTCATAAATCCCCTTTCCACCGCTACCGGGTAGCAGGCTAAGGCCAAGCCGGTTGCAGCAATACTGGACGGCCAATCCGGTGCAGTCTTGTCTATCACCAACCCGTTAGTAGGATTAGTCTCATGTAAAAAATAATCGAATGTTTCCTGCTGGAGTTTATCTAGTGTTTCAATATCCTTAGTATTTTGATTCATACCTGAACGCCTCCTTTCGCCTGAGTAGATATTTTATTTTCGAGATTTTTTTTCATATCGTTGAGCATATTATTCAAACACCAATTGCAATACCAGTTTGCAAAAAAGAAAGAAAGGATTTTATAATACCATTGTTTGGGCGGTAAATACTGTATCAAAATATTTGTGATAGCTCCGTTTTCAGCCGGAGAAATTTCATACCACATGCGATACCAAGACATGATAATCATTTTTGCTTCACCAACTGTTTCCCATTCTTTAATTTTGGGTGATTGCCACTTTGTAACAGTTTCACTAAAATCCATTGTCATTCCCATCATCTTTCCATACCAGCGATATTTTGCGCCAACCCCGGTTGAGTTTATTGAAAGTTGCTCCAACTTTAATTTGCTCCCCATCATCATCATGGAGCTTTCGATCATGTGCATTCCTGTTTTAGAAAAATCATCCATCTGGGCAAATACTTTTTCAGGCGTTGAATTAATGCGTATGCTTTTGGATTTTGTTTCCATTGCTAAATATTTTTCAAAATGAAATCCACCCGTTCTTCCGGCTGAAGTACTGGAACCTGAATAACAGGAAAACCTAAAGATTCGTAAACCTCAATAAGCAAAGCATGGATTTTTTTCTGTGCCGCCGCATCTTCGGTTCGGGCATAATCTTTTACCAATGGCAGGCAATCAAGAACGAAAACTTTTTTATAGGAAACAGTACGCAATGCCTCCGTTAATTTTTCATCTTCGGGAAGATTCAAAAAACGATAATAAGCAAGGGCATCAGGAATTGCACGGTCAAGAAAGACTTGCACATCAGGGGAAATTTGATTCTCCTGTTCAATCTGCATATCTAAAACCCCCGATTGAAATTCTCCCTGATTTTTTCTAACCTCTTCAACATTTCTTCCTTTCAGGCGCTGCGTATCGAGGTAATGCCGGGCATGTTCAAAGGTTGTTATGTATCCTCTTTCTTTAAGCAAGTTAACAGTTGTTGTTTTTCCTGAGCTTGGTCCTCCAGTGATTACATACCAATTTGTTTGCCTTTGCATTGTTCCCTACTATTTTAAATTACTACATTATTTTTTCTCTATTAATTCCATTCCGCACTTCGGGCATTTTCCGGGTTTATCTGAAATCACTTCAGGATGCATTGAGCAGGTGTAGGTTTTCGTTGCTGCCATGTTTTGATTTGACAACCCCGCAGAATTCTGATTATCCTGATCGTTTGTAGTTTTTTGCATTTTATTTTTGTTTTATTTGTGAAAATTTTTACGTTGTAAATATTTTTTTGCTTTATCAATTACTTCACAGCGTTTCAGGAACTATTAATCAACAATCGTTTTTTAGAAAATACTAAATAAGCAACCACCAAAAGGATGGCGGCAACAATCCAATAGGCAAGGTGGTCAAACCATATCATGATTATTCCCCCAAGTACAACGCCTGCCACCTGCCCCAAACTATTAATAGAACTAAAGATGCCGAGTGAGGCCCCATATTCTTTTTCCGAATCCTTTGTAATGAGTGAAGCCAGACTCGGTGTGAGTATCGCCATTCCCATTGAAATGAAAGAAACGTAGATTAAAATCAATCCCATTTGCTTCGAGGTAGTGAGCATGAATATTCCAATGCCCAGGAATAGAAAGCCGAAAGGCAACAAAACATTTTCTCCTTTCGTTTCAATTAACCATCCAACAGGGCCTAATTGCAATAAGCCCATCAACGAACCACAAATGATAAAGACCAGGCTCATTTGCTGTGGTCCGAATGAAAAAAGGCGTTGGGAATGCAGTGCAAATGTGCCTTCAAACATAGATAGCGCAAGCTGACTAATAAAAGACAATGTGAGCAACAGCAGGAATGTTCTGCTCAATGAACTCCAGTTTGGCAGGAGCCGTGCTTTTGCTTTTGCTACAATTTGAGCTGTCATTTTATCCGGAGCGTTGAGTGATTCAGGTAATAAGAAAGTATAGAGGGCAAAGACCACCAGCGTAAGCACAGAAGAAATAACAAAGGGAGAAGAAAATTTATCGAGTGTAAATTGTAAGAAAGGAAGATTAAACTTCATACTAACTTTTGAAAACAGGGTTCCCAGCAAAGGACCTGCAACCGCACCCAATCCGGCTACGCTGCTCAGCAATGCCATGTTCTTTCCTCTTCTTTCCTTTGAAGTTTTGTCGGCAATGTAGGCGCCGGATGCAGTTACAAAACCAGCTGTAAAAATTCCCGCCATCAAACGGGAAATGTATAGCAGGACTATGCTTCCACCTAATGAAAAAATAAAAGTTGAAATTGAAAACCCAGCGATGCCCCCTAAGATAAGCGGTCTTCTCCCGATCTTATCAGATAATGAACCCAGATAAGATGAGAATAAAAATTGTGTAAGCGGAAAAGCAGCTGTAATTAAGCCTACATGAAGCGAAACTATTTTGGATGAAACACCTTCTGACGCCAGCAGTTTCTCAATGTAGAACGGAAGTACCGGAAGTGTCATACCTAAACCCGTCATCACCAGGAACACTCCGCAAAGAAGTATTACTTTTTCCTTTCCATATTTCTTTTCTTCGGCCATTTCAAAATATTTTTAAACTCAATTATTTTCTGCATTTTTAAAAGTAAATGCATTCACGCATCAGGCTGCTTTCAAATAAATCATTAGTGTAATTCTTTATAATTCTCTGTACTTTGGCTTGGAATAATTGTCAGTTTATTTTGGCCCCAACCTCTATCCCGCAACCTCAGATGCAGGTAAACGAGCAAGCTTAAAATTGCTGCAAAAAAACACCAGATTGAAACCAACGCTATGCTATGAGCAATCTGAGCAGCAATTAAAGACAGTACCAATAAAACTCCTAATAACCGGATGAATCCATGACTTGAAAAAAAGCAACTAATACATGTAGCTGTGAAGTACAATATCATTGCAGGAACAGAATAAAAATGTGGCGAAATGTACACGATGTGATGGCTGATGACTTCTGCATTTAATGGTCCTACGGTAATCCAATAGAACAAGAATAAGCCCGCAATTACCCCAAGCACTAACAGTACAAGTAGTGCCTGTTTACGCCACTTTACTGCTTCCATTATACCTATTGCAAAAGGCACATAAATTGGCCAAAGCAAATGCGAGAACAGGGAATATATATAAGTCATTACCTGCCGGAGCACTGGAATATTGTGGCTAAAAGATAACCAGATGACTCCTTCAGTAAGCTGCTGGATTCCGAATAGCAGCGGAAAGAGCGCAAAAGGCACTTCTGCAGGTGCCTTGGTTTGTTTGAGCGTTGCAATGCCGATGAAACATAATGCAGTACCCGAAATGAAACTGGCTGTAGGTGAAAAACACATGGGTTAACTCTTTTTTTTATATAAATTTTATTTGCGATAATTTATTAAGCCGAAAAAGATGTTATTCTTATATTCATCATTTTCTATCGCTTGCTCCATACCACCGCAAAAATTGTTCAACATAAAATAGATTTCTTAATCAAAAGGCTACAGATATTGTATTGTAATTAAAAGTCTGTTGATTAAGAAATATACATACTACATAGTTTTGCATTCTCCCTCACACTTCATACATTCTGCTTCACATATTCTGCAAGCTTCTGCACATTTTGTACAAGACTCGTTGTCTGTATGCTTTTCACATTCTTCAGCACATGCACGGCAGGCTTCGGCACAACCACGGCAGGCTTCAGCACATTTATCTGCTGATTCTGAAGAATTAGTAGCCATACTTCTGCAAGCATCTGCGCATTTACGACAGGCTTCAGCACAAGCCATGCATAGTTTTTCACATTGTTCCATTCCAGGTTTGCCTTTGCAATCTGCGGCGCAGGTATTGCAAAAATCTGCACATGCCTCACAGGCATCTACACAGCCTTGAAAAGTTTGATGACTCATTTTATTAAATTTAAAAATCCCTTCAGTTCCGCTGTTGCCCGGCTTTCAGTTTCGCTGTTACCCGATAACAGTAATTAATTTTTAGGTTTTGTGTACCTGCCCTCATTCATCATTTTTTGTTGATCTTTTGTCATTTTTTGTCTAACTAAAGTCATTGCGCATTTAGGGCATTTGCCTGGTTTGTCACTCATCACCTCGTTGTGCATAGTGCAGGTATACATTTCTAAACTCTGATTCATATTTTTTGATTTTATATTTTATTTTAGGCGGAATAAATTTTATTCATAATATTAAGTTTATGTTATTGATTTTTGTGGTTCAATTTCTTTTATTGTATAATGACCTGCTTTGTTAAGATGAGTTTGCAATTCATTTACATCAATGGATTTGCTCATAGTAATATTTGCAACGGGTGGTCGCAACTGTACTTCCACATCTTCAACATTTGGAATCTGCGATAATGCCCGCTTTACATTGCTAACGCAACCGCCACAACTCATTCCCTGTAATTCATATTTCTTGTTCATTTTGTTTTTTGATTTTAGTTTTTATAAATTAATTTTTGACGATGCGCTGTATAAGTAGTAGCATAAGCACAAGTTGT
>Ga0209724_1002976_pt1 | contig 14130 bp, 10 predicted proteins | sample grotaG_FD_184143 | JGI IMG/M metagenome (GOLD analysis project Ga0209724, IMG submission 184143) | Glacier valley bacterial and archeal communities from Borup Fiord, Nunavut, Canada, to study Microbial Dark Matter (Phase II) -... | ecosystem: Environmental > Aquatic > Freshwater > Ice > Glacier ...
CCTTTGCTCAGAAACATAGAAAAAAGAGTGTGGAAACCCAGCTGTTAACGACCAATAATCAACCGATCGATCAATTGCTTGAACGGGTTGAAGATGTTCATATTACCCTTAACCGCATCAATAATTTATCTGGAAGCGGTATGAATACCAGCCAGATCGAAAAAGACCTGCCCAGGGTCGAAGAGGGTCTGATGCTGATTAAAAAAGACCTTGGGAATGCATCATCAACTATTGATGTCAATGATCTGCAACTTTATGATGTTATGCTTGATGCCATCCAGGAAAGTCTCGGAAACTGGAAACAGCAGCTGGTAATCTATGAGAAAGAGCTTGTCAAAATGAATGAGGACATGCGGATTTTTACCAGCAGTAATGATACCGCTTTTAAAAAACTCGCAATAGACACCAATTACAGGAAGCTTTTTTCGACTGAGATGAGTGGTCTGAAAGAGAAATGGGTAAAGGCAGATTCAAATACCAAGGCAAATTTTAAACGTATTAATGTTTTACAGGCAAGGGTATCTTCAAACTATTTTCAGTCAATTGAGCTGGCTGATAAGATTGGCCTGACTATGAAGAACTACTGGGCAAGAACTCTTGGTAAAGAATATCCGTTTCTATGGCAAATACATGAAGTGCATGCTACAGGTGCAACCGAAACAGAGGCGGTAGAAAATCAACAGAATGTATTTTTCCACTTCTACCTGCATCAGTCAGGATCAAAATGGATCATACTATTACTAATCGCTTTGGCTTTCTTTTCCTTCGTTTCTTACGAGTTCTATAAGATCAGTAATCAGGTACACGACACAACTTATGTAACGCATGATTTTAAATACGTTAATAGGGTTCCAATACTGGCAACTCTTATTTTAGTACTGATAGCTGGCCCCTTTCTTGATCTGACGACCCCATCACTCTACCTTGAAATCATGCAACTGGGTCTGCTGGTATTGCTTGGCTTGCTTTATATTAAAACATGGCAAAAAAAACTCTGGATATACTGGGCCCTGTCAGCAAGTTTTTTTATTGCCTTTACCTTAATCGATGGCATTTCTGACTATAGCAGACTACAACGTGTACTTTTACTCGTATTAAATATTGCTGTAATCTTATTTGCGATCAGGTTCAGAAAAAAAATACGTGATTTACCTGAATTTCACTGGTTCGTAAAATTCATTCTGGGCATTTTTATATTGATGAATATAGCAGCAGTCATCTTTAATCTTTTCGGGAGGATGACACAGGCTGATGAATTTAGTTTGGCGGCTATTTACGCTTTGATAGAGATTTTCGCCCTTAATACCATGGTGCTGATTTTTAAGGAATTCATCGATCTGCAAATGATCAGATACCAGCGTGCAGTAAACGGTAAGCTTTCTTTAAAAGATTCACAGATTAAATCATTGCTAAACAATGCATTTGTTATCGTTATGGCACTAGCAATTTTTACCAGTTTACTTGACAATCTGAATATCCTTGATAACGCAAAAACTCAGATTACAGAAATCATGAATAGCCCGATTAAACTGGGTTCACTTATTTTTACGCTTGGCAATCTTTTACTCTTCATTTTTATCATCTATATTTCAAATCTGATTCAAAAGTTTCTTGGATTCTTTCTGGGTGATGCGGATGAAGATAATCAGGACTTTAATAAAAAAGGCTCACGCCTGGCAGTTCTTAGACTTGTACTTTTATTCCTGGGTTTTTTACTTGCAGTAGGTGCATCAGGATTACCACTTGATAAAATAACAATTCTTTTAGGCGCGCTTAGTGTGGGTATTGGACTGGGACTTCAAAATATTGTACACAACCTTGTATCAGGCATTATATTAATCTTCGAAAGGCCCTTTAAAATTGGTGATCTAGTCGAAATAGGAACACGTAAGGGAAGGGTAAAAGATATTGGAATACGCTCAAGCAAACTGATCACAACTGAAGGTTCAGAGGTTATTGTACCTAATGGAGACCTTTTATCAGAACGGGTCGTGAACTGGACTTTCAATAACAGCAATGTCAGAACTGAAATGCAGGTAAAAATTGCTGCTGGTTCTGATATTGAACTGGCAAAAAAGCTAATTACAGAACAGTTAAATGCTGATGAAACGATTCTCAAGCGTGTTGCCCCAGAAGTTTTCCTGAATACTATTACTGAGACTGGTATAGAATTAAAAGTACTCGTCTGGATCAATAATCTACACCAGGAACAAACCTTCAAAAGTGATATGCTGATTAAGATCTATGAAGTATTATCAAAGAATGAAATAAAGATGATCTGATATTTCTAGGGTAATACAGGCTTATCATTTCTTGACCATTCACCCCACGAGCCTACATAGAGTTTGGGCACAGGTAAACCAGCTTCAGCCATAGCCAGAATTGTATGACAGGCTGTTACACCTGACCCGCAATGAATGATTATGTTTTCAGCTGTAAAATTTTCAACTATCGGGCCATATTTTATCAATAGATCGGCGCGACTTAAAAAAATACCCTTACTTAAGTTTTCTAAATAAGGAATGTTTTTAGCTCCAGGTATATGACCGGCAATCAGGTCTATTGGTTCTGATTCACCCAGATAGCGGTAGGCCTCTCTTACATCAATAATGAGGCTCTTTGCATCTAAGATAGCCTTTTCAACCTTATCAATACCTATTGTATGAATTGACCAGTCGCCCAGTGGATAAGCATCTGTTTCTTCTTCAGGTTCTTCAGGTAAGTCTTTGTTTAATAAGGCACCCTTTTTAACGGCTTCTTCCATGCCTCCGTCAAGAACAGAAATTCTTTTATGCCCGCTCATGGCAAGCATCCACCAGAATCTAGCTGCAGCATTAGCCCCCGACTTATCGTCATAAACTATTACATAGGTTTCAGGTGTAATGGCTAATGATCCAAGAAAAGCGGCAAAATCACGTTGTGATGGCAGAGGATGTCTTCCACCTCTGGAAGCATCAGAAACCTCAGCGGCAAGATCTGTTTCCAGATCAGCAAAATAAGCTCCTTTCAGGTGACCATTCAGATAACGTCCGAAAGCACCTGTACCTCCTCTTGCATCAATTAATACATACTGGGTTCGGGGTAATTCTACAAAATCGGCATAACTTATTAGCTGTGTAGAGGTTATAAATGGCTTCATTTGGCAAAGTTATAAATCTCATTGGCTATTTCTTAAGCACGGCATACAGTATGTGCTTTAATCAATCTTTACCAGATCAATTTGCTCTATCACCTTAGGCCTTGTTGCCCGATTTAAGAACTTGATATTTAAACGGGTAACAGGATAATTGGGTACTTCTTTAATAAGGGTGTATGATTTGACTAGCTTCTGCAAACTCCTAAATTTAGATTTGGGAATATATAACCAGCATGGCTTGTCAAGCTTTTCAAGTACAGAGCTATCTATGGTTGGAACAATTTTTTGTATATAAAAATCCATTGAACCAGTTGGACCACTTCCGTAAACATAAAACCGATTTTGAGGTATATGATTGCTGACTACAAATTTTGCCAGAACAGATGGGGCTTGATATTGTAAAAGATTAGGGTAAAAGAACGTATTCATGAATAAATTCACAGAAATGATTGTAATTGCTGAAGGCAGAATAAGTTTCATCCCCTCAGACTCATTATTATTAAACCAGTAATAAATACTGAATCCAAAGGCAATAAAAAGTACCGATAGACCTAAATTTTTAGCAGTCATTGGAAAGACATATAAGGCCAAAAGTGTCATTATAAGCCATAAACCGGTAAGCATAATACCCTGCACGATTCTTATCGGAAGTCTGAGTTTAACTGAGCCTGAAACGTATATGCTATCAATAAACCAGGCTGATAAAATAGAACCGAAAGGAATAATCACATTTATATAATGTGGTAGCTTGTAAGCAGAAAATGACAGCGCTATAATCGTTAGCAAAAACCCACCAATGGTCATAAATTCTGGTGAAGACCTGATTTTTTTTAGTTTGAAAAACAGGGCAACCAAGGTTATTAATGACCAGGGAAGGCAAGACCAGAGATAAGAGTGTACCAGGAATAGTTTATCCGTATCATTCTTCCAGGGACTTTCTCCTGTGATGCGTCCAAAACTCTGACCCCAGTAAAAAAAACGTAAACCTGACACACCTTTCAAGCCGTTAACCAATTTTTCAGGATGTAAATCAAATTGCTGGTATAATCCAATATTCATTGGCATCAGGATTAGTAATACCACCACCAGGGCAATAAGCCAGTGCCAGTTAAAAAGCATCTTCCAGTTTTGAGTCATCAGTATTTGACTTCCCAGGGCAAAGACAACAACAACAAGCCCAACTGGACCCTTGGCCAGCATTGCCAGACCCAGGGCTACTGCCCCAAAAAACAGGTTTTTCAGATTTAATGAATTCATATATCTGGCGAATTCTGAAATGGCAAGCATGACAAAAGACGTGAGTAAACTATCAGTACGCAGATCAAAGGCCATCAAGAAAACAGTCTGTGAACTCAGGTAAAACAGCATTGCCAGATTCGCTGTGTGCCGGTTATAAAAGAGCGTACAAAACCGGTAACAGGCAAGTCCACCTACAAAGACAGAGAGCAGCAGTGGTAAGATTCTAAAGGTAAACTGTGATACACCAAGTATCCAGAATGAGAATGAAGATGCCCAGAATAACAGCGGTGGTTTGTCAAGGTAATCACGCCCGAAATCAAATACCTGCAGGAAATTTTTGCTTTTAAACATTTCTAGTGATATTGATGCATACTGAGCCGAGTCAACATCCATAACATCTATACACCAGGCACCAGCTACCTGCACGCCAATTGCAGCCACAATCAGCCAGCTTATTTTCTTTTCCATATATTGTATTTCAGGATTACAAAAATAGCCCTGAAACCATCTTTCCAGCTAATCTTCTTGCCTTCTTCATAGCTACGTCCATAATAGCTGATTCCTACTTCGTAAATTCTGATTCCAGGTACCCTGCTTATTTTTGACGTTATCTCTGGTTCAAACCCAAAGCGATTTTCATATAAGTTTAACTGTTTAAGTACTGATGTTGGAAACATTTTGAAGCAGGTTTCCATATCGCTTAAATTCAGATTGGTGAGAATGTTTGAAAGAAATGTAAGCACTCTGTTGCCTACCGTATGAAGGAAAAAAAGCATTCTATGAGGCTTACCTCCGACAAAACGAGAACCAAACACCACATCGGCATAACCGTCAAGAATTGGTTTTAACAAGATTGCATATTCTTCAGGGTCATACTCAAGATCAGCATCCTGAACAATGCAATAATCGCCCGTGGCTGCTCCGATCGCACGTCTGATAGCAGCCCCCTTACCCTGGTTTTTTTCCTGGGCAATATAGATGATTGAAGTATCGGGATTGGTTTGCCTGAATATATTTATCTGCTCTTGGGTAGTATCTGTTGAACAATCATTTACAATTACCAGTTCACGCCTGATATTTGCCGGGAGCAGAACGGCTGTGACTTTCTTTAGAATTGCACCAATAGTTTTTTCTTCGTTGTAGACCGGTATAAGAATGGAAAGTTTTGAGATCATCGTTTAATTATAGCTAATATATAACTAAGAGTAACCAAAATGATGAAATCGGGCCTGATTATTTTAAAATTAACAGCTTTTGTTCATACGGTGTCGGGTAAGCCGTTAACCAGACTACTGGGCTAAGATGTTCGGCATTTTTATCAGAACTCACCAAAACCAACTCTAATTTTTTTCGAAGTAAGGCCTTGGTTATCGGAAAATAAAACGTGTAGTTACCCGTACCATCACCATAGTCAGCCCAGTTATTATATGGAAAAGAAGGACTACGGTCAACAGCGCCCATCAAATGTCCATTTATTATAAGACTTGCATAAAGTGATTCTTTTGAGTAGGTACCAGGAACACTTAGTGCCAGGTAATTATTGTTTAATGCCTTTCTGACTTTAAAGCTATATTTCCAAGCTTTTCTGGCTTCATGCTGTTCATAAGGCTTGAATAAGTTAGTCGCATGCCATAACGACCGGCCTATCTGCTGCCCTCTGTGAAACGCCCTGATTTCAGCAACCTGAGTTGGGGCCGTAGTAATTCTGAGACATCTGAAAGCAGTATTTGCCGGAAAGTCTACCACCATGCGTGTTGGTTCACGCCTTGCTGAAATTGACGTCCAATGTTTGAGATCATTTGAAATTTCTATATTAAGCGGATTAAAATCTGCATTTGTTGCTTCCATAACAAACTGGTCAACAGACTCAATTTTACCTAAATCGAGGCGAAAAGAACCTTTATCCTGATCCTTTTCAGTAAGTGTTTCTCTTCCAGCCTTGAAATATGTATTTCTTTCACCATCAAAAGCATATTTATCCCAGGCACCTTGATTTATAAATGTACTATCCAGCAAAAAGGCATTACGCGCCAGATCTACTTCCCGAAAATGGGTGATCCCTGCCCGGTACAGTGATCTGATCTCAAGAGCATTATTATCAGTTGAGAAGCATGATCCCTCATATATATACTCAGCCTCTTGAGGATTAATTGAGAAACTGCTTAATTCACCAAGCTTACGATGAAAATCATTGGCTGAACGGGAACCAGGAAAACGGAATGTCAGGCCTTTGCGAAAAAATCCCGGTTTAGAAACTCCTGCAAGTTTTGCGGTTGTGACTGTTTGCTCTGAGCCCCCCCAGCTTAATTTAATTTTCTGGCCTGGCATACCCAATAGTTTGACTGTAATTGGTTTTCCAGCAATAGCCTGTACCACTTCATAATTACATCCTCTTAAATCAACATCTGTCGCGTGAAGGGTGACAATAAACAAGGCAGCATGAAAGGGATCAACAGTCACTTCTGCTGTTGACCCCTGCATATAACGGCCGATATAACGTTCATTCGGAAAGATTTGTCTGACCATAAAAGTACCATCAGCTTTTATCCCGATTGAATTATCAATTGTAATCCGGTATTTTTGGGGTTTGAAACTTAAATTTCTCAGGGTTATTAACCTGGTTTCCCCATCTCCTCTTGAAACTGCATTATCGCCGTATTGATCAGCAGGAAGTATCTTTGAATTTACCAGAATGTCGTTATAGCGTTGGTGAATATTAAAAATTCTTGCCAGCCTTGGTAATTCCTCATCTTTTAAGAACCAGGGGTTACCAAATATTTCTGGTGAAAAAAGGGTATTTCTGTTAAAAGCCTGCAATACCAGGTCATCTTCCCAGAAATCTAGGGCCGAAGATAAACCAACACCTTTATCATCTTTGAGGCGGTTCATATCAGGTACTATAGGCCTGTCCATCGAACCCAGCCGGTGGTGAACTCCTGTCATACTGTTAAAGTCGTTTACATCAGTGTACGAACCCTGACCTGCCCAGTCAGTAACAGGTATATATGTGGAAATTTCAGCTCCAAGATCAATTCCGCTATTCGTAACCAGTAAATCGGGGCTGATTTCAAGTGCTTTTTGAATTGATTGTTCAAGATAAGATTCTTTATCAGATCGAAGTTTACTAATGCTGCCATCGAGCTTAAACAAACCGAAATTATAATCACGACACAGATCAGCCATCAACCGGATTCGTTTTGCCGCATCCCGGTTAGATGAGCCAAAGCCGTCGGGACCAATAGTGAGTCCGAGGCGGCAGTCAAAAGACTTTGCCAGTTCATTAATGTTTTTAAACTTGTTTGGAAAATGCCTGATAAATGCAGTTGAATTCAAGTTACCATATGCTACTTTATTTGTTGAATGATGATAAAGTATCGCATTATCAATAACCCCCCCATCCATCAAAAAATAATCAAGTTTCATGTCATAGGTATCATGCATCCATTTAAAAAAGCCTAGATCAGCCATTATCTTATGCTCATCCGTACCTTGATAATTTTGGTTGGCATAGTCATAGTAAAGTGATCTGGAAGGTGACAATTGGTTAATTACCTGACTAGGCCTAGCGGATTTATTCTGGGAAATGGCTGGGCAATTAAAAAACAAAAAGACCGGTAGCATTAAAAAAAATATACGTTTTATCATATGACACTCGTCCGATAGAGAATAAATCTGCTTGTACTTGTACGATCTGTGTTTTAAAATGTTCCTTTTCTCAGAGTTTTAAGGAGATCAGTAAGGAAAGATATTTTTTATCACTTACAATGAGGCTACTACAAATGGTTGGCAATATTTCTTTAAATCATCCTTGAAAAGACATTTCGATTTGTACATTTACCCACGGAGAGCTGGCAGAGTGGTCGATTGCGGCAGTCTTGAAAACTGTTGACTTGTCAAAGGGTCCTGGGGTTCGAATCCCTAGCTCTCCGCCAAAAAAAGAAACCTGCAGAAGCGGGTTTTTTTCGTTCTAAGCTGTTCTTTTTCAGTACCAGCTATTTTTAGAGTTTAAAACGGGCAGTTACCCTATCAATTCATTTTGTCTTTTAACAGTTTTATCAAATTTATGTTAAGAGGGTATATCTCGAAATTTAGAATTGCTAATTTAAATTTATGACTTTAGTCAATAATAAATTGTAACTGCTGTTATTTTGCCAAAGAGAAATGATACCGCCATTCTATTTATTCTGGTAACTGTACTTATCGATTTTACAGGATTTGGCATTATCATACCGGTTTTACCCAAATTAATTCAAGGCTTTACGGGTGGCAATTTATCTGTTGCCGCCGAATATGGGGGCTACCTGATGGTAGTATTTGCTATTGCCCAGTTTCTCTTCTCTCCCATTATTGGAGGCTTGAGTGACCAGTACGGCAGACGTCCTGTTCTGCTCATTTCACTTTTGGGGTTAGGTACAGACTATATTTTTCTATCATTCGCACCGTCTATATTCTGGCTTTTTATAGGGAGAATTATTGCTGGAATATCTGGTGCAAGTGTAACGACAGCAATGGCTTATATAGCTGATATATCAGAACCTGCAAAAAAAGCCCAAAATTTTGGCCTGGTAGGTGCGGCTTTTGGGATAGGTTTTATATTAGGACCGGTAATTGGTGGCGTTGCAGGTTCTCTTGGTATAAGGGTTCCATTTATGATCTCTGCAGGATTGGCTTTATTAAATTTGATTTATGGATTTTTCTTTTTACCTGAATCATTGGCATCTGACTGTAGACGTAAGTTTTCATTAAAAAGAGCTAACCCTATTGCATCTCTGTCAAACATTGCAAAATACCCTACTATAATTGGGCTTTTGGCTACACTTCTACTAGTTGATATCGCCAACCATTCAGTGCATTCAAACTGGTCATTTTATGTAATTGAAAAATTCAGATGGAATTCAACCCTGATTGGTTATTCATTGGGTGTAGTGGGCTTGGCTGTTGCCGTTGTTCAAGGCGTATTTATAAGAGTAATTGTGCCAAGAATAGGTCAGAAAAATGCAATTTACACGGGTTTGATTCTCTATTTCACGGGATTTATTTGTTTTGCATTTGCATCTTCCGGCCTTTGGATGATGCTTTTTATTTTACCCTATGTTTTGGCGGGCATTGGAGATCCAGCTATGCAAAGCATTCTTTCAAATCAGGTCCCAGAGAATTCTCAGGGAGAATTACAGGGCATTACAACAGGACTACAAAGCCTAGCAGCAATAATTGGTCCCTTTCTGGCGACCCATATATTTGTTTATTTTATTGAAAAAAGTGCCCCAGTTTATTTTCCCGGAGCACCTTTTATATTGAGTGCCTGCTTAATAGTTATAGGTTTAATCGTTGCTATAAAAACACTTAACAAATATCATAAAACTATATGAAAAAGCTTTAAAAGGCTATAAAGTGGGATGATCGCTGATCTTTAGAGCCATGCCTTCTAAGGCAATAACATATTCTTTTGTCATTGCATCATAATAAATATGGGTAATGGTCGGATAATAATCAGCGGATTGAAATGAAGCCGGCTGTTTAATCTGAATCTTATAATCAGGATTACTCAGTAAAAAGGCCGCTGTGACCATAGGTTCAAGAAAAATTAAATTCGCCTTGTAAAACCCATAAATATATGTAGCTGTAAACTTTTGACCTGTAAATTCAGGAGCTTTTGAGTCAGCATAATGAACTCCCATACCGGGAACAATCATTTTATTTGAAACGTAATCAGGAGCCAAGTACCTGGCGGGTATAGTCATCGTATCTGTTCCTGCCATAATACCAGCCTGAAATGCCTTTGTGATCTTAGAGAAATGGCAGTCAAAATGTGGTAATCCATATATTGGTTTGGGATCGTGCCCTATTGGATTCCAATCTAACTGTATATGATCAAACCCAGCATTTTGAGCCTGGGCTGGCAAATCAATGGAGTATGACCACATCTTTGTAGAGTCTGCAGGAAGATTAACCAATGCAGCAGCAGAAATACGCACTCCAAGTGTTAACATTTTACCATAATTATCTAGTACAACAAATGATTTTACTGTGCCATTGGCAAGCTGAGCTACAGGGCCATAAACAGAACCTGATAGACTATTTGTCTGCGGGTATTTTTTGCAGGCTGTGGTTAAGAGTAGGCATGCGCCTAACAAAAAAAAGTATGTTTTGTTTACCATTTAGAGTTGGGTTTTAAAATTTCAATGTAACAATAGTAAGATTAAAAAGATAATAAATACCAGTAATTATACTCTTGTAACTACCTATTTACATTTAGATAAAAATCATTTTAAAAAACAAAAAAAATAAAACTTTAGGCTGCCAGCTAATACTGCAAATCAACAAAGTTTTTAGCTAAACTACCTTAATATTACAATATTGATAAGCAATATTAATTATATTTACAATCTAAATACACAAAAGCTTATTTATTTAAGTAACTGCTTTTATGCAGACAAAAGCCAAAAAAATAAGCTAGACGTGTTGCACTATCCTAATTAGTATACTAATAATTTCAGAATGAAAGTATATTCATCAATAGTCTTCTTGTTCGCTGTTTCTACCTGTTCATGGGATACCCTGCCCGCTCAAACCTTACCTTTACTTGGCGATCTTGCACATTATTCAGTTATTTCAGATCGTGGCATCGAAAATACCGGTAAAACAATTATTTCAGGTGATGTAGAGGCATTGCTGGATATTGCTGGTTTTACAAATTCTCCAGATTCAAAAGGTCCAGGTTTGATCAAAGACGGTTCATTGATTAATGGTATATCACTCACTGGGGTAGGAAAAATTTTCGGAGAACTTGCCTCTAAACAGAGTAAATCCGGAAACAACTTAACGGGTAAAGTTTTAGGTAAAGATGTCTTAACTCTTGGCCCTGGAGTTTACACTTTTGACAGCAATGCAAAACTAACGGGAACCTTAAAATTAAATGATCACGGGAATAAAAATGCGATTTATATTTTTCAGGTGCATGGTAGTCTGACAACTTCAACATTCTCTAAAATTACCATGTCGAGTGGTGGTGTTGGTCACAATATTTACTGGGAAGTTTCTGATGCTACTATCGGATCTTACTCCTATTTTATTGGTAATGTAATTTCCAAATTTAATATCACCTTAAATAAAAAAGCAAATACAACAGGTAAGCTATGGACCATATTTGGAACAGTCAACCTGAATTCAAACTCAATTGCTTTAACCAAGGACGCCCTTACTGATAACGTGCCCGAATACAAATTCCTTTTCCATCAATCAATATGATAAAATAAAAGATTTAGTGCACTATTAGAAACCTTATCGAACTATTTTTTCTTCCCGATCTTTTTTAATGATTACAAATTATCCAAATTATACACTCTCTATAAAAATTAAAGACTCATTGATAAGGTTATGTTTATTAATCCCTATTTATCGTTTAGTTCTATGTCGGTTGCAAACAATTTATTGGTACAACCCCTATTTGCATGTTTACTAACAACAGCCACTAGCTTCTGGTTTCCTTTTTATTCTTCATACAGCTCAAGAGGAAGATGATCAGGATCTTCAAAAAAGGTAAATCGCCTACCTGTTAATTCATCAACCCTGACTGGTTCTGTTTGAATTCCGGCGTGGTTCAAGAATTCAATTTCTTTCTCTATGTTACTGACAGCAAAAGCCAGATGGCGCAAACCTAGGGCCTCTGGTCTTGAAGGTCTTGAAACATGATCAGGAAAAGAGAAAAGTTCTATGACATAAATTCCATTCAGACACAAGTCAAGTTTAAAAGACTTTCGCTGGGTTCGATAAGTTTCGCGTAAGATTGTCAACCCTAAAATTTCTGTATAAAAGGCTTTCGACCTTAAATAATCATGACAAATAATGGCAATATGGTGAACGCTATTTAATCCCAGCATTTTTACAGAATAGATGTTTAAACATTAATATTAATACGTTAGATTGCATTTGTAATTAACATTCAAAATAAGCTTAATTACCAGATTTATCACGCATCTGTAAATTACCTATATGCCAAATTTATTTTCTTCGCTTAAAATTAAATCAGTAGAATTAAAAAACCGAATTGTTACTTCTCCTATGTGTGAATATTCGTCGGTTGATGGTTTTGCGAACGACTGGCATTTGGTTCATCTGGGAACAAGAGCTGTTGGAGGTGCAGGACTTATTTTTACCGAGGCGGCAGCAGTATCTCCCGAAGGCAGAATTTCTTTTGCAGATCTCGGAATCTGGAAAGATGAGCATATCGAGAAATTACAACAAATAACTTCATTTATTTCTGCCCAGCATGCTGTACCTGGCATACAATTAGGTCATGCTGGAAGAAAAGCGAGCTCAGAACAGCCTTGGAATGGGGGCAAACAAATACCAGCAGCAAATACAAATGGTTGGCATAATTTTGCGCCTACAGCCATACCCTTTAATATTGATACGGAACCTCCCTTAGAATTAGATCAGAACGGCATTGAAAAAGTAATTACAGATTTCAGGCTCGCAGCATTAAGATCATTAAAAGCAGGCTTCAAAGTCATTGAATTGCATGCTGCTCATGGTTATCTGATTAATGAATTTATGTCTCCAATGAGCAATAAACGGGTAGACAAGTATGGGGGATCATTCGAAAACAGAATCCGCTTATTGCTCGAAATTACAACAGCCGTAAAAGAAGTCTGGCCTGATGACCTTCCCCTGTTCGTTCGTATTTCTGCAGTAGAATGGGTAGATGGTGGGTGGTCAATTGACGATTCTGTAAAACTTGGGCATATTTTAAAAGAAGCAGGTATTGACCTGCTTGATTGTTCGTCAGGCGGCAATTCTGCCCATCAGAAAATTACAATAAAGCCTGGTTATCAGGTTGAATTTGCTGCAACTGTTCGCAGACAATCAGCAATACCTACTGGAGCAGTTGGCCTGATTACAGAACCCCAACAGGCTAATCTTATTATAGAAAAGGAAGAAGCAGACCTGGTATTTCTTGCCCGTGAGCTTTTGAGAGACCCCTATTTCCCACTCAGAGCAGCACATATTCTTAAACAGGAAGTCAAGTGGCCTGATCAATATGAAAGAGCTCATTTCAGACCAATAAAATAAAGCACTATTGCTCTCCATTTTTAAGCCAATTAGTGATAGTGGGTAGATTATAGGATTGCATCATTTCTATTAATACTGGAATCTCATTTGCTGAGAGCATTAAATTTCTGTTTTCCTGCTTTAAAAATCCTGCACCAACCATAGAATCGGCAAGCGCTAAAAGCGGATCGTAAAAATTATACGTGTTTAAAAGCGCAATTGGTTTCTTATGAAGTCCCAATTGCCCCCAGGTCAGCATTTCAAAATATTCTTCCATTGTACCAAATCCGCCTGGAAGTGCAATCATATTAACCACTTTCGGCTTATTGACAATAATCTCTGTAACGTATAGTCAGACCAGCTACCGAATATAATATTGCAGCCCCTCAGTTTGGGCTTGAACCTTGAAAGTGAGTGATACTATAGAGATGAACTTTAACCTGTTCTACCAGTAGTAGTCAGACACTATGGGTTTAGAAATTCAGTAAGAAATTAGCTCAACTGATTACCCCCACTTTCTTATTGTACAAATTTACGATCTGATAATAGTTTACGTCCATTGCGCTCGAGTAATAGCTTTCCAAAAGCAATAATTGGGCGGTCACCCAGCAACCTCCGTAAAAGCAATAAAAGACCAGCATTTCCACCTGTTGGATATCTAAGCCTGGCACCTTTATCTGTTGCTGCTTTAAAGATTGTCAGGG
>Ga0209724_1002978_pt1 | contig 14127 bp, 17 predicted proteins | sample grotaG_FD_184143 | JGI IMG/M metagenome (GOLD analysis project Ga0209724, IMG submission 184143) | Glacier valley bacterial and archeal communities from Borup Fiord, Nunavut, Canada, to study Microbial Dark Matter (Phase II) -... | ecosystem: Environmental > Aquatic > Freshwater > Ice > Glacier ...
GAAGGGGAAATCCCCATCCGTCTTCCAGAAAAAGGCGGCGTAAATCGGTATGATTGTTGAAATGAACTCCAAGCAAATCATAAACTTCACGCTCGTGATATTTTGCAGTAATCCAGACATCACTTACAGTGTCGATTGCCGGATTAACCCGATCGGCAGTTCTAACCTTAAGCACCATTACATGACGGTGTTTAATTGATTCAAGATGGTAGATGATTCCCATATTTTCGGGATAATCTACTCCTGTAAGGCAAATAAGATAATCGAAATAGAATTCATCTGTTTGTTTTAACTGAACCGCGGCTTCATGAAGATCTTCAGCTTTTACTGTCATCTCAACATACTGATATCCTTGTTTAATCTCCGCAGCGGGAAATCGTTCAGTCAGAACCGTTTTTAATTCGTCATTAGTCATTTGACCTATAATTTAAAGTGACGTTTTATCAGAAATAATAGGCTTAGCTTCCGAATACTTTACCTTTCCAAAATTTTTCTGACGCATGATCTTCTTTTGCAATTGCATAAGGCCATAAAGATAAGCCTCAGGCCTTGGTGGACAACCTGGGATATAAACATCAACCGGTATAACATGATCCGCCCCTCTTACAATAGCATAAGAGTTATAGAAAAAGGGACCGCCCGATATTGCACAACCGCCCAAAGCAATTACATACTTGGGATCAGCCATCTGATCGTACAAACGCTTCAGAACCGGAGCCATTTTATAATTAATTGTTCCCGAAATAACAAGCAAATCAGCCTGACGCGGTGAAGGACGTGCAACTTCGTTTCCAAACCTTGCCATGTCATGACGTGAAGCACCAGCCGACATAAATTCGATCGCACAGCAACGTGTTCCAAAAGTAAGTGGCCATAAGGAATTGGATCTTGCCCAATTTACCATAGCATCCAGAGAGGCCAACATGATACCTCCACCCTCGTATTCAGCGATAATGGGGTAATCGTTCTTCTCGAATTCTTTTTTATTTTTTATTCCCATCTCAAAGCATGTTTTTTCCAACCATACAACAGACCTAATCCTAAAATCGCAAAGAAGATCAGAATTTCAATAAATCCGGCAATCCCCGCAGTTCTCATTGCGATTGCCCATGGAAAAAGGAAAATAGTTTCCACATCGAAAATAAGAAACAAAATTGCAAACAGATAATAACCTACGGTGTATTGAAGCCAGGCATCGCCAATTGTTTCAATACCACATTCGTATGGCTCAAATTTTGCTGAATTTTTTGAAGTTGGGGGGACATAACTGGAGAAAAGCATGGCTAAACCCACAAGGGTTATTGCCGCCAGAAAAAATACTAAAAGTGCGCTACTTTCCATATTTAAAATTTTTATCTAACTCAGTTGACCGTGAAATTAACTGACCTTTTTTACCTTGAATTTGAAGCGGCAAATGTATCAATTTAAACAATTCGCTATTCCCTTTCATGGATTTTTTTTAACAATCATGGCAATTAGCCGCTATTTATATTGAATATAAATTTAGAAAAAAGGCTTCGAATCAGCTTATATTAAACTACATGTATACATGCAGTTTAATAAATACGATTACTGTTTAACCACAAAAGGTATAAAAATCCTGCTGCGAATTCACACACATCACCGAAAGGTCTTCCGACTTACTAATTACTTTTCTTTCAGTCAGTCCAAGCATTGAATCAATGATGGTTGGCTTAAAACTTGCAGACACAATCAGCATCGCCGATTCCAGCCCAAGCGCATGTTGAAGCGCAGCTTTCTGCAATTTCCAGGTTGGAGTGTGACTCTCTATAACCTGAAATGGGAACCTGAATTTACCGTAAAGTCTTTTTATTGAGAAGATATTATTTTTAACAACTTGCTGATCGGCCTGCCACCCTTCTTCTGCAATAAAAATATCAATCATTGCACCGTTATGCCGGCCCAAATAACTCGCCCATAATGCAAGATCTTTGCTTTTTTTCATATAACCAACCGGCACAACAATTCGCTTATAGATCGGTTCAATATTTGTTTTAGCCGAAACAAATAAAAAAGGGAATGCAGCATATTCCAAGACAGGTAAAAGTTGCGAAACAGAACCTTTATGTGCCACAAGCACCAGGCATTCATACAACTGCGCCAACTGATCGAGACTAATCCTGATCGGCTGATCTTTCACAAAATATTTAACTGAAACCGTTGACATTAATGGCGAAATCTTTGCAGCAACTCCTCTCAGACGGGCTTCTGCTATTTCAATCGTTTCATGAACGCCCTTATCTAAAAGGTGAAAAAGACAAAGCTCTTTACGAAGCGTTATCGCAATCATCATTCCATGTATAATTGCATCATTCATCCCCTCCGAAAAGTTGCACCAGACAAATATCTTCTGTTCTCCATTTTCCATTGCCCAAAATTAGAAAATATAATTTGGCATTAAGGCAATGAGACAATTTGTAAATTCGACAATGAGAAAATGTGAACAGGAGATTTACGGATCACTCACCTATCTTTTTATTAAAATAATTCAGGTATTGAAATACCATAACCCCGAAGATTGAAAACCATACCCTGAAAGGGTAAAATATTAATAACCCCGGGTAAGGAGGAACGACACAACCCGGGGTAAACAATGGCACAACAGTAGGAGGCACATCTGCAAAGGCCAATTGAAACAATTCATCTGAATGTGCCGCAGATTCAAACTTCGAAATAATACCATTCGATAATCATTAAAATACTTTTTAATTCATGAACATCTTTTTTTTCTTACACTGATTCAATTCATTTGTAATTGTCCAATTTTCGAGTACGTTTGATTTCGGAAAAAACGAATCTGATAGAAGATCATGTTAAACAGACAATTGCTGGCTCCCGAAAGTATTGGAGTCATTGGAGCATCCAATAATATCACCAAACCAGGAGGTAAAATTCTTAAAAACCTCATCGAACACGAATATAAGGGACAGCTATTCGCTTTTAATCCAAACGATCCAAATATACAAGGGGTTAGAACCTTTAACAATTTTGACGATCTGCCTCAGATCGATTTGGCAATCCTCGCAATCCCCGCCAAAAGTTGTCCCGAAATGGTTGAGAAGCTCGCTACACAAAAGAATGTGCGCGCTTTTATCGTGATTTCAGGTGGATTTAGCGAAATGGGCGCTGAAGGGGAAATCCTCGAAAAACAGATGGTTGCAAGTGTGAACCAAACTGGTGGATGTTTGATCGGACCCAATTGCATTGGAATGCTCACCCCAAATTATGCGGGTGTTTTTACTACCCCAATCCCTAAACTCGAATCGTGTGGTTGCGATTTTGTATCCGGATCAGGTGCAACGGCCGTATTTATTATGGAATCGGCGATCCCGAAAGGATTGCACTTCTCGCGTGTAATCTCTGTGGGGAATTCTGCCCAGATTGGCGTCGAAGAAGTATTGGAATATTGGAACCAAAATGCCGAAGAGGAATCTTTTTCGCGCATCAAACTATTATATATTGAGTCGATTGCCAATCCCGATAAATTCCTTTATCATGCAAGGTCACTTGTCAACAAAGGCTTCAGATTGGCAGCCATCAAAGCAGGAAGTTCGCAGGCAGGAAGCCGTGCAGCTTCGTCGCATACAGGGGCTTTGGCAAATTCGGATTCGGCAGTTGAAGCACTTTTCCGCAAAGCGGGAATTGTAAGGTGTTATGGGAGGGAAGAATTGACCACCGTTGCCGGGATTTTCATGAACAAAAAGCTCGAAGGGAAAAACATGGCCATCATTACCCATGCAGGCGGACCCGCAGTAATGCTGACCGATGCGCTTGAAGCCGGCGGATTAACTATTCCGCATCTTCCCGACTCTCCGGCAAAAGAACAACTTCGTAAAAAACTATTTGCAGGTTCATCGGTCGAAAATCCTGTCGATTTTTTGGCGACCGGGACTGCAGAACAATTGGGCGAAATCATCGATGCCTGTGAAAATGATTTCAAGGAAATCGATGGAATGGCGGTTATCTTCGGAAGTCCCGGACTCACTTCGGTAAAAGATGTTTATGAAGTGCTCGATCAAAAGATGAAAACGTGTAAAAAGCCAATCTACCCGATTTTACCTTCTGTAATGAATGTAAAAAAAGACCTGGCTTACTTTTTATCGCACGGAAATGTGAATTTTCCCGATGAAGTGTTGCTGGGCCGTGCATTAACACGTGTTTACAGAACTCCTGCCCCATCCGATGAAAGTATCATGCTCGAAGGAGTTGATGTTCCAAAAATCAGGCGCATCATCGAAAGTTGCGAAACAGGACAACTGCCGCCCGATAAAATTCACGCATTGCTGAGTGCGGCATCGATCCCCTATGTAAAAGAAAGAGTTGTTGTGACCGCAGAGGAAGCCATTGAAGCAGCCCGCGAAATTGGATTTCCTTTAGTCATGAAGGTGGTGGGCCCCATCCACAAAACAGATGTGGGCGGCGTTTCGCTTAATATTCGATCAGAAGAATCTGTTAGGTTGGAATTTAATCGTATGATGACGATTCACGAAACTACAGCCGTGCTGATTGCCGAACAGGCACAAGGAACCGAACTGTTTTTAGGCGCCAAATATGAACCCAAATTCGGACATGTTATTCTTTGCGGGATTGGGGGAATTTTTGTGGAGGTATTCAAAGATGTTACATCTGGTCTTGCCCCGCTTTCGTTCGATGAGGCTTTATCGATGATCCGAAATCTGAGGGCCTATCCCATCATTAAAGGATTCAGGGGTCATCCGGGTGTAAGTCGCGAGAAATTTGCTGAAATCATTGTACGTTTATCTTCGATGCTCCGGTTTGCAACTGAAATTAAAGAAATGGACATCAATCCATTGATGGGTATCGGAAATAAAATCGTTGCGGTGGATGCAAGGATTACGATTGAGAAGTGAAATGATTATTATAAGTGATTTTCCATTCCGTATGTTTCATCTTTGTTTCAGGTAAAAAATCCTTGTGGTATCTTATTCTTTGTCAGTTGGATCTTTTTGGTATTTCACAAAGCCAAATACTTCAATTTGCTTCTCTATTACATGAAATACAATTACATAACCTTTAAATATTAAATCTCTGACAGATTCATCATTAAAGTAAATGGATTTTCTATACTGATAAGGATTTGAAGGGATTTTTTTGATTCTGTTCAATAAATCAGATTTGAATTTTCTGGCTCGTTTAGTACTATCGAGTGAAATGTATTCAATTTGATTTTCTAACCGAATTACAAAAGTATCTTTAAATACTATTCTCATGCTTTTTTATGACATTCTCAAGCCGTTGTTCAACTTCATCCATCTCAATATAATTGGCATTCCCAGCTAATATTTCATTTAATTCATGGGTAAGATACTTTTGATCCTTTTTAAAATCAGAGGTATCCGTTATGATCTCAATTTCATCCTTATTAAATTTACTAAGAAGCCATAAAAGCTTATCGTAAATCTTGTCGTTAACTTTCAATCTTAAAGTATGCATTTGACTTTTTTTTTCAAAGATATGGAAAAATGAATGTTGTAGCCCAATTTTTCAAATCTTTACTTGGTTGAGATAATTCATCAGAATCAATCAGTTTGATTGAACAACAAATACTGAATTCCCTTAATAACAAAGGTTTATATATTGAAAATCAACATACAAATATTGATTTATATACTCTCAGCATAGCAAGGAAGAAGTGATCTCCAATAATTGTTGAGACCACTTCTCTCATTATACTTCAGCCTAAAGTTTTATTTCTGATCTCCTTCTTTCCCCGGCTCATCATCTCCTTTATCCTTTCCGGTTGGGGTTAAAGCATGGTATTTCTTACGAAGTTCATCCATGCTTTTGAACAGAGTGATAATCGATTCATTTGGTGCAAAATTGGCTGCCTGTTCGATGGCGGTGCAAAACTCAGTGTACGCGTCACAAACCGAGCTTTTTTGCGCACTGGCAGACTCATCGGGTAGTTCTGCACCTTCGCCCATACGCTGCTTGTACATTACATCATAGGTATGGTTAACTTCCTCGAGTCCCTGTAACATAACATCTATACCATTATTGACAGCAGCATTTTTTAAATCAGCGCTGGCATGATACTTTCCAAACATTTCGGAGAAGAGACTTGTCTCGGTATTCAAAGGTTTATTTGCAACATCCCAATAGGGTTTGAAAAAATGTTCAAGTGATTGAGCAAAGGTTTTCTTTTCTGCGTTGAGTCCTTTAAGATGTAAAGTAACAGTTCGTTTGATTTCGGCAAAACGTACATTGCGGTCTTTGTCTGCAAGCAATAACTTGTCTGTGAATTCACTCTTGCGTGGTTTCTTTACTACTTGCTGGTACTTTTCATTGCTGCCAATCAGCAGATTTAAAGCTGCATTTGTGATTTCTGAAAAATTCATTTTTACGGCAAGCGCTAAATCAATGGTCGCTTTTACCAGCCCAAAAAGGTTCTCAACCGATAAACGGAAGATGTACAACGTCGAAAACTCTAACTTTTTCATAGAATTTAATTTTAAAGAATTAATATTTGTACTAAAAAATAAAACTCCTTTTAAACTCTTCATCTGAAAAACAGGCATTTAATTTTGCAAACCGATCATCTATCCATTGCCTGAACCGTTGACTTTTGTCAGAAACAGGAAAATTTGTATTCCGGAATCTTTGACAATTGTTCGTGAGATAAAAACTAAGCTTCTGAAGCCTTTGACAATTGGTCGAAAGATAAAAAATCCTCAGCCGGAATCTTTGACAATTGTTCGAGAAATAAAACGACTCGCACCGGACTCTTTGACAATTGTTCGCGAGATAAAAACACTTGTGCCACAATCTTTGACTTTTGTCAGACACTCCAAAATGATTCAGCCGGACATTTTTATCGTCAGCGAAGATCCCAAGGTCGTTTGCCCGAATAATGCCCCAATTTTAAAGAACGATTTCAATCGCTGAACAGATGGAATGTCTTTAGGAAGAGCAGCCTCTGTTCAATTTGAGACTAAAATTAAAGGATTGATTTGTCACTTCAAAATATTTTGAAGTATATTTTTGAAGATAAATGAAAATATTTTCAAAAATTGCAAAAGCAATGAAATTTCAGCGCAAGGATAAAATTATGAAGGGCTTAAATACTGAAGATGTATCATATATAAAATCTGAAAACGAGGTGGAATTGAATAAAAAAATAGTTCAGGTTGATTTGATGAATGGCAACCGCAATTATTGAGGTTGCCCTTTTCCCTGCAATTTAAGTTCTGTAAAATCGACATCATTGGGATAGGCTCCCGAAGGGTTCAAATAGTCAAGCTTTATTTTAATGCCTTGTTTCTGAAAGCTTGATAACTGATCAATCATGTTCATTTTATGCTCATGCGAACGGAGCAAAAATTCAAATACATACTCTTCATTCTGCTGATCCACCACCGTGATAAAATTTTGATTTCGCTTTCCCCATGATTCCCAATAAGACTTATATCCGTAATAATATAAACGGATTGCAGTTATCTCCTGAATGTTGCATACAATTGATTCAGATAGTTGATTAATTGTTATTTGTTCATCAGTCATTTTGACCTTTCCAATTACCTTGAAATTAAACCGATTCTGGAGAAGCATAACAAAATTGCCATTAATATAAAACAAAAGATTCAGCCACAGAAATGGTCTGCGATTTTGACCAAACCATTCGGATAAGTAATCCCTTTCGGAGATAAGCTTCGGAGATAAAAAAAGATTACGACAATCGATATCACGAAAAGAATCAGCGAAATCACACCATAAGGTGTCTTTAACCAGTTTATTGTTTTGATTGTTTTTGCTTCAAAATTCATTTCTGTAAGTGTTAGGTTTGATTTTTATACGATTTTGATAATTGCTGCAGGTCAGATATTTGTTTATCTACATCAAAAGTGAAAATAAATAATCACAATCACAAATCTGAAATCATATTGCGTTACTTTTGCGACGGAAAATTTATAATATAAACAATAGTAAAACCAATCATATGTCGATTGTAAGTTTTGGAAAATATGTAGAGGATATCAATTACAAAGTATTGAATGAACGACAGGTAAGAGCAAGTTCAGGTATCATGTTTTTGATTGGACTCATCGCATCCATCAACGGACTAATATTAAAAAACTATTCAGTGATACCCTATTTAAGCGGATTTCTTTTGTTCTCGTTTTCAATTGCCGTATTCATTAATCCGAAATACTCGCCGACAATGATTCTTGGTTCTATATTTGTCCGGAAACAAACGCCTCTTTATATTGGAGCTGTTCAAAAGAAGTTCGCCTGGAGTTTAGGGTTGGCTTTATCGGGTTCAATATTTGTATTGTCGATTTTCCTCTTAACAGATGCAACCTATTTTGAACCTCTTTGCCTATTGTGTATCATTTGTTTGGTCCTGTTATATCTTGAGACGGCATTCGGAATTTGCTTTGGATGTAAACTATACTTCTTATCTATTAAAATGAAATTATTGAAAGAGCCGGCAGTTAGACCGAATTGCATGGGTAATGCATGTGAGGTTTAGGGATTTTGATATTTAGGCTGAAGATTGGATAAAAATTCTTATAATGATGGATAATCACTATAAGAATGTTAATCCAATCTTTCGGTTTAGGCCCTTTTCAAATATTCGAATCAATGTCGAAAGCTGAATATTCCCTTTCGCATTCTCAATCCGAGAAATATAACTTTTTTTTGTTCCCGATCTCTCAGCTAACTGTTCCTGTGTCAAATTAGATTCTTTTCTTGCCTCCTTAAGCATTTCGCTCACAATGAACATTTGAGATCTTTCTTCATATGTATTCCGACTTTCGGTTCCGATTTTACCGTGTTCTCTTTCGATCAATTCGTCGAAAGTCTTTACTCCTTTATAATCTGTCATCTTTTTGATTTTTTAAGTTTTTAAGTTCAAAATACTCCACCATTAATCGCATTGCTCTTTCAATTTCTCCCTTTGGGGTCTTTTGAGTTTTCTTCTGAAAGCCATTAAACAAAACAACCAAGCGTCCTTCATCAAAACAACAAAAAACCCGATATATATTAGATTGATATTCAATTCGAATCTCAAACAGGCCATCATGTCCGATCAGCGGCGCAAGAAATTTCTCAGGTACCCTTTCAACCTGCTTTATCAATTCGAAGACATATTGAATTTTAGATTTTACCTTGACATCAAGATCTTTATAAAAATCCAAAAAATATTCTGCGTGAAATATAATTTGCCTTGCCATTCGACAAAGTTATCTTAAAAGTTATCTAATTCAAAATATTTCAGTCAGAAACTTCAATAGGAAACAAATCAATTAAGAATTACATTTTTCCTTCTGGATATAAATGTCCTTCATATAAGTACAAGAAAAGGGAGCCGATTAAAGCTCCCTTTTTATATATCCGATTGATTGTTCAGTTATTTCACAATCATTTTAAAGTTTTCGTCTTCGAAGAACTTTGCAAACTCAAGGTCTGTTCTGGCCAATTCCTTATATGCTTCATCTTTCTTGATAGCATTACCAAGATTTTCATACATCATACTTGTCTTGGCAGTACGTGCACCAACAATTGCTTTCAGATAAGAAATACGTCCCGATTGGATAGGAGCTGCGTCTAAAGTACGCAATGCACCATTGTTGTCATTGTTCAGCAATTGTGCCAAAGCGCGATTAGCAGGGCTCTTTGTCTCATCGTTGAAGAATTTTGATGCAGTCTCATATTGTCCCTGCATAATTTTAACGATTCCAAGGTTATCGTTGACTTCATTACCAGCTCCGGTTGCACCACCAAAAAGTTCCTCAGCTTTGGCAAGGTTGTTCTTTTTAAGTTCAACACATCCAAGGTTATTCTGAATAATTGGGTTCTTAGGATCGAGTTTATCTGCTTTTTCAAAGTTAGCAGCAGCACCATCAACATCAGCGAGTTCAAAAAGAACACTACCAAGGTTGTTATAACCTCTCCAGTCGTCACTATATACCTTTGTAAAGTTGGTATAAATAGTTTTCTGAACTTGTGGATCATTTGTCAAAGTAGCAGCATAAAGCAACTCTGCCTGATTCAGTTTCGATGGATCGTTGATTGCAAGATTACTGATTTCTTCATCTGTGCGTCCAACTAAATCAACTGATGCAGTGATTTTTGAACGACGAAGTTTTGGTAAAATATCGTTGGCAACAGCTGAAAATGCCGAAGAAAGATTTTTGATCTCACGTTCGCGAACTTCAGGATCAGTATACATTGAAAGTACACGTAGAATCAATTCCTTATCCTGAATTGTTGATTTCTCCATCAATTCCTTAAAACCATCCCAATCTTCGGGAGTATATTTGGTAGTAAGATCTGTCTTTACTTTATTTTTGTTCAAATCCTTTTCAACTACTTTAGTAGCCGTACCTTCACGTTTCTCCGAAAGTTTTGTATTGAGGTCTAATTCACCATCTGGTGAAGCATAAGCCGAAACTTCAACACCTTTCAATTCTTTGCGGTCGGCTTTGTAAGCTTCAGCAATGTATTGACTTAGTTCTTTGATCTCATCTTTCGACATTTCCTGGCCACGTACTTCAGAACTATTGATCAAATAGATTAAGTCTGCAACGTATTTTTCAGGTACAATTCTTTGGAATTTGTCAATTGTAGGATCGTAAACACCTGTTGTGTTTTTGCTTTTCTGAAAACCAAGAAGCGAGAACGGGCTGTTATCTACGAGTGTAGAAGTGGCGAGAACACCGTTAGCCAGTTTAATAGGATCGAAATCAAGTGATTTGCGTCCCTTTGTTGCACGAATCTTTAAAACAAGCTCCGATTTGCGCATGGCATACTCAAATGGAATAGATCCTTTGTAAGTTACACTACCGCCATCTTTAAAGCTGATCACCTTGTTGTTGGCTTTCACTTTCTCGCCTTGAAGGAAGAAAGGTTCGTAGAATTTTTCGCCTTCAGGAGTAACAATAACAGGTGTTGCAACAAAAGATGCTTTTTTCAGAAAATATTTCTCCGGAATACGACCTTGCAATGCTACATCAACCTTGCCATTATGAGTTTCCAGAGGATCTGGCACTACAGAATAACTCATTGTTGCGGCATTCTTTTTCATTTTTTTTAGGGAGGCGCAACCCGTTAGAACGGCTATGCCCAAAATGAATAAAACCAAATAATTGAATTTAAAACTTCTCATTACAATGTATCTATTGATAAATTAATTGTCAGTTTTTATTGCTAGACACACAAATCTACGATCTTTTCGTGTGACAGGAAAACTATTTAAGCTATTTTAACCGTTTAAAATCTCGCGGCTAATACCGTTTGGATACCTCTTTGCGAAGATTATATCTTTAATCAGCTGATAATGGGCTGAATTCTTAACAAAATCTACATTTGATGTGTCAATGATCAATACAGGGAAGTCGGTTTGTTGCGAAAAGAAATTGAAGTAGCCTTCTTTAATTGTGCGCAGATAGCTAATTTCTATCGACTGTTCGTAGTCTCGGCCTCTCATACGAATGTTCCCGATAAGCTTACTTTCCGGAATATGCAGATAAACATATAAATCTGGTTTTGGCAGGCGCTCGTAGATAATATCAAAAAACTTCCGGTAGAGATTGTATTCATCGGGGGCAAGTGTGTTCTGTGCAAAAATCAACGATTTCATGAAATAGTAATCCATGATTGTCAATTCATGAAAGAGATCACGGCTCGCGAGATCATTTTTTAATTGCGAATAGCGCTCAGCAAGGAAGGAGAGTTCGAGTGGAAATGAATATTTAGCCGGATCGCTGTAAAACTTAGGTAAAAACGGATTATCGGAGAATCCCTCCAAAATTAGCTTGCTGTTTAAATCAGCACTTAACATGGTTGCCAGGGTTGTCTTTCCCGCTCCAATATTACCCTCAATCACAAGATAATCAATACTCATACAAATGGTTTTCTATCAGTGTCGAATATACAACAAAATGGCGGTAACAAAAAAATGCCCGGACATCCCGGGCATTTTTAAAACTATTTCTTATTGATTGGGTTTCTTAAGAGAGTGGCTGTGACTTGGTTCTCTTGGCTCCCGGGGCTCGTTGCGTTCGGAACGTGGACCACGATCGCTGCTTCCACCTTCGGCATAACCTTCGGGTTTTGGAAGTAAAGCTTTACGCGAAAGTTTAAGCTTTCCGGAACGTTGATCAACCTCAAGTAATTTAACCTCGACAATATCACCAACTTTTAATACACTTTCAGGGTTCTCGATCCGCTTCCAGTCGATTTCAGAAACATGCAGAAGGCCTTCTTTGCCAGGCATGATCTCAACAAATGCGCCAAACTGAACGATTGATTTCACTTTTCCTTTGTAGATTTCTCCAACTTCGGGAAGCGAAACGATCGCGCGAATCCGTGCAATAGCTGCATCGATCGAATCTTTATCGGGTGCACTGATCTCAATACGACCCTGGTCTTCGATTTCTTCGATGGCAATGGTTGCTTTGGTATCAGCCTGAATCTGCTGGATAATTTTTCCACCAGGACCAATAACCGGCCCAATCATATCTTTAGGAATCATCATTGTGACTATTCTTGGAACATTTGATTTGTAATCCTCGCGAGCTTCGCTGATTACTTCCAATATTTTACCAAGAATATGTGCTCTGCCCTCTTTCGCCTGTTGCAATGCTTTTGACATTACTTCGTAAGACAAACCTTCAACTTTGATATCCATCTGGGTAGCAGTAATACCTTTTGTAGTTCCGGTTACTTTGAAGTCCATATCTCCAAGGTGATCCTCGTCGCCAAGAATATCTGAAAGAACAGCAAATTTATCAGAACCTTTATCGGTAATCAAACCCATCGCGATTCCGGAAACCGGTCGTTTCATGTGAATACCGGCATCGAGCATCGCCATGGTTCCTGCACAAACAGTTGCCATTGATGAAGAACCATTCGATTCAAGAATATCAGAAACGACACGAACGATATAAGGAAATCCTTCAGGGATCATTTTTTTCAATGCACGATGTGCCAAATTTCCATGTCCTATTTCGCGACGTGAAAGTCCACGAGGAACTTTTGCTTCACCTGTACTAAACGATGGGAAGTTGTAATGCAACAAAAAGCGTTCGCGTCCTTTAAAGGTGACATTGTCGATGATTTTCTCATCCATTTTGGTACCCAAAGTAACACTGGTCAGCGACTGAGTTTCACCACGTGTGAAGATTGCCGATCCGTGTGATCCTGGCAAGTAGCCAATTTCACCCCAAATCTGCCTGATCTGTGTTGTCGAACGACCATCAAGACGAATGCCATCATCGAGGATCATGCGGCGCATTGCTTCTTTTTCCACATCGTGATAATACCTTGAAATCAATCCTTTGTCCACTTCTGACGATTCTTTTCCTTCGCTGTATGCGACAATAAAATCTTCTTTTATCTGAGCAAAAGAACTATAGCGCAAGTGTTTATCAGTAATCAGTGAACGAGCTGTATCGTAAGCTTTCTGGTAAGTTTCTTTCCAGATTGCCTCGCGAAGTACTTCGTCATTCTTTTCATGGCAATACTCACGTTTCACAACGCCCACTTCTGCGGCGAGTTCATCCTGTATCTTGCAATGAATTTTGATGTTTTCGTGTGCAAATTTAATGGCATCAAGCATTTCTTCTTCCGAAATCTCGTCCATTTCACCTTCAACCATCATTATATTGTCAAACGATGCACCAACCATAATATCAATATCGGCACTGGCAAGTTGTTCGGCTGATGGGTTAATAACAAACTTTCCACCAATACGGGCAACACGAACTTCAGAGATCGGGCCATTGAACGGAACGTCCGAAACGGCAAGTGCTGCTGATGCAGCTAAACCGGCCAGGCAATCGGGCATTTCATTTTTCCCTGACGAAATCAATGAAATCATCACCACAGTTTCTGCGTGGAAGTTATCCGGAAATAACGGACGCAAAACACGGTCAACCAAACGTGCAGTCAGAATCTCATCATCTGATGGACGTGATTCTCTTTTCATGAATCCACCGGGAAACCGTCCGGCTGCTGCGAATTTTTCGCGGTAGTCTACCGAAAGTGGCATGAAATCTACGTTTTCAGCAGCTTCTTTCGCAGAAACCACAGTAGCAAGCAACATGGTTTCACCCATTTTTACTACTACCGATCCGTCAG
>Ga0209724_1002979_pt1 | contig 14121 bp, 9 predicted proteins | sample grotaG_FD_184143 | JGI IMG/M metagenome (GOLD analysis project Ga0209724, IMG submission 184143) | Glacier valley bacterial and archeal communities from Borup Fiord, Nunavut, Canada, to study Microbial Dark Matter (Phase II) -... | ecosystem: Environmental > Aquatic > Freshwater > Ice > Glacier ...
CGTTGAGATAAACCTGCTTTGGGTATAAAAAGCATATTTGCCTTAATAATTTCTAATTTCTTGGGAAAATCATCTTTTCGTATTTCAATTTTGTCTGTTTCCCATGGTTTTGTCGTTTCTTCATTGTCCTTTTTCAGCGTACCAAGTTCATTTCCCTGGCATAATTTTGAAATCAATATTTCAAGTTCATTTTCCGAAAGTTTTGTGATTGATGCCAAAATTGCCCATTGGTCGTAAAAAGGCTGAAAATGATCATCAATAAAAACACTGTTTTTATCTTCCCTTGCAGCCTTTTGCAAAGGCAAAGCGATTAAATTACCGAAACCACCTTTTGGCATGAAATCTTGATTTGGAAAGAGCCTGTCATAAGATTTGAAAGAGATTTCATGCCACTTATTCATAGCGAAGGTTAGCATTGCGCTTCCAAATTTTCTGGCTATTGAAGCTGCAATAGGATGCTCGAAGAAAAACCAGGCATGAGCTCCTTTTCCAGAACGCGACCGCTCAATCAAGATGGGTATATCCAATTCGCAACAAATTTCTCTGAGTGTAGTGATATCTTTTTGCCAACCTTCATCATCAAAATCAATGGCCAAAAAATAACAGGTTTCATCCAATAACATGGGATAAATCCCGACAACAAGATTACTCCTTCCACGCAAATGATCCTCGACAACCGCCTCGTTAAAAACCAGATAATTTTTGTTCTTGCAGGCCGTACATGAAATTTTGGGCTTTTGGCAAATCGATGGTTTCCATTCATTGGTACATGCAGGCGAATAGCCCACAGTCCCCTTCTTTGGATTTTCCCACCTTTTGGCATAGACATCATCCCGGCCTCTAAAGAGCGACATAAAAAGCTTGATCTTTTCTGCTGAATCAGATCTTTTATTTATTATATTACATGAATTTGAGATCTCAATTTGGTTGGATTCGGGAACTAATATTTCTGGTATGTGTTCATGTAGGGAGGCATCAGTCAAGTCTTTCTGTAATTCGTCAAGGCCAAGTTGTAACTGCATGCTATTAACTTTTTCACGCAGACAAATATTTTCAGTTAACAGTGCTTTATACTTTTCAAGAAGTTCTTTTATATCCATGTTCTTTTTGATTTTGAGTATTTTGTGTTCACCAAAACGTGAACATTCTTATTGCGTGAACAAGTATAAAGAATTTGATGTCAAAAATCAAATATAACGAGAATGAAAAAATGAACTGGTCACTGGTTGTTCGAATATTGAATTCCTTCAGCAACGGCAGTTTCTTGAAATAATGTAATCCTATTTTAGAAAGGGTAAATTAACATAAACGAGTCAAATGAAATTTAGTTAAAATAAATCGGAATGCGTACCCATACGAACAAAATCAATTGACCTATCTGGTTTGTTGATTTTATAAATAAGTACCCAGTCGGGTTGAATATGGGCATCAATATAACCTATCCAATTACCTGTGAGAGCATGTGGTTTGTAGTTTTGAGGAAGTTCTCCTTTTTCTGCCAGTAAGTCATAAACGTTTTCAAAAAGGTTCATATCCCAGCCTCTTTTTATGACACGTTTAAAATCCTTTTTGAACTTATTGGTAAAATTACAACTAAACATTAACTGTTTAGTTTTGAAAAGAAATCTTCTTTGCTTTTCGTTTTTACCACCCTTCCCGATTTTGAATCTTTTAAAGCTTTTAAAGTCTCAGCATTGGGGGTATGTTCTATGGTAATATACTCTTTTTCAGTTTCCGCCATTTCTTTTATCAGCTCCAAAAGGTGTTTTCCTTTATCGTTGCGGGTATCTATTCTAATGGTAATTGTTTCCATTTCGTTTTAATTTGATTCAAAGTTACAAAAATTAAAGAACCTACTCTCTGTGAAGGTCGATTTTTTAATTCAAACAGTTCTACTCTATAATCCATCTTTAAACTGTCCTGCTTACTAGGTTAAGGAATCCTGCTTAGTACATGACAAAAATATAGGAACTTTAATATAACTTAGATAAGATCCTGAATGTATATATCTTAAAAGTGATTACCAATCTCTAAAAAGATATAATATGACATCCAGGATCGAGTATAAAAGTAATGAATTAGTTTCCATTTTCCATGAACAATCAGGATGGAATTTGGCAAGGGTAAAGTTCTTTGTTTTATTTATTTGTGCACTGTGTAAAGTAAAAACTGTTGGGTTTGAGAAGTTGGCTATTGCTTTTGACAGCCCGGCCAGTTCTGATTCATCCCTTCGACGCATACAACGCTTTATGGCTACCTATGTTTTGGATACCGAGATGATTGCCAGATTGATATTCAAGCTATTACCACACAAACCCCCTTATCGCCTGGCCCTTGATAGGACCAACTGGAAGTTTGGAGGGTTGAATATTAATGTGTTGGTGGTTGCGGTTGTTTACCAGGGGGTTGCCTTTCCCTTGATCTTTAGTCTGCTGCCAAAGGCTGGTAATTCAAATACCAAAGAACGCATCAAGCTCATTGATCGCTTCATTGATCTGTTTGGCCTGGAATCCATCGATTGCTTGATAGCGGACCGTGAGTTTGTGGGACAGAGGTGGATCAAGTATCTGAACGACCATAAAATCCTGTATTATATCCGAATCCGTGAAAACTTTAAGGTTGTGCAACCACGCAATGGCAAATGTGTAAAGGTAAGTTGGCTGTTTTCAAATTTACCACTGAACACCTGCCGGGTTAACTACCGGATCGTTAGTGTGAACAATCAACTGTGCTACCTGAGCGGTTCAAAAGTAAAAAACAAACAGGGCAAACCTGAATTGCAAATCCTTGTTTCGTTCAACCACCCCGAATCTGCAATGCAGATATACAAAGACAGGTGGCAAATTGAAACAGCATTTAAAGCTATGAAAACAAGCGGGTTTAATATTGAAGACACACATCTGACAGACCTTGAAAGGATCGAAAAACTCCTGGCTTTGGTCATTGTGGCTTTTACCTGGGCATATGTGGTGGGTGATTATTTAAATCATTACATCAAACCAATTAAGATAAAAAAACATGGGAAAAGAGCCAGAAGCATTTTCAAATATGGGCTTAATTATATTTCATCAGTTCTATTAAATGCTCATTTTCAGTCAGATATAAATATATTTAAATTTTTGTCATGTACTTAGGAATTTTATATAAAGAAAAAAAGTCAGTTTAAATTCATTACACTTGTCAGATCAATAGTTCCTTTTTTTCTTTTTTTTAATTATACCAGTGTTCATGCGTAAGGTGAGAGTTAAATAACTATTTTTAGAAAGATTAACTAATTCATAAATAAAAATGAAAAATCTACTCGCACTCTGTTTTTTCTTATTTGCGTTAAATGTGATGTCACAGGTCACCACCTGGCAAGCGCCCCAAGGCTTTGCATCAACTACCTATTACCAGGTAAAAGTGAATGGAATAGTGGTTCCGGTTTTCGATACCCCCATTGCTTCGTATGCTGTTTTTGATTTTAAAGGTGAAGTAAATATCGAAGTAAATACCATGTATGATGTTCGTTGGGTCGATATTCGTCCACTGCGCACAGGGTTAAAGCCAACCTATACTGGTGATAATTCTTTCAGTTTTAAATTGAATAAACCTGAAAATCTAAGCCTCGAACTCAATGGCCGCATCAGGCAACAGCCACTGTTTATTTTCGCCGGCAAGCCTGAGACCAATCAACCCTTAAAGACTGATAAAAATGTGATCTGGTTCGAGGGTGGCAAACTGTACAAAGATGTGAAACTGGAATTAAAGAACAATCAAACCGTTTACATTGAAGGGGGCGCTGTTGTTCAGGGATATATGTATGCCAAAGGGAAAAAGAATATTCGCATCTGCGGAAGGGGAATATTAGATGGTTCTCTGAATAAAACTGATCCAACCTGTGACAATCGGTTCATTGATTTGCGCGATTGCGAAAATGTAACAGTTGAGGGAATCAACTTGCACAATGCAACCACCTGGCAAGTCGCTCTTTTTCATTGCAATAAAGCGAAGATAAACGATATTCATATTGTGAGTGAAAGTGGCAGCGATGATGGAATGGATATATTCCGTTGCACAAATGTGGTGATCGACAATGTTTTTGCCCATACAAAGGACGATTGCATTGCCATCAAATCGGGCGGTGATTATCCGGCTGATCATCCGACTGATAACATTTTGATTAAAAAGTGTGTATTCTGGAATTCCATATGGGGCAATGCCATTGAAATTGGCTTTGAACTGTATTCCAGCGAAGTGAAAAACATACGATTCGAAAATATTGATATTATCCATGTGGAAGATGGAGCCACACTAAGCATTCACAATGCAGGACAGGCACATGTTCACAACGTGGTATTCGAAAATATAAGGGTAGAAGACAGTCGCCAAAAGTTATTCGATGTGGCAATTTTCTTTTCCCGGTGGGGACCTGATGGTATCCAGGATCCTGAGTTTATCAAGAAAAACTATCTCTGGGGAGCTTGGGATGGCGTACAAAAGATTCCGGAAGGCAAGGAAGCCTATCATAGCCAGTTTAGGGGAAAAGTGAGCAACATCGTGTTTAAAGATATACAAGTAGTTGGAGGATTAATGCCATTCTCTGTTTTTCATGGATTTGATAAAGAGAAAAATGTCTCCGGAGTGACCATTGAGAACCTGACTTACATGGGTAAAAGGCTGACCGACACCGAAAGTGCAAGAATAAGACAGCAGAATACTGAAAAATTGATCATCAAATAATGGAATTAATTGAAAATAGTTCTAATAGCAAATAATTGTTAAACTAAAATTAATAATTTACCTATGAAAGTATTATTAAAAACTACTGTTATGTTTACACTATTATTTCTGAATATTTTAGTGTCTGGACAAGACTATGTTTTACCATTGTATGAGGGTACGATTCCAAATTCAATCAATACCGGACAAAAGGAAAAGATGGAGAAATCAGATATCACCCTGATTTCTAATGTTCAAAATCCAACTATTGCTGTCTACCTGCCAAGCAAGCGATTTGCAACCGGACAGGCAGTTGTAATCTGTCCTGGTGGTGGATACTGGGTGCTGGCTTATGATTTGGAAGGCACTGATATTGCCCGGTACCTCAATTCTATTGGAGTTGCCGGTATTGTGTTGAAATACAGACTGCCAACTTATGGAAACTGCATCGAACCGCATAAAGCTCCTTTGATGGATGCCCAACGTGCCATGCGACTTGTTCGATCCAATGCCAAAGAATGGAACATCGATTCAACCAAAATCGGCATCATGGGTTTTTCTGCCGGTGGACATTTAGCATCAACACTGGGAACTCATTTTGACTATGGGACTAAGAATTCAACTGATTTAGTTGAACGAAAAAGCTGTCGTCCTGATTTTATGGTCCTGATGTATCCTGTTATTACTTTTAACGCTGCCTACACCCATGCCGGATCCATAGAGGCATTGCTGGGCAAGAATCCCGACACGGATTTGGTAAACTATTATTCCAATGAATTGCAGGTAAAAGAAGATGGTCCACCAGCATTTATTGTTCATGCTGACAATGATTCAGGAGTCCCAATTGAAAATTCGTTGCTTATGTATGAAGCACTGCGTAAGAAAAAAATCCCTGCCGAGTTACACATTTTATCAGAAGGGGAACACGGGTTTGGATTGGCTGTCAACAATGAACATGTGGCTTCATGGACCAACAGTTTAAAGCTGTGGCTGAATTGGTTGAATAAGAAATAAGACGAATCACTTTTAAAATTGAATAAAAGATTCTATAATAGAGGGTTCTTCCACCGGCTGATATGTCGCATTGGGTATGGCAAAATAAATGAGTAAGCCTCATGCTGTTCCGAGTCCTCGTATTTCCTGTAAAATGCCAAATGCCAAATGCCAAATGCCAAATGCCATAATGCCATAATGCCAATTACAGAATTTCATGTCCTATTGTTATAAATCATCAATTAACCTATATCCCTCGTAAATTGGCACTGCAATAGATTTGAATTCATACAATGTTCTTATTCAGTAGGACGATTTGTAAAGTGCTGAAAGTTATGTATTTAAATATCGCAATCTATAGTGCATTTTATTTATGAAATGGCAGTACGCTAATTTTTGAAAGTTATCAAGGTCTGATTAACGGAATTGGCATTATGGCATTTGGCATTTGGCGCAAACTCATAAATGGAAAATCCGTTGCAGATGCTCCTTATTTTTATTGTTCATGCAAAAGCGCCATTTCATTGTTGACGCGACACTATTTAAATCTGAAAAGTAGAAGTTAAACTATCAAACTGAAATATGAAAATAGAATGAAATCAAAAAATTTACTTTTTACAATTCTTATCATTTGTCCATTTTTTATCTTCGGGCAAACGCCCAAGACCGCAGAGGTTAAAGCTTTCAACGGAAAGCCAACTTTATTTGTCAATAACCACCCTGTAACCCCTGATTTTTATGCCCTTACACATGCTTACGGAGCACGTTGGAGTTGGGAGGAAGTTCCGCAACGGAACCTGAAGAACTTTGCCGAAATAGGGTTTAGGCTTTTTCAGCTTGATCTCTATTTTGAAGATATATGGTATAAAAATGTGGATACGCTGGATATTGGTAAAGCCCGCCGGCAGGTAAAAGGGCTGCTGGATGTCTGTCCGGATGCTGCAGTTGTGATCCGGGTTCACGTCAATGCTCCCTTCTGGTGGAACGACCAAAATAGTCAGGAATGCACCCTATATGCTGATGGGCCTGTCGATCAGCGTGCTTATGGCCCTCCATTCAACAATGAAGATGGAGATACCGATCGTCCGCTACGTGCAAGCCTTGCTTCCATGAAGTGGAGAACCGAATCGGGTGAGCGGTTAAAAGAATTCTGCACCCGGATGGCGGCTACCCCGGAAGGAAAGTCTGTAATAGGTATTCATGTATGCGGTGGTGTTTATGGTGAATGGCACTACTGGGGATTTATTGATCATGATCCGGATACCGGGCCAGCCATGACTACTTATTATCAAACATGGCTGAAACGTAAATACAAAACTACCGTTGCGCTTCATAAAGCTTGGAAATCAACTGAGTATGATTTTAACAATGTCACAGTTCCTGACTCTACGCAAAGAAAGTTTACTTCTGACGGAGGATTTCGTGATCCGGAAAAAGAGCAGCGTGTCATAGACTATTTTTCGGCGCAGCAGGAAGTAGTTGCAGAAGACATTGAATATTTCACATCTATAGTGAAGCAAAACTGGCCGCGACCGCTCATTGTAGGTGTTTTCTATGGATACCTGCACATGACCTTTTGCCGGCAAGCGGCCGGAGGTCATTTATTAATCGAACGAATATTAAACTGCCCCACCATTGATTATCTCTCGGCTCCGCAATCTTATTGGGGTGCGGCACAATTGGCCGGAGGATCAGGAAATTCGCGTGGGGTCATTGAATCGGCCATTCTGCATGGTAAACTCTGGCTTGATGAAATGGACAACGGGCATCTTCAAAAGAAGACAACTATTGATGTTGTCCGGAATTCAGGAAAATATGATCCTCAATACCTGTCTGTTGTACAGCGCAGTGCCATCTATCCACTCATGCGGGGCACCGGATTGTGGTATTATGATTTTGGCCCCCGCGAAAGCTTTGGATGGTGGGACAATTCCGTCTATCTGAAAAGTATTCAGCAAGTGAAAGAGCTTTTCGACAGCAGGATTAATCAACCATATCAACCCGTGGCCGATGTGCTTTACGTATGGGATCAGGAAAGTTTTTTACATCTGAAAAATGGCTGGACTCCTGTATGTTACAATCTTATCGACCAGGCATTTGAGGAAGCCTTGCGATCAGGAACGGTCAGTGACCAGATCTATTTGTTTGATCTCGACAAGGTTGACTTGAAAAAGTACAAAGCAATCCTGTTTATGAATGTTTATAAAATCACCGAAGCACAAAGACAATTCATAAAAAACAAAGTGGCAACCGATGGCAGGACATTGATTTGGAATTACTTACCTGGATATACCGATGGCCGCCGAAACAGTTTGGACTTTGTGCAAGAGCTGACCGGATTTAAGATAAAGCAGTTCGACTGTACCAAAACTCCCGTTGTAAGAATCGAAAAAACAGAGGCCGGATATGAATTCGAAGGAGTTGTAAATCCAATGGTTGTAATCCCGAGCACTCAGAATCCGAAGTCAGAGGTACTGGCACGTTTAAAAGATTCCGGCGAAATCATTGTAGGACGAATCCCGAGTACTCGAAATCGTAATTACGTGAGTGTTTATTCCACACTGCCACTGCATACTACTGATTTTTTCAGGGCCCTTTTCAAAACAGCAGGGTGTCATGTATACAACGAATCGAATGATTTTACCTACGTCAATTCGGGATTATTGATGATTCATACCAAAGAGGGCGGGAAGCGAACCCTTCATTTAAAAAACGGGAAAGATATTTTGCTGAAATTGCCTCCTTATTCTACCTGGGTACTTGATTCTAACACAGGAAATATCATTATAAAATAATTTTTAAATATACTAAACTAATTGATTATGAGCTTAAAACGTATGTTGTTTATACCTTTTGTAGTCTCTTAATTGACTGCAACAACTCATGCGGCCACTTATAATATTCTTGATTTCGGGGCATGGGAAGGCAGTAAATTTATCAACACCAACGTGATCAATAAAGAAGTGAGCAAATGCTTCCTAAATGGAGGTGAAACAAATTGCCGACAAAGCTATTCTGGATGGAAAATCTACTGCCATGATCATTGTTATGCCTGACGGCGATACCGGTCAAAAAGGCTATTTTAACAGCCCCAAAGGCGATTGGAATTACGAAGATTATTTCTTTCAGGAGCTGATGCCTTTCATCGAAAAAACATACCGCATCAGGGCTGATAAACGATACCGTGCCATTTCCGGATTATCAATGGGTGGTGGAGGTACATTGATGTATGCCATGCATCATCCTGAATTGTTTTCATCAGCTTGTCCGCTGAGTGCTTATGCCGGGCCCATTTCCCTTGCAGAAGCTGACACCCGGTGGGAAAAGCAATATCCCGGTATTTCGAAAGAGGATATGGCCAAATATTATGCCCGTCATAGCGCTTTAGAACTAATGAACAATATGCCTGATGGACAGAAGAAGGCAGTGCGCTGGTACATAGATTGTGGCGATGACGATTTTCTGTATGAAGGCAATAGTATGTTACATATTGCCATGCGCAAAAAAGAAATTCCTCACGAATTCCGTACCCGCGATGGGGCACACAACTGGACCTACTGGCGCGAGGCCTTGCCAACAGTTTTAGATTTCGTATCACAAACATTTCATCAATAATTAATTAGGAGTAAAATCCTTCCATTAAAGATTCACAAGCCGTATTTCTTATATAGCCCGGCTTATGGCCGCACCTTTGTGATTTCAACTGATCAATCGTATACAAAAGTTTAATAAATGAAGCAATCGGATTATTCTGATTGCTTCATTTTATTTTTAATACGGGTGCTCAAAATGGATATCAACTTTTATCTCTGCTATTTATTCAATCTGCCATCCTGAGAGAAAAGCCATTTTAATAACTATAATAGTGCATTATACTGAATATTTCAAATCCTTCCATTGTTCGCATCTCATTCAAAGTGTCATTGCCAGGCAAACCTTGCAGGAGGTTGCAACAATACATCCCTGACACGACAAAAGTAACTCCCCTTTTACTGATTCTTGATCCATTGGTTTGTTCAAAATATTCTTCCTGTATTTGAATATTATATTCCCAGTACAAAGTCAATACAAAGTCAATACAAAGTCAATATATATTATTATTATTATTATATCCTCAAAGTTTTACCCAATGGCATGAGAAGTGGCCTGCATACAATGTGAGGGACTGATTTTGGAACAACGATATTTATATAAAGAGGAATTATGCTAAGAATATTTCGATGTGATGGAGGGGCAACCAATGTGCGACTTACACTTTTTACTTTTACGGGATTATGGTCACTTGAAAGCAATACTTTCCAGAAAGTTTATCACCTAAATCTCGCTCTGCATTCGGTTGCAAAACGATTATTGATTATTCAATGAAAAATAATATAAATTTAACTATCTTTAAGGGATTTATCTACAGAGTTTGTCAATTCATTAACAACCTGATTATAACAGCAATTAATTCTAAAACAATTATGAGCACATCACGCCGGTCATTTATTCAAAACAGTGCACTGCTTCTTGCAGGGACTGCACTGCTATCCAAAACTGCTTTTGCCGCTGCAAAGCCTTCTGAAATTGTCGGATTACAACTTTATTCGGTTCGCGATGACATGACCAAAGATCCAAAAGGCACATTGGCTCAATTGGCCAAAATGGGGTACAAGCATGTTGAACATGCCAACTACGTCGACCGTAAATTCTATGGTTTTACTCCCAGGGAATTTAAAAAAGTGTTGGATGACCTTGGTTTGAAGATGCCTTCGGGCCATACGGTCATGGATAAAAACCATTGGGATGCCGGTAAGAAAGATTTTACCGATGCCTGGAAGTATACTGTTGAAGACGCCGCCTACATGGGCCAGCAATACGTGATCAGCCCTTGGATTGACGAAAGTATGCGCAAAACTTATGATGATATGGTCCGCAGCCTGGATGTGTTCAACCTCAGCGGTGACCTCTGTCAGAAATCAGGGATGAAATTCGGTTACCACAACCACTGGGCTGAATTCACTGAACAATTAAATGGGATGAAACTTTTCGACATTATGATGCAGAAACTGGATGTTAATAAAGTGGTCATGCAGCTTGACATTGGTAACATGTACATTGGTGGTGCCAAAGCGCTTGATGTGATCGGAAAATACCCAGGGAAATTTGAGTTGATCCATGTAAAGGATGAAATTGCATCCACCAATGAAGAGAAATTCGAGAGCGCCATTCTTGGCAAGGGAGTCATTCCTGTAAAAGAAGTTCTTGACCTTTGCCGCAAGTCGGGCGGCACCAAGGTATTTATCATTGAACAAGAATCTTATCAGAATAGGTCGCCTTTGGAGTCGGTGAAAGAAGACCTGGCAGTAATGAAACAATGGGGCTACTAATTAGTTGAAATAGAAATTAAAATACTGAATGCCTGGCAGATAAGATTGGATAGATTTTGTATGTTGGGCATTTGGTTTAAATGGTAAAGGGCAATTAATTCAGATTGATTTGAATAATATTTATTCTAATTATAAAAAGTATAAAAATAGGTATACTACCAACTGAATATATTGTTTTATTTATGAGAAGTTGAAAGTAATTTAAAAATAAGTAATTATTGATAATTGTATTTCGTAGTTTTGATGGGAGTAAAATAGGATTGAAAAAATGCTATAGAATTTCCGATATTTAATAGTTATGCACCATGATAAAAGGCAATAAAAAATGAGAAAGTATTATTTAACAATTTGGATTTTCGTTTGTGTTTTAAATGCTTTCGGACAAATAAATTCTGACTGTAATCTTATTTTTTAACAATATAATTTTGACAAGTATTAAGTAACACCTCAGAATTTTGAACTTTCGGAAAAGCAATTAGTATTTATAAAAGGTATGGACAACTTTAAAACCCAAATTATATATGCGCTAAATGAGAAGATAAATTTTGCATGACATTGTATTTTCCTATTTTGGGGTTGCGGGACAGATTGTCAGCAATCAGCTATTATTGACACCAAGACAAAAAAGGTAAATTTTGGACCCAATGCTGCGACAGGATTTATTTATTTTCCCGACAGCAGACTCTTAGTTTCAAACCCTAAAGACAATGATGCAGAGGATTATGTGCTTAAAAAGACAGAAATATACATTTGGGAGAATGATAGTTTGAAGTTATTGAAAGTTCAAGACTGGTAAAAACCACGAATGCATAACAGCAAGTTAACCACAAGTAGGGTTTCGGTGCTTCGTGAAAGGAATTAGTGTCGAGTACTCGGGATGAAAATGCAACCTTTGTAGAAAGTTTTTAGGTTAAGTCCCTGCCTGCGTATATCTACGAGACAACAGGGTGTATTAAAAAAAATAGAAAATGAAGCGTATTCTTATAACTGGAGCTACTGGAAATATTGGTCGTGAAGTGATTCGTTACCTTTTTGACAACAATACACAAGATCAAATAATTGCAGGAGTTCGTACTATTGATAAAGCCAAAAGTGAATTGATGAATTATTCTCAACTTAATTATGTGCAATTTGACTTTGAGGATTCTACTACTTTTGATAATTCTTTAAATAATATTGATTGTATTTTTCTTTTAAGGCCTCCACATATATCAGATATTGATAAATATTTCGGCCCGTTAATAAAAAAAATTAAAGAAAAAAAGATTACCCAGGTAATATTTCTTTCAGTTCAGGGAGCAGAAAAAAGTAAAATAATTCCTCATAATAAGATTGAGAAACTCATAACTGATTATGGGTTAGATTTTATTTTTCTTCGGCCAAGTTATTTTATGCAAAATTTGACAACAATATTACTAAAAGATATTCAAGGAAAACATAAGATAATTTTACCGGCTGGAAAAGCAAAGTTCAATTGGATAGATATTGAAAATATTGGAGAAGTAGCAGCCAAATTATTGAGTGATTTTGATAATTATAAAAACCGTGTAATTGAATTAACCGGATATGAAAACAAGAATTTTTATCAGGTAACGGACTTAATAAATGATTTATTAGACATTAAAATTAAATTTGACAATGTAAATCCTTTAAGGTTTTACTGGATTAAGAAGAACGATGGACTAAATACGGGATTGATATTTGTAATGATGCTGTTGCATTTCTTGCCAAGATTTCAATCAGCGCCAAAGATTTCTGATTTCTATGAACAATTGACAGGAAAGAAGCCAACAACATTAAAAGATTTTATAACAAGAGAAAATAATAAATTAAGGCATCATAATAACTCATCTTAGTGTTATTGCGTAAGATGAGTTACTCATTTCCTCTTTTAGTAATCAGCACTTTGTCGATCCTATTGTGGTCAGTGTCAATAACTTCGATGATAGAATCGGAGTAGTTGAACTTATCTCCTATTTCAGGAATTTTATTCATTTGGTTGAATACAAAACCCGCCACGGTAGAATAATCTATTTCATCGAAGTCGATGATGAAGTCTTTAATCAGATCCACAAGCACTTCCACGGGAGCATCACCGCTCACCAAGACCGATTGATCAGCACGCACAAAAACTGCAGGTTCGGTAATCTCGTCTTCTTCAGGCAGGTCGCCGATTATATTTTCCAGAATGTCGTGTAGGGTGATTATCCCTTCAAAATTTCCATATTCATTGACTACCACAGCAAAATAATTTTGTTTTTGCTTGAAAAGAGTTAGTACTTTCTGGGCATCGGCATTTTCAGGAATGACAATGGGGGCATGTAAAATATGTTCTATTTCGATCGGCTGATCCGAATAATAATTTATCAGATATTCCTTTATATTCAAGATTCCCACAAAATCTTCAATATTAGCATGGCAGGCCAATATTTTGCTGTGCTTAAAAGTTATTATTTCAGCTTGCAGAACTTCTTTGGACACATCCATATCAACCCATTCTACCTCAGTACGATGGGTCATTATGTGCTTGGCTCTTTTATCTGAAAAATAGAACACCTTTTCGTGCATCAGGTTTTGCTCTTTCTCGATGACCCCTTCCTGCGATGCAATTTTTATCATTTGGCGCAGTTCTCCTTCAGTCATCTGTCCCGCATTTGATTTTATGCCGATCATCCGGCTGATAAGGTTTGTTGAGATCGCCAGCAGTCGCACAAAAGGATAAAATGACTTGGTGAAATAATAGATGGTGGGGGCCACCGAAATGGCTATCTTTTCAGGATTTCCCAGAGCGATGGTTTTGGGAACCAATTCGCCTATCACAATCGAAATAAAAGTAATCACCAGCACTGTCAGCGTAAGTGCTATCTGGTGTGCGTAAGCATTTGTTAATTCAAATTGGGCGAAAAACGGAGTAAAGTCATCAGCCAGGTTCACACCTCCATATACACCCGTCACAATACCAATCAGGGTGATTCCAACTTGTATGGCAGATAAGAAGTTAGCAGAATTCTCCAGTAATTTTAAGGCAGTTCTTGCACCGTTTTCTCCATTGATTCTG
>Ga0209724_1002981_pt1 | contig 14119 bp, 12 predicted proteins | sample grotaG_FD_184143 | JGI IMG/M metagenome (GOLD analysis project Ga0209724, IMG submission 184143) | Glacier valley bacterial and archeal communities from Borup Fiord, Nunavut, Canada, to study Microbial Dark Matter (Phase II) -... | ecosystem: Environmental > Aquatic > Freshwater > Ice > Glacier ...
TAGCCGCGACCTCGGTCGCCCCGTCTCCTCCGTCCCCCCGTCGTTCCGTCATCCATTTCAATAGCTTCCGAAAGTTCGCACATTATGTCAACCAAATGCAAAACCAACGTGCCTACTATAAGCCCAAATTGCGACAATTTCACAAAACCCCCGCCCCGATGTGTATATATATAGAGGGGTAAAAATAACAGATCCACCCCGCTTGCGGCGTTCGTCAGTATCCTTGGTTTCCTGCGCGGACCAAGAATGGCACCGCGAAGCGGAGGCGCTGAAAATCGGGCCGCAATTGCCCCGCCCAACCTCTTGACACCACTACGTAATAGTGCTAAAATAACAGTGTTACGTAACACTGGGAGGACACCATGAACATCAACGAACTGGCAACCGCCAGCGGAGTCACCACCCGCACCATCCGCTACTATGTCGAACAAGAGCTGCTACCCAACCCGGAATACGGTTACCCGGCCCAATATACCACCGAGCATCTGCAACGACTCGCCCTCATCCGGCGCTTGAAAGAGGAGTACCTGCCACTCGACGAGATCAAGACCATGCTCCAGGGGCTGAACGCCGACGAACTCGCCGCCCTGCTCACCGAACACACGGCCAACCCGCCGCCCGCCAAAGCCGCCACCCTGCTCACCTCCGCCGGCGACTATATCAACCAAGTGCTGGGGCGCGGCGCGGTGCGCGAACAGATGAAGCAGAATTACGCGCCACCGACCCCCGCCCCGGCCACGCCGCCGGCGACCGCCGCCCGCAAGGAACAGGCAGCAGGCGCGGTGCCGCCAACCCTGGACAGAGCAGCGCCCATGCCGCCCGCCCCACCAGCGGCCACGGCCCCACCACCCACCCCGGCAGCAATGCCCACACCTGCCCTGTCCGCCCCCGCGTCAGAGGCAGCTATCCCGGCGCGCCGGGCCAGGGTTGACACGCCGCCCGGTTCCATCGCCGACGAAGGGGCGCAACCCGACGCAAGTAGGGCCGCTACCGCCGCCTTCGCCACAGTTCGCGCACAAGAAGCCGCCGCCGCGCCGCAGGCCGAGATCGCCCCGGCCCCAACAGCCGGGGCCAATGACGCAGAGACTTGGCGACGCATTGTGCTGTGGCCCGGCATCGAACTCCACATCGCCGTCCATGAGGATCGGCGCTTTAACCGCATCGTGGCCCGGCTCCTCGAAGCCGCCCACCGCATTCTGGCCGAAGAGCCGGAGAAAGCAGAGGATACCCTGTGATTACTTGGAAGGCTGAAATAGACCGCCGCTACGTGCCCACCGACCGCGCCAGCGAATGCTACCTGCGCGTCAGCATCAAAGTCGGCAAGGAGACACCGCGCGGCCGCCGCTTGCCGCTCACCCTGGCCCTCGTACTCGACCGCAGCGGCTCCATGTCCGGCAGCAAGCTGGACAAAGCCCGCGAAGCCGCCGCCTACTGCGTGCGCCAATTGGGGGCCGACGACCAAGTGGCCGTCGTCACCTACGACGACGAGGTAGACATTGTCGGCCCCGTCCACGCCATGACCGACCGCGCCAAGCGCCGGCTGCTCGACGACATCCGCCACATCCGCAGCGGCGGCAACACCAACCTAGCCGGCGGCTGGCTCACCGGCGCGCAAGAAGTCGCCGCGCAGACCGACGGGCGGCTGGCCCGCGTCATCCTGCTCACCGACGGGCTGGCAAACGTCGGCATGACCGACCCGACCGAACTGGCCCACCACGCCGCCGAACTGCGCGCGCGCGGGGTCAGCACCACCACCATGGGCATCGGGGCCGACTTCAACGAGGATCTGCTGGAGCGCATGGCGCGGCACGGTGGTGGTCACTTCTACTTCATCGAAAACGCCGCCCAGATCGCCGATATGCTGCACCGCGAACTGGGCGAAACCCTCACCACCGTCGCCCGTGGAGTCACGCTCGAAGTGACCCTGCCACCCGGCGTGGAAGCCAACCTGCTCAACGATTTCGAGCTGGGTGGCGACCGCCACTGCCTGCGCGTGCGCCTGGACGATCTGGTGGCCGGCGAAAGCCGCGCCCCCGTCTTCCGGCTCATCGTGCAGCCCGGTCGCGACGACACCACCTTGCCGCTCACCGCCCGCCTGCGCTACCAAGATGTTGCCAGTGGCGAAACCCGCGAACTGCGCGACGACGACTCCGCGCTCACCTACGCCACCCGCGCCCGCTGCGAAGCCGAGCGCCCCAACGCCGCCGTCCAAGAAGAGGCCGAACTGCTGAACGTGGCCCGCGCCCGCGAAAGTGCCCTGCGTTACGATGCCGCCGGCGACTATGCCGGCAGCGCCGCCGTCCTCAACCAAGCCGCCCAACGCCTGCAAACCGTCGCCCCCGCCTCGCCCGCCGCCCAAGCCGAAGTCGCCAAACTGCAAGCCGAGGGCCAAGAAGCCACCGGCGGGTTCGCCGCCCTGCGCCGCAAAGCCCTGCACTACAGCAAGGCCAACAGCCTACAAAACCGCGAATAGCCCCTTCCCACAGGAATGCGGGTCTTTCACCGGGCCTCCAGCGTTCGCGCGCCTACGGACCTGCTGGGGGAGCTACCGGACTGTAGGAGGCGGCTCCGCCCGGCGACCGGGGGGCCACCGCGCGCTAGCTGTAGGCGGCGGCTCCACCCGACGACCGCCAACCACCGCGCGCTAGCTGTAGGCGGCGGCTCCGCCCGGCGACCGTGGGCCACCGCACGCTAGCTGGCGTAAGCAGACCAACGCGGCGGGACTTTCCGCGCCCATCCACCGCCGCACGAACGCAGCAGCCCTGGGCCTTTCACCCGTAACTGTGCAGTCTGGCCCCCGTCAGCCTGCGAAGGCAGGCTTCGTAGCGGTAGCCGCGGCTTGAGCCGCCCGGCCCGGCCCGGCGACCCAGACTTTCACCCCGCGCATTGACCGCCAAAAGAGCGCGGGGTATAATAGGCGGACGACTCGCAGCAGAGCGACACGCAGCACGATACGAGTCGGCCCGCCTAATTATGGAGGCCAACCCGAATCGTGGCATCTCCCGTTGGAGGAAGGTACAATTCATGGCACAAGCAACTGTTCTGGTCACCGGCGGAGCCGGATTCCTGGGGATCAACCTGATCCGCTACCTCGCCGCGCGCGACTACGCCCTGGTCTCACTCGATATCGCCGAGTTCACCTATCCCGATATGCGCGATCAGGTGCGGGTGATACAAGGCGACATTCGCGACCCCGCCACGGTCGCCCGCGCCCTCGCCGGCGTGGACCTGGTGGTGCATACCGCCGCCGCGCTGCCGCTCTACACGCCGCACGACATCTACACCACCGATGTGGAAGGCACTCGCACCGTGCTGGACCAATCCCATGAGCAGCACATCCAGCGCGTCGTCCATATCTCCTCCACCGCCGTCTACGGCATTCCCGATCACCATCCCCTGGTCGAAAACGACCGGCTGGACGGCGTGGGCCCCTACGGCCAAGCGAAAATCCAGGCCGAAATGGTCGCCCTCGAATATCGCGCCAAAGGCATGATCGTGCCGATTCTGCGTCCCAAGTCCTTTATCGGCCCGGAGCGGCTGGGAGTGTTTGCCCTGTTCTATGACTGGGCATTGGACAAGCGCAACTTCCCCATGATCGGCAACGGCCGCAACCGCTACCAACTGCTGGATGTGGAAGACCTCTGCCAAGCGATCCATCTCACGCTCACCCTGCCGCCGGAAGTCGCCAACGACACCTACAACATCGGGGCGCGCAAGTTCAGCACCATGCGCGGCGATTATCAGGCCGTCCTCACCCATGCCGGCTTCGGCAAACGGATCGTCACCCTGCCCGCCGCGCCGGCCATCTGGACCTTGCGTGTCCTGGAGATGCTCAAGATTTCGCCCCTCTACAAGTGGGTCTACGAAACGGCCTCCAAAGACTCGTTTGTCTCCATAGACAAAGCGGTAAGCCGCCTGGGCTACAACCCCCAGTATTCCAACAAAGACGCGCTGATCCGCAACTTCGACTGGTACATCGCCCACCGCGATCAATTCGCCGCCGCATCCGGCATTTCGCACCGCGTCCCCTGGAAGCAAGGCATTCTCGGCCTCGCCAAACGCTTTTTCTAGCCCGTGCCTACCCAATAGGACAGTTGAGGTTATAAGTGTAGTAGCGCACGGCGTGCGCGGGGTCCATGGAGGTGTGTAGTAGCGCACGGCGTGCGCGGGCCCGTGGAGGGTGTAGTAGCGCACGGCGTGCGCGGGGCCGGGGCGGTGTAGTAGCGCACGGCGTGCGCGGGGCCGGGGCGGTGTGTAGTAGCGCACGACATACGCGGGGCCGGGGCGGTGTAGTAGCGCACGGCGTGCGCGGGGCCGGGGCAGGGCACGTCAGCGGTGGGCACGAGGCACGGTCCGCTTTAGTCCACCAACAAATGGTGCGCGCCCTTGAAGGTCATGACTGCTCCGACCCCGCGCACGCCGTGCGCTACTACATCTTGAACACACAATCCTGAAACGAGCCTTAATGGTCCATCGTCTCATCCGTCTGTCTTCGTCATCCTTCGTGTCCTTCGGGGATCAATCATTTCGCCGTTGGTAGCGAAGTGGGTTCTTGACAAGCCCGCCTATCCCTTCTATAATGCCTGCAAAGCTATCGGCGGGCTGATCCAGAGCCCGGACCTAGCTTGTGGGCATCCGTTTACATAGAGGAGGAGAGTTTCCGATGAACAAATCTCGCACGAGCGGGCTACTGGTGTCGCTGGGCGTGACCACCAGTATGCTCCTGAGCGCCTGTGACAGCGGCAGCGCCGCCGTCAACACGGCCATTCCCGCCGCCGCCACCGAAGTAGCAACCGCCGTCATGGGCGGCGCGATGACCCCCACCACCGGGGCCGGTGCCGGGGGCAGTGGCGGCACGGTCAAGATCGCGGTAGACCTGCCGGTGGGCGGCGCAGAAGGCGCGAACGGCATCCCCACCCGCCAGGGTATCCAACTCGCCATTGACCAGGCCAACGCCGCCGGCGGCGTGACCCTGGACGGCAAATCCTACCAGATCCAGATGTACTACCTGGACGATGTGCCACCGGGCGAGCAGGCCCACAACCCCGCGCAAGGCTCCAAGAACGCCGACTCCTTTATCGCCGATCCCGACGTGATGGCGATGGTCGGCCCCTTCAACAGCAACGTCGCCCGCTCCATGATGGCGAAGCTGAACACCGCCGGCTTGGCGAGCATCAGCCCCTCCAACACGGCCATTGACCTCACCAACCCCGCCGATCCCAAAATCAAGGATCTGCGCCCCACCGACAAGATCACCTACTTCCGCGTCTGCACCACTGATGCCATCCAGGGGCCGGTCGCGGCGGACTATGCCTACGACAAGCTGGGCAAAAAGGCCGTCTACATCCTCGACGATACCGAAGTATATGGCAAGGGTATCGCCGACCAGTTCGAGAAAGAGTTTACGGCCAAAGGCGGCACCAAGCTGGGCCGCGACGGCGTGCCGAAGGGCACCACCGACTTTAGCTCGATCATGAGCAAGGTCGCCGCCACCAAGCCCGATGTCCTGTTCTACGGCGGCACCCAGTCGAACGGCATCCCGCTGGCCCGTAAAGCCATGGCTTCCGCCGGCATGAAAATCCCGCTGGTGGGCGGCGACGGCATCGTGGAAAGCGGCTACACCAAGGCGGCTGGAGCCGATGCCGAAGGCGACTACGGCACCGTGGCCGCCGTCAACGCCAACCTGCTGACCGAAGCCAAGTCGTTCATTGATGCCTACACAGCGAAAAACAAGAGCGACCAGTGGCAAGGCGTGCCCCAGGCGTACTCCGCCAACGGCTACGAAGCGGCCAACATCATCATCGCCGCCATGAAAGCCGCCGGCAAGAAAGATCGCGAAGCGGTACGCGCCGCCATCGCGGCCACCAAAGACTTTAAGGGCGTGCTGGGCACTAGCAGCTTCGACGCGCAAGGCGACACCACCAACCGCTGGATCTCGATCTACCAGGTCAAAGGCGGCGCGTGGACTTACATCGATCAGCAGAAGTTCGAAAAATAGGCCGGGCACCCCGACCATGTCAAGAGGGCGGCTCACCGGAGCCGCCCTCTTGACACACCCGGACCCCCACAAGAGAGGGCGCGGTGGATCTTTATGCACCTTGACGGCATCTTGCTGCTCCAACAATTGATCAATGGCATCTCGAAAGGTTCGCTGTATGCCTTGATCGCGCTCGGCTACACCATGGTCTACGGCATCATCGAACTGATCAACTTCGCGCACGGCGATGTGTTTATGCTCGGCTCCTTTACCGCCGTGACCCTGGTCGGGCTGTTCGGCATCACCAACAGCCCCTTGACCGACCCGTTGGCAATCATCGGGGTGCTGACCGCCACGTTTCTCATCACCATGACCGCCACCGGCCTGTTGGGGGTGGTGATTGAGCGCGTGGCCTACCGCCCGCTGCGAAACGCGCCCAAGCTGGCCCCGCTCATCTCAGCCATTGGCGTGTCCTATATCCTGCAAAACGTCGGTTCGGCCTGGAAGGGCCCCGCGACGATCAACTTCCCCAAGATTTTCCCGGATACCCAATATATCTTGTTCTCCAACGGCAGCAGCGATGTCCGTGTTCGTACCACCACCCTGCTCGTGCTGGCAAGCAGCCTGATCCTGATGGTGGCCCTCACCCTGTTTGTGCAGCGCACCAAGCTGGGCAAAGCCATGCGCGCCACCGCCATGGACCGCGAAACCGCGCAACTGATGGGCATCGGGGTCAACTTCACCATTGGCCTCACCTTTTTTATTGGCGCGGCGCTGGCCGGTGGCGGCGGCCTACTCTACGGCCTGCTAATCGGCGGCGTGCAATTCCAAATCGGCTTCCAGGCCGGGTTGCGCGCCTTCACCGCCGCCGTCCTGGGCGGCATCGGCAACATTCCAGGAGCCATGCTCGGCGGCTTTCTCATCGGCATGGTCGAAGCCATGAGCGATAACTTTCTGGATGCCCGCTGGACACAGGCGGTCGTATTTGGCGTGTTGATCCTGATCCTGGTCTTCCGCCCATCCGGGCTGTTGGGCCAGCGCGTCGCAGAGAAGGTGTAGGCCCACGATGCAACAGACCACCACGATAGACCGCGCCGGCAGCCCCGGCTTCTTTCCGCCGGCGCGCCGCGCCAGCCGCCGCTCCATGATCGCCGCCCTGGTCGTGGGCACCCTGCTGGTGTTGCTGCCGGTGCCCGAACTGCTGCGGGCTAACGGCATCCTTGAACTGCCGGGCCGTGGCCTCTACGGCCAGTCGAACCTCAACGCCGCCGCCGACACCGGCGTGTTCGTGCTGTTGGCGCTCGGCCTCAACATCGTCGTCGGCTATGCCGGTCTGCTCGATCTGGGCTACGCCGCCTTTTTCGCTATCGGCACCTACAGCTACGCCATCCTGGCCTCCTCGCTGTTTCAATTTCATGTGCCCTTCTGGATTATGCTCTTCGCCTCTGGGCTGATCACCGCCCTGTTCGGTGTCGCCTTCGGCGCGCCCACCTTGCGCTTGCGCGGCGACTACTTAGCGATTGTCACGCTCGGCTTCGGCGAAATCGTGCCCACCTTTATCCTCAACCTCAAGGATCTAACTAACGGCACCGACGGCATCGCCGGCATTGACAAGCCAGCCATCGGCAGCTTCGTCATCGGCGCAGGCAACGACAACATTGCCTTCTACTATCTGGCGTTGATCCTGGCGGTCGGCATGATCTTTGTCGTCAACCGCCTACGCGACTCGCGCATCGGGCGCGCCTGGATGGCGATCCGTGAAGACGAGTTGGCCGCTGCCAGCATGGGCATCAACACCACGCTCACCAAGTTGCTGGCCTTTGGCCTGGGCGCGGGCATCTCCGGCTTCGCCGGCACGTTCTACGGCGCGCACCTCGGCTTCGCCTCGCCCGACCAGTTTTCTTTCAGCCAATCGGTGCTGATCCTGTGCATGGTCATCTTGGGCGGCATGGGCAATCTGTGGGGCGTGATCCTGGGCGCGGTGGTCATCTACCTGCTGCAAACGGTCATCCTGATCCAGCTCAATAACTGGCTGAACGATTTGGGCCGGACCATCCATTTTGACCCGTTGATCAACCTGAATCTGAGCGCCAACATCTTCTTCATTTACGGCACGATCCTGGTGCTATTCATGCTGTTCCGCCCCGAAGGGCTGCTGCCCAGCAACCGCCGCCGCGCCGAACTCCACCCAGAGACCGCCGCGATCAGCGAAGCCGAGCGCCAGGAGATTTATGACACGCGCGAAGCCGGCCAAGCCGACCCCGATACCAAAGGAGGCACCTGATGAGCTTGCAACCTGTTGCCTCCCCTGTGGCGACGACGGCCGGCACGAGCGCGCTGGCTGACCGGCCTAATCTGCTGGTGGCCGAAGCGATCACTATGCGCTTCGGCGGGTTGGTTGCCGTCAATGCGGTGGACTTCACTATCCCGCAGGGCACCATTGTCAGCCTGATCGGGCCGAACGGGGCCGGCAAAACGACTTTTTTCAACACCATCACCGGCATCTATAAGCCGACCAGCGGGCGCATGACCTTTGACGGGCGCGTGATCACCGGCACCGACCCCTCGCGCATTACGTCGCTGGGCATCGCGCGCACCTTCCAAAACATCCGCCTGTTCGCCAATATGAGCGCTCTGGAGAATGTGCTGGTCGGCCAGCACTCACGGATGCACGCGGGCTTGCTGGGCAGCGTGCTACGGACCGGCGCGGTGATGCGCGAAGAGGCGCAGGCCCACGAGAAGGCGCGGCACTTGCTGGACGAGGTCGGCATGACGGCCGTTGCCAACGAAACGGCGAAAAACCTGCCCTATGGCGATCAGCGGCGGCTCGAAATCGTGCGCGCCCTTGCCAGCGACCCCAAGCTGCTGCTGCTGGACGAACCGACCGCCGGCATGAACCCTAACGAAACCGCCGACCTGATCGCGTTCATCCGCCAGATCCGTGACCAGCGCAAGCTGGCGATCCTGCTGATCGAACACGACATGAAAGTGGTCATGGGTCTGTCGGAGCGCATCACGGTGCTGGATTACGGCACCAAAATCGCCGAGGGCAGCCCTGCCGAAGTACGCGCCAACCCGCGCGTGATCGAGGCGTATCTGGGCAGTGGCGCAGTCGGTTAAGCGGGCCGGAGGGCTACCCCCATGTTTGAAACCGCGCTCTATCGCCCGCTGCTGCTCCGCGCCCAGGGCATCCGCAAGCAGTTTGGCGCGTTGGTGGCGCTGGACGGCATTGACCTGGATGTGCCGCGCCACGCCATCGTCAGCTTGATTGGGCCGAACGGCGCAGGCAAGACGGTGTTTTTCAACATTCTGGCCGGGATGTACCCGCCGTCTGCCGGCGACATCTGGTTCAATGGGCAGTCGCTGCTCGGCTTGCCGCAAGACCAGGTGGCGGCACGAGGCATCGCGCGTACCTTTCAGAGTAGCCGCCTGTTCGCCAATATGACCGTGCTGGAAAACGTGTTGGTCGGCCAGCATTCGCAACTGCGCGGCACCGTTTGGGATGCTGTCCGCCGCGCACCGTCGCTGATCGCCGAAGAGGCCGCTGCCGTCGAAAGGGCGCACGAACTGCTAGACCTAGCCGAGTTGACCGCGCAGCACGCCGACTTAGCGAAAAACTTGGACTTTGGCGCGCAGCGGCGGCTCGAAATCGCCCGCGCGCTGGGCAGCAACCCACACCTGCTGCTGCTCGACGAACCGACCGCCGGCATGAACCCGCAGGAGACCGCCGCCATCATCGCCCTGATCCGTCGTCTGCAACAGGAGCGCAACGTGACCGTGCTGCTGATCGAACACGATATGCGGCTGGTCATGCGTCTATCCGACCGCGTGACCGTGCTGAACTACGGCCTGAAAATCGCCGAGGGCGACCCTGCGACCGTGCGAACCGACCCACGGGTAATCGAAGCGTATTTAGGCCGGGCCGCTGTTGCCCCGCCTAGCTCCGCGCATTAGGAGATTCCCTTATGGCCCTACTCGAAGTGGATCAAGTGGAAAGCTACTACGGCAACATTCGCGCCCTCAAAGGTGTATCGCTGACGGTCAATAAGGGCGAGATCGTCACCCTGATCGGCAGCAACGGCGCGGGCAAAACCACCACGCTCCGCACGATTTCGGGGATGTTGCGGCCCCGGCGCGGCCAGGTGCGACTCGAAGGCAAGCGCATTGATATGCTGCCACCAGAGCAGATGGTGCGCCTGGGTATCGGCCACTCGCCCGAAGGCCGCCGCATCTTTCGCCGCATGACGGTGCGCGAGAACCTGGAGATGGGCGCGTTTGCCCGCAACGACAAAGCCGCCATCGCCGCCGACATGGAGCGCGTGCTGGTGCTGTTCCCACGCCTCAAAGAGCGCTTCGCGCAGGCCGGCGGCACGCTCTCCGGTGGCGAACAGCAGATGCTGGCGATGGGCCGCGCCCTGATGAGCAAGCCGACCGTGCTGCTGCTGGATGAGCCGTCCATGGGCCTCTCCCCCATCCTGGTCGAAACGATCTTCCAGATTATTCGTGACCTGAACGCCGCCGGCAACACGATCCTGCTGGTTGAGCAAAACGCGCTGCTGGCGCTGCAAGTCGCCCACCGCGGCTACGTCATCGAGACCGGCCACATCGTCCTCGAGGACACCGGAGCCAACCTGCTGCAAAGCGAACAGGTCCGCAAAGCATATCTCGGCGAGGACTAACCTTTTCAGAATAGATTTTTGCTAAAGGGTGCAACGTGACTACCTGCTACGATGTATTTGCCGAATGTGCTAGAGCCATTGACGGTAATGAGTCAATCCAAGCCATTAGTGTGCAGGACAAGGAGTTTCACTTTCAGAACTGGTTCCAGCAGCGCCTTGCCACTGTCTCCTTCGATTTTGATGAACCGGGACGCAATACTTACCCTGATTTTCGCTTGGTGAACCATCCCGAAGGATACGAGATCAAAGGCTTGGCAGTGCCGGGCCGCGATAAGAACTACGATAGCAACAGCCAGATACCCACGGGCATCCACCATGGACGCACGATTTTCTACGTGTTCGGCAGGTATCCCCAGGACAGGACGGCAAAGGAATATCCAGTTATTGATTTAGTCCTCTGTCATGGAGCCTTTCTCAATACTGACACTGCGTACATTCACCAGAACAAAAGTGTGAAAGGCTTCGGCAGCTACGGCGATATTATGGTGCGGGACCGAAAAATGTACGTGGTTCCTACGCCGTTCGCGCTGACGAGCGGGACTATTGGTACAAAGACCCTCATCCTACCGGAGAGCTTCCCGACCGACGAGCGATTTACTAAAGTAGGCGATCTAATACGCTTAGAGCCTGTCTGAAAAGGTCGAATGTCGGCCCGCTGAACGACGAAACCGGGGCGAACGAGGCCGGGCACGCCCCACCAGAAGAGCAAAGGTGGTCGCATAATGTGCCGCCTACCCCACCGGACCCACTTTTCAGACAGGCTCTTAGAGGCTAAAGAGTTAGTAATAGGTTATACTTTCGATTTGCAGACGAACGTATTGACCGCTGAGAAACGACCCAACCCTAGCGCAGGGAAGGAACATCGTTTCGCTGCCTACCGATTAACGACTCAGAATGGTAAGGCCGTGACCATGACAGTAGACAACCAGCATGACGTGTTTGACGTGATCGCTACTGAAGCAGACGAAGAATGAGCGCGGCGCATACTGCTTTTGCTGAAGCAAGGGTAGCCGATCACAGCAGCACGGCTCGATCAATAGAGCGCCGTTTCCCGTTAGCTGAAATCAGCTTACTCGCAGAGCGCGAAAGCTGGCGTAAGGAGATATTCCGGCCTATTTACCACATTCATAAGTGGTGGGCGAACCGCTTAGGTTCCGTTTTTAGAGCGATTGTGCTAGGTGCTATAGGGGATGGGGAGAGAGATATTTGGACGGGTTTCTACGAGAAGCATAATTTTTTTGACAAGATCGTGCTTGATCCTTTCATGGGCAGCGGAACCACACTAGGTGAAGCTGCTAAACTGGGAGCCAAGCCTATCGGCTGTGATATTAACCCAATCAGCACATTTGCCGTTACTCAGGCACTAACGAGAGTTGATATTGGAGAACTAAAACGTATCTTCCTCGCCATAGAGAGCGACGTAAAGAAAGAGATTAGCAGTTATTACACTACGCTTGACCCGGAAACAGGTGAACAAATCGCGGTACTCTACTATTTTTGGGTCAAAATAGTGGAAACTTCTACAGGGGAAGTTATACCTCTTTTCAGCTCCTACATATTCAGTAAGAATGCCTACCCGCAGAAGAAACCGGCAGCAAAGATCCTTTGTCCGCAATGTTGGCGGATAAATAATGGTCGGTATGATGCGGAAACGCTGACCTGCGCGCATTGCCACCAGCCCTTTAACCCACAACAGGGGCCGGTGCAAGGGCGCTACCTCACTGATAAATCCGGCCATACATTCGCGGTAAAAGACGTGTTGCCGACGAATGGTAGACCGCCCCAGCATCGGCTATATGCACTGCTGGCGTTGCGCGCCAATGGCGAGAAAATCTATCTTGTGCCACAAGCATGGGATTTCACCTTATTGGAACGTGCTAAAGAGGCGTTACAACGCCTATCGCTGCCGTTACCTACCATGCCGCTACGACCGGGGCACAACACCAATCAGGCCCGCAATTACCACTACCTCTATTGGCGGGACTTTTTCAATGATCGGCAGTTACTGTGCCTCGGCATTCTACTTCAACGCATCTTACAGATACCAGACCAAGCAATGCACGATCAATTTTTGTGCTTATTCTCAACTACATTGGAGTTTAATAATCTGTTCTGTAGCTTCAAAGGTGAGGGTACCGGCGCGGTGCGGCCGCTATTCTCCCACCATATCCTCAAACCAGAGCGCAACGTGTTAGAAAACAATGTTTGGGGAACTCCGCAGAGCAGTGGTAGCTTCTCCCGGCTCTTCGCCACCAAGCTGCTCAAAGCGAAACAGTACTTAGATGAGCCGTTTGAGTTAAGCCTAGATGCTGAAGAGGAAAATCCCAAGATCGTTAGCAGCCACATCATCGCCAGTGCGCCACTCAACATCCGCGTTACCTCCTCGTGGCAGGAGTTTAGTACGCAACCCGGATGCGCTTTAGTGCTTAACGGCGATAGTGCCAAACTTCCCATTCCTGACAAGGTCGTTGATGCGGTTGTCACGGACCCGCCGTACTTTGATTTTATACATTACAGCGAGTTAAGTGATTTCTTCTTCGCTTGGCTCGCACCGGTGCTGACAAAAGACTACCCCTTTTTTACTCGGCTCAGTTCGCACCATGAAGGAGAGGTCCAGAACGAACAGCCTGCTGTGTTCGCAACCAATCTCACCCGCGTTTTCCGGGAGTCTTGCCGTGTGCTTAAAGATGATGGCCTGTTAGTTTTTAGTTTCCACCACTCGCGGCCTGACGGTTGGGCAGCTATTTACCAAGCACTACGCGATTCTGGGTTTCATGTTACCGCCGCGTATCCTGTTTATGCTGAGATGAAAGGGGCAAGCCCCAAGTCAGCGACGAAGGAGCCGATTTCAGTGGATGTTATTCTAGTTTGTAAAAAGTCCGCGTTTGCAAGTCGGTTACAGGAAGAAGCGGATGCCAGTCAGAAGCTGAAGCGCGTGGGAATAAAGCTTTCAAAAACGGATCATTTCAACATTCGCGCGGGGTTGCTGCTCATCACCGCGAGCTTTAGCGCTATGGAACCGTGCCAGTTAAAAGAGACCCTCAACAGGCTCAAAGAAACCACCTTACTACATATAGTCTCCTAAACAGGCCAAGCGTTCTGCGATCTCTATGCCCATACGTGATTCCAACCTCACCACCCGCCCCTACACTCGCGCCGACCAGACCCTGGTGGCGGCGCTGCGCGCCGATCAGTACCGGCGCTGGCACGCCGGCGACCCGCGCCTGAGCTACCCGCCGCAGGCGCGCCGCGCCGCCGACCGCAGCCTGGAGGAAGACGCGCATCTGGGCGAAACCTGGGCGGTTGTGGCGGAGCGGGCACAGCCGGGGGCCGCCCCGCGCATTGTGGGCTACTTGCGCGCGTGGTGGCGGCGCTTTGGCGACCGGGACGCGCAATTGATGTGGCTGCCGCAACGCCACCTGACCTGCGAAGTGTTTTTCCAGTTCGCGGCGGCGGCCGAGGA
>Ga0209724_1002983_pt1 | contig 14117 bp, 11 predicted proteins | sample grotaG_FD_184143 | JGI IMG/M metagenome (GOLD analysis project Ga0209724, IMG submission 184143) | Glacier valley bacterial and archeal communities from Borup Fiord, Nunavut, Canada, to study Microbial Dark Matter (Phase II) -... | ecosystem: Environmental > Aquatic > Freshwater > Ice > Glacier ...
AAAAAGGCTGTATTGGTAGGCTTCTCCCATAAACTTCTCGAAAAACGAATCTTCGCTTTCCAATGTAAAAGCATCATACAGGGTGGCCACAAACAGGATGTGCTTAATCTTGTACTTCATCATATCGAGATAAATGTACTTATCGATCGACTGCTGATTAAAATACAACTGCAGTGGCTTTTTGGTCTTGGTCAGTGAATTTCTAAAGTCATCGGATTGTTGGATAATTTGGACCGGAACTCCTTTGCGGTGAATGATTTCACGACCTTTAAAGTTGTTCAGATAACCACTGATCATCCGGGCTATATTGGTCAGTAAGCTCCTCTCTTCGTGGAGAAAAGGCCCTTCATCTTCTTTGGGACATTCTTTCAGGTAGAATATTTCAATGGTTCCCTTTTTATTATCGATGGTCACAAAATTCTCTATTTGCACCCAATTGCTTTCCTGAAAATTTTCACTCAGGTAGGATTTCTCTTCATAGCTGATTCGTGCAGCCGTGAACCGGGGATATTGCCATGACCTGGGAAGGACAGCACAAATTTCCATCAGTGTTTCATCCACCGATTTTCCTTCATCAATAATCTGGGTAGTTTGATTGATGGCCTTCAACTCTTTTAACCGTTCAGTATTTTCGTGCTGAAGTTTATTGAATACGTCGCGGGTAGCAGAACCCGCGATAAGATTTGAAAGGTTGACCAACAAATTGCGCTCTTCTTTCAGGAAAGGGCCTTCGTCGGCCAGGGGAAATTCTTTCAGGTAAAAAATTTCAATAAAGCCTTTTTTCTTTCCCGGGGCTTCAAATCCCTGCATCATTTTCCAGGGCGTTTCTCTAAAGCCAGGGCTCGTAAAAACACTTTTATCATAACTGATGCGTACGGCAGTATGCTCAGGGAACTGCCAGGCCTCAGGCAATATTGAACAAATTATGCGCATTGATTCTTCCAGCGATTTCCCGCTTTTCAGTATTTCCGTTGTCCGGTTAATGCCTGCCAGTTCTTTCAGGCGTTCGGTGTTCCTGATCAAAAGTTCTCCCAATGCTTTTTTAGATGCAGAACCCGATATCAATGCCGCAAGATTGTCTATCAGGTTGCGTTCTTCGGTCAAAAAAGGACCCTCACCTGCCTGGGGAAATTCAATCAGGTAATATATTTCGATCGTTCCATTGATCGAATCCTGGGTGCCGAAGGTCTGCTGTAATTTCCATGTTGTTTCCCTGAAACGGGGGCTTGTAAAATTTTTATTGCCATATTTGATCCTTGCAACAGTGTGTTCAGGATATTGCATCGCTTCGGGTAAAAACAAACAAATCTCCTGCAACAATTCTTCCAGGGAGGTATTTCTTTGGAGTATTTCGGTGGTGCGGTTGATACTTTTTAGTTCTTTGTGCCTTTCTTCAATATCAATTGTCAGTCGTTGAAGCTGAATCTTCGAAATAAGCCCAACTAACAAGGGCGCAATAATTCTCAAAGTCGATTCTGCGTCTTCTAAGATTGAACCGGCGAACAAGGCGATACTTTCATGCGTCAAAAATAATTCGAGGCATCCCTCTTTATTGTCGGGCAACTTAAAATCCCGTTTTACAACCACCGTAGTTTCTTGAAACAGTTGGCTCTGAAACACCTTTTTATTAAACGAAATGCGTACAAAAGCTGCATTCTCCATTGTTGAATTTTGGGTGATGGCATCACACACCTGCTGCAACGAGCTGCCCAGTTCACTTCCCTTATCCAAAATTTCAATTATCCTGAAGGTTAGATTCTCTTTATCAAACAGTGCCGGTCTTTTGGGCGAATGTTCTTCACTTCCCCACGGATCAGTATTTTTTTTCATAATTACCCGTTAATTCATCTTGGTCTGACATGGAAAAGTTACCAGCCAGAAGCTTCTTCGAAATTAACACTTAAATGCTTCAGTTGGTGCTGATCTCAGGATAAAAGTAAAAAAATGCGTATGATTGATTAAATGGAACCATTCTCCTGGCTCAAAACAGACAACCGGCCCTTAATTTCCAGATCGACTTTCCCCAAGCCCGGCTATTTCATGGCTGAAGTCAGATGCTTGTTTGAGATAAAACGGATAGGATACCAGGCTGCCAGAAAGCCAATGCCGGATACGAGTAGAAAAATGATAAACAGGTCAGTCAGGCGGATCTCGACCGGATAACTTGAGAAAATGAACGATCCATCGTTGCCGGGAACTTTCAATAATCCAAATTCAATTTGAAGCCAGCAGATAAAAACCCCCAGGATCAACCCAAATATGGCGCCCAAGATTGAAATCATCCAACCCTCGAAAAGGAAAATGGTACGGATCAGTTTCTGGTTGGCTCCCATACTTTGCAGAATGGCAATGTCCGCTTTTTTGTCAATAATGAGCATCGAAAGAGATCCTAAAATATTGAAGGATGCGATGATCAGCACAAAACCAAGAATCAGGAAGATGGCCCATTTCTCGGATTGCATGACCCTGTAAAAAAGCTCGTGTTGTTCAAACTGTGTCTTTATAGTAAATTTATTGCCCAGTATAGACGCAATTTCAGACTTAACCTCTTTGTCCGAAATACCTTCTTTCAAGTTAATCTCAATTGCTGATACCTTATCGTTCATCTGAAATAAGCCCTTGGCAAATTCAAAGGGAACCAATACATATTTTGAATCAATTTCCTGTTGGTTGGCAAATATCCCCGAGGCATATATCGTGCTGTGAATAAAGGCATTGTTTACATCTGGGCGGCCACGGGTCCCTTTTTTTAAAGTGTAAATTTGGATGGGATCAACAAAATTCAGTCCCACTGATAAAAAATAGGCAACCCCTTGTCCGACCACAGCAAAGGGAGTTTGGTCGGATTCGAGTATAAACTTCCCCGAGGTAATAAAACTGCTATCCAAGCGGGCGGTCGTCATGTAATCGACCGGGACACCTTTGACAGTGGCAAAATATTGCCGTTCGCCATATTGGAGCATGGCATCTTCCTCAATCACTGGTGTGACTGATTCGACCCCCGGTAATTTTCTGATTGCTTCAAAGTTGCCCTCTTTTAATTCAAATGATTTCCCGATGGAGGCTGATATTTTTATGTCTGGATCAAAAGACGAGAACATTGATTTGATGGTGGTATCCAGTCCGTTGAATACCGAAAGAATAACTACCAGGGCGAACGTACCCACGGTGACCCCAGCCACCGAAACTCCGGAAATGATGTTAATTACATTGACTGACTTTTTTGAAATCAGGTAACGGCGGGCAATATAGAAGGCAGTTTTCAATTTATTTCCAGGCTTTTACAATCAACCCTGTTCCGCTTTTATGATTAATTCCCAAATCAAAAAAATTAAGTACCACTGAAATGGGGAATGTGATGAGATAATAGAATGGAAGGATTACAAAAAACATTTTGCTTGCACCAAGCATTAAAATAGGATATTTCATCGACAGTTTCCATGATATTTTACCAGGCTCTCCGTAAGAGTAACGGGCTTCAACCTTCGAAAAACCTACCGATTTCAATTTAGTCTCAATGTCTGTCATATTATATCCATCGCGCACATGTTCATCAATAAAGCCATGTACCCCTGCTTCATCCTCATGGTCATGCGAGTCAGAACCTCCCTGGTTCGAAGGGGTTGAAATAAGCAACAGGCCACCTTTTTTCATCGATGAATAAAAATTCCTGAACACCAATACATCTTCTTCAATATGTTCCATTACATCTACCGAAAGGACTAAATCATAAGTGTCAGTTTCATCAAACTGGGTCAGGTCAGCCATTTCAAACTTTACACGGTCAGTTAAGTGTGCCTTTTGCATAAACTGGTTACAATCTGCAATTTGTTCAGGTTTAATATCCACGGCCTTGATGGTAGCCATCGGAAACCAGCGCGCCATACGGTAAGTATATTGGCCAAAACCCGATCCGGCATCCAGAATTATTTTTACCTGCGGAGAACTCTGTGTACGTTTACGAAGTTCTTTGCGTATGTGCCATGCCCGAAGCAGCAGTAAGTCAAGCAGATGGTAGAATATCTTGCGTAAAACCGGTGTCCGGTTAAATACTTTTCCCAGCGTGCGTTTAATTGGATCGTATTGCATCAGGTTGTTTAAATGGTAGTTATTGGAAAATGAAGTTTCACATTTAAAGTTTAAAGTTCAAAGTTCAAAGTTTCAAGTTTCAAGTTTCAAGTTGCGTGCCGGTAGGGATGCAACTTCAAAGTTTAATACTAACGGATGTGCAGCCTTCGATCGGCATGCAACTTGAAACTTAAAACTTTGAACTTGAAACTATTCTTTCAGCAGGCGGTCAATGTTGTCGATGTAATCCAGGCTGTCGTCCAGATAGAAATCAAGCTGAGGGACTATCCTGAGTTGCTTGCCCACTTTAAGTCCCAGCTGGCCCCTTAGTTTAGAATGCATACTCTTGATTTCAAGCACTGTGGCCCCTCCTTTTTCAGAAGGAAAAATACTCAGATAGACCCTTGCAATCGAAAGATCGGGGGATACCCTGACTTGGGTCACACTGATCATTATCCCATGAAACAAATCTTTACCTTCTCTTTGCAGTATGTCGGCCATGTCCTTCTGGATCAGGCGCGATATTTTATTCTGACGTGTAGTTTCCATCCTGTTTGTTTTTTGATCATTAAGTGCCCAAAGGTAATTAAAATTGTACTAACATATAGACTGACCATGGGCTCACCCCAATGTTGTGTGTAATTCGTATCTTGCAGTAATTGGTTAAGTTCATCCTACGTAAATCCAAATGCCTTTTTTACTTTTGCCATCAATATGGACGCACTTTTTGATTACAGCCTTTGGGGACTTTTCCTGGCCAGCTTTCTGGCTGCCACAGTGGTGCCTTTCAGTTCCGAAGCATTGCTCACTTACCTGATAGCCAACGGTGTCAATGTTTCAACCGGGGTATTGGTTGCAACAGCCGGAAATTTTCTTGGAGGGATGACCAGCTTTGCCATTGGCTATCTCGGAAAATGGGAATGGATTGAAAAGTACCTGCGTATAAAGCGCGCTACCATTGAAAAGTGGCACACCCGGCTCTATAACCGCGGAGCCATCTTCGCCTTCCTGAGCTGGGTGCCTGGAGTGGGCGATATATTTGCAGTGGGTCTTGGACTTTTACGTGCCAATATCTGGATTACCGCCCTTGCCATGCTGGCCGGTAAGTTCCTGCGTTATGTGGTATGGGCTTGGCTAAGTGGACTGGTTTTTTAGATTGAAGTGGCCCCTCGTGATGTGAAGTATGAAAGTCACAATGTTTTATGACTAAACGAACCTTCCTATTATCCCCTTAATTTTGAATAAATCTGGTAGTAGATTGACTTGTTATGTCTATAAGGCATTGCACGGCAACGAATTGCAGAAAGTATCCCTGAATGAAATTTCAGTTACCGGTTCTCCCCAGTTACCATTTTTTACTTGATTTGAACAAATACCATAGCGGGCAACATTGTAGTGGGTATCTTCCCTTACTTACTTTTTATTTTAATCTTACCTCTGTCTTATCTCTATTTTATCTCTGTCTTATCTCTGTTTTGTTATATTCATATCAAATACATATCAAATACTAATTTAATTCGTATATAATACGTATTTTACTGTATTAAATACGTATTTGATATGTATTAGATATCAATATAACAAAACAGAGATAAAACAGAAATAAAACAGAGGTAAGACAAAGGTACTCTATTAAAGTAACTAAGTCAAGGGCCAACTTCGACAAGTGTTAAAATCAATTCGCTCCAAAGTATGATAGGGAATTGGTAATAAGTTTCTTTTACACCTGCTTTCACCACGGCACGGGGCATTTATGAAAAATAAGTTTAGATGGCCTTTTTGCTTTACCTTCCAAAACTGGTCATTTACCTATTTAAATTGGCCAATGATCTACACGGTCAACGATGGGTACGAAACAAATGAAGAAATTTGGAAACAAATAATTAATAAACAATTTACATTTAGGAAACGTTCCTTGTCGTAAGTGTTTCCTATATTTGTCATTAAATAATTACTGAAATTTAAAATGCAGGACGAAAAGAATTTAATTGATCCAAAATTGCAAGAGATTCTCGAGAGAACCGTTGAATTGTTCTATGAATTCGGGATCAGAAATTTAAATATGGACGACATCAGCCGTAGCCTGGGTATTTCGAAAAAAACACTTTATCAGTATGTTAAAAGCAAGGAAGATCTGATTGAAAAGCTTTTTTACTACGATGAATTGAAGTGGAATATTGAAATGGCCAAGATGAAAATCAATGAATTGAATGCCATTGAAATATTGTTACAGGTCAGCTTAAAGGTATTTGAAGAGATGGGTCGCATTAATCCAAAACTTGTCTTTGAACTGAAGAAATACTACGAGGCTATTTACCAACAGTTTATGATTACCAAACAGAACCACATCTTCACCCAAATAAGCAAAAACATTGAGAAGGGGATTACTGAAGGATTGTACCGCGATGATATCAATGTTGATATGGTGGCTGGTTTATATGTTCGGAACGTGGTGATGGCGCGCAACAAGGACAGTTGTTTCAGTGAAAACATCACCATCGAACAGCTTTTTGAGGTGATGTTCGAAAACCATATACGGGCTATTTCAACTCCTGAGGGGATTGACTATTTCGTAAAGCGCAAATCAGAAATAACACACTTGAATAAAAACCTATAAAGTTTACATAACATGTTTAGAAAAAAGAAACAAATTATCCTGATGGCCGTGATTTTCCTATTGGTAACAATGGTTCTCAAGGCGCAAGAGCCGGTGAAACTCTCCTTGCAGGAAGCCCTGAAGATGGCCATGCAAAACAATACCAACATTTTGAACTCGGAACTTGACCTGAAAATTGCTCAGAAAAAGATTTGGGAAACCACTGCCTCAGGGCTTCCTCACATAGACGTCAAGGGTAGTTACCAGCACATTTTTAAAGTTCCTACCTTAAGTTTTGGCGGTTCAGAGTTATCAAATACCGAAGTTCCATTTGATCCCGGTACAGGAACCGGAACAGTCAGCAGTGTTACATTATCGACTGGCGAAACCATTTACATGAACATGATACAGGGAGCTGAAATTGAACTGGGGACAAAAAATAATACCATCTTTGATTTTACAGTCTCCCAATTAATCTTTAGCGGAGCTTATTTTGTTGGTTTACAGGCTACCAAGGTGTATTTAGGCTTATCGAAACAAAGTGCGGAGAAAACAAAACTTGATGTTACTGAAACCGTTATCAATACCTATAACATGATCTTGGTTGCTGAAGAAAGTAAGAAAATTCTGGCCCAAAATCTCGAAAACATTGACAAGACCTTGTACGAAGTTTCGGAGATGAACAAACAGGGGTTTCTGGAAAAAACAGATGTTGACCAATTGGAGTTGACGGCCAATACGATCAAGAATGCATTGAACCAAATAGATAGCAATTTGGACATGGGTTATCGGTTATTGAAAATTCAGATTGGAATGGAAGAAACTGTAAAAGTTGAATTAATTGATCAACTTGAAACCGATGAATTGTTGACTTCAACAAGTGCGCAATTGATCAGTGAACCTTTCAGCCTGGAGCGTAATGTGGATTACCAGCTTATTCAAACATCGGAGAAGGCTGCTTCGTTGGAATTAAAACTTGCCAAAACAGGTTATTTACCTACAATAGCAGGATTTTATAACCATAATGAAAACATCAATGCACCAGCTTTTAATTTTGCCCCTAAAGATCTTGTGGGCGTCACTCTAAGTTTACCCATTTTCAGCAGTGGTGAGCGCATGGCAAGTGTTTCGCAAAAACGGTTTTCTCTGGAGAAAGCCCAAAACACCCGCAAATTTGTATCCAGTAACCTTATGATGCAGGCCAGTCAATATCAAAATGACTTGAAGTTGAAACTGGAAAAATATCAAAATCAGAAGAAAAGCAAAGAGTTGTCGGACGACATTTACCAGCGCACCCTGGAGAAATATAAACAGGGTTTCTCTTCCAGCATGGACCTGATGGCCACCCAAAATCAGTACCTTAACAATCTGACCAATTATTATCAAAGTATATATGATCTGCAAAGTTCAAAGTCGACGCTCGAAAAATTATATAACATCAATCAGGATATAACAAAATAACCGGACTATTATTTAACCGGCCACGTCAATTAGAAATTACAAACTCAAAATATTATTACCTATGAAAAGAAGTATCATTTATTTCGCCCTGATCGCTTTTTTGGTAGCCTGTAGTGGAACTACCGATAAAAAAGCAGAGCTCGATAAGCTGAAAATACAGCACGATCAGATGGCTGTTCAAATTGCAAAGCTTGAAACGGAAATCAATCCAACTGGTGAAAAAGCAGAGCTGAAACCCATAACGGTAAAAGTTACTCCTACGGAAGCGTGTATTTTTAACCATTATATTGAAGTACAGGGGACCGTTGATGGTGACCAGAACATTGCAGTGAGCCCTCAAATGCCGGGAATCGTAACTGCTGTTTATGTGAGAGAAGGATCGCAGGTTAAAAAAGGCCAGGTGCTGGTAGATTTGGATAACCAGGTTACAAAACAATCACTTGAAGAGGTAAATACACAATTGGCATTGGCCAACACTATTTTCGAAAAGCAGAGTGCCCTGTGGGATAAGAAAATTGGCAGCGAGGTGCAATATTTACAAGCTAAAAGTGGTAAAGAATCGCTCGAACAAAGAGTGAGAACCATTCATGAACAATTGAAAATGTCGAAGATTATTTCACCTATCAACGGTACCGTGGAGAGCATTCCACTGCGGGTTGGCGAAATGGCCTCGCCAGGGATGCCTACTTCCACCATTCGGGTGATCAACATGAGTGTGGCAAAAATTTCAGCTGATGTGGCCGAGGCCTATGCTTCGCGCATTAAAAATGGCAATGATGCCCTGGTTAGCTTTCCTGATTTAGGCAAAGAGATTGAAACAAAACTAAACTTCACCAGCCGGTTTATCGATCCTACCAACCGGACCTTTAAGGTAGAATGTAAAATTTCGTCCAAAGATATAGAACTTCGTGCCAATATGATTGCCTATATTAAAATTAAAGATTACACCAACGAAAAGGCATTCTGTTTACCGGTTAATTATGTACAAAGCAACCAGGCCGGTAAGTTTGTTTACATAGCCAAACAAAACGGAACCAATTGGATGGCCGAACGCAGGGTAATTAAAACCGGCAGGGACTACAATGGGAACATTGAAGTCCTGGAAGGAATTACGGCAGGCGAAAACATCATTACTTCAGGATTTCAGAGCCTGAACGGAGGGGAAAAAGTAGTTTTCTAAATCAGCTAAATTGACCAATATGTCAAAAGAAAATCAAATTAAAGAATTTTTTGCAACCAGCTGGGCGATTGATAACAAGACAAGTGTTTATGTGCTAGCTATCCTGATATCGGTCCTCGGTATAATGAATTACTATTTCATTCCGAAGGAACAGTTTCCACAGGTAATCATTCCCTATATCGTTGTAAGTACGGCTTATCCAGGCACTTCTCCTGCAGACATGGAGAACCTGGTTACTCGCCCGCTTGAAAAACAATTGAAATCTATCTCGGATGTAAAAAAGATAACCAGTAATTCGGTACAGGATTTTGCCTCTATCGTTGTAGAATTTGATCCCGACTTGTCCATCGAAACTGCCAAGCAACGTGTACGCGATGCCGTGGATAAAGCCAAGAGCGATCTGCCAACCGATCTGCCAACCGAACCGGATATTATGGACGTTGACCTTTCGGAGTTTCCCGTTATGTTTTTAAATATATCAGGCAATTATGATCTGGATAAACTAAAACATTATGCAGAAATTGCCCAGGACAAAATAGAAGCGTTGAAAGAAATAACCCGTGTTGATATTGTAGGGGCACTGGACCGGGAGATACAAATCAATGCCGATATTTTTAAGATGCAGGCAGCCAAAGTAACTTTCAGTGATATTGAAAGAGCGGTGGCAATGGAAAATATGACCATTTCGGGAGGCTCATTAACTACCAACGGAACACGAAATACGGTGCGCATCAAAGGCCAATTCGACAATGTTGAAACGCTGAAAAACATTGTGGTCCATTCATCCAGTGGGGCTTACATAAAATTAAGTGACATTGCTGATGTGAATGACAGTTTTGAAGAACAGGCAAGTTTTGCACGCCTGGACGGTAAAAATGTAATTACCCTGAACGTGATCAAAAAGAGTGGATCAAATCTTTTGGATGCTTCTGATCAAATTAAAACCATTGTAGAAGAGGAACTCAAAGGCCGTGATTATCCCAAAGATATGGAGGTGACTATTACGGGTGACCAAAGCCGGTTTACCAGAAATACACTGGAAGAATTGAATAATACAATTATTATCGGATTTATTCTTGTAACCATTGTTCTGATGTTCTTTATGGGCGTTACCAACGCGTTTTTTGTAGGTCTTTCAGTTCCGCTATCCATATTTGTTGCCTACCTGATCATCCCCAGTTTGGGATACACGATGAACATGATTGTGATGTTCGCCTTTATTTTTGCCCTTGGTATTGTGGTGGATGATGCTATTGTGGTGATTGAAAACACCCACCGATTGCATAAGTTCATCCCCGATATTAATGTCGCGGCAAAAAGGGCGGCAGGCGAGGTTTTTAAACCCATATTATCAGGAACACTCACGACACTTGCTCCATTCTTCCCCTTGGTTTTTTGGCCAGGCATTGTAGGCCAGTTTATGCATTATTTGCCTGTTACGCTTATTATTACACTATTTGCCTCCCTCTTTGTAGCTTATGTGTTCAACCCTGTGTTCGCAGTTTCGTTCATGAAACATGAATATGATGCGGACTCCCAAAAAGGTGGCGGTTGGAGAAAAATCAGGACTATCATTTTGGTGATGCTCGCATTCGCTGTGGTTTTTTATTTAACCAAATCTATTGGCCTGGCCAACTTTTTGGTATTTGGCGTTTTGATGATCCTGCTTTTCCATTTTGTGATCAAAAAGTTAATAACAGGCTTTCAGGAAAAAACATGGCCTTACTTGATGCGTATTTATGATCGCCAGCTTCGGTTCGTGTTAAAAGGAGCACGTCCAATATGGATTTTAATTGGGATGGTTGTGTTGTTTTTTGCAACCCTATTTATTACCGGGATTGTTAAACCAACCGTATTGTTTTTCCCAAACAGCGATCCGAACAACATCTATGTTTATGTGAAGATGCCCGGGGGAACCCATCAGGATGAGACTGACAAAATTACCAAACTGGCCGAAGAACGCGTTTACCAGGCAGTCGGTAAAAAGAATCCTGATATTGAGTCCATTATTTCGAACGTGACCATTGGCGCCGAGGAGGAAGGTTTTGCTTCTTCGGGTTTTCCTTTCAATAAAGGTAAGGTATCGGTTAATTTTGTTGAACACAAAAACCGTACAACGGGTATTTCGACAACTGAATACATGGAATTGATCAGGAAGTCAGTGGCCGACATTGCCGGGGCAGAGATTACAGTGGACAAAAACAGTAATGGGCCACCAACCGGGAAACCAATCAACATTGAAATTACCAGTGAAAACCTTGACAACCTGGTGGCTGATGCTTTTGCCTTCCGTAATTATCTTGATTCACTTAGCATTCCAGGGGTTGAGGAACTGAAAACAGATTTTGAAATGAATTCTCCTGAAATCAACGTTCAGATTGATCGCGACCGCGCCCAACGCCTGGGATTGTCGACCGGACAAATAGGGATGGAAATCCGTACTGCATTGTATGGAAAGGAAATATCGAAATATAAACAAGACGAGGATGAATTTCCTATTATGCTTCGCTATTCCAAAGTAACACGCGATAACATTGATGCACTGGTAAATCTTCAAATCACCTATCGTGATATGAATAGCGGGCAATTGCGCAGTATTCCGCTTTCAACAGTGGCCAAGATTGATTACTCCTCGACCTATGCAGGAATCAAGCGACTGGACCAAAAACGCATTATTACAGTATATTCCAATGTGCTCTCTGGATATTCGGCCAATGATATTGTACCTGTGATCAACCAAAAGGCCAAAACATTTCCGCTTCACGAAGGAACTGCAATCAAATTAACTGGTGAACAAGAGGATCAGGATGAAACGTCTACCTTCTTTTTGAAGGCCATGATCATTGCATTGGGAGTTATCTTCTTTATCCTGATTACACAATTTGGCTCAGTCAGCAAATCACTCATTATCCTTAGCGAAGTTATTTTCAGTATTGTAGGGGTATTGCTTGGAGTAATGATTTTTGGTATGGATATTGTCATCCTGATGACTGGCCTGGGTATTGTAGCTCTTGGGGGAATTGTGGTCCGAAACGGAATCCTGATTGTTGAATTTATTGATTCGAAGAAAAAGGAAGGAATGCCTACCCGACGTGCAATTATCGAAGGTGGTAAAACCCGTATCACACCTGTTATCCTCACTGCCACAGCTACCATACTTGGATTGGTGCCATTGGCCGTTGGTATGAATATCAATTTCATCACCATGTTCACCGAGTTGGATCCGCATATCTATTTCGGAGGCGACAATGTGGCTTTCTGGGGGCCTCTGGCCTGGTCAATCATCTTTGGATTGAGCTTTGCCACTTTCCTTACCCTGATGTTTGTTCCGGCCTTGTATGAGCTGGATTACACCATTAAATTGAAAATGCAGAGGCGTAAAAATCTCAAAAGGATTAAAGCGTTGAAGAAATAAACTTTATAGATAAAGTATAAATTAAAACGGCGGAGAAGATAACTTTTTCGCCGTTATGTTTATAATATTTATTCAGGCTACACTATTCAATTTAATTACTTCTATTTCAAAGCCTTTATTAAAAGCTTCTTCTGTTTTTTTAGAACTTCTGAAGTTATTTCAGTACTCAGGTAGTATTTTTCACAATTATTACAGATTTGGGCAGGTACCTCTTAATGGCAATTATTGAACCTCCCCGGTCAAGGGTAACAATAACATTTACCTTTTCAGTTGTTACTTTTTTACAAATTACACATTCCATCACTTTATTTTTTACAGGTAATATCGATATTCACCTTTGGCCGATACAATCCCTCATGTGTTTCCTTAATGAGTTCTACCAGTGGAATATTGGGTGGGCAGCGGCTCATATCAATATTTTGAAGGTTTTCATATGTGGGGAAATTACCTGGAAACCAGTGGTCTTTTTCCTGAAACATATTGTAACGGTAAAGACCGAAGTCTTTCATGTCGTAGCATTTCCAAAGGGTTCGGAAACGTAAAATTTCAGGAATATTCAATCCTGAAGGATCGTTTTCCATGCAGTAAGCATCGAAATTAGCATATTGATCAAGTAGTTTTTGGTCATCAAGCTGTTGTTTTATTTGATCATCTTCAGGAGAAAGGGGAGCCAGAGCTGGAAAAATACCGTTGATATGATCAAACTGCACTGTAACAGGTAATCCAAAAGTTAGAGTGTGAACTCCAGGATGACTGAGGCAAAAACGGGCATTCCATTGAATGGGATGCAGTGGGGCAGTCAATTCTTTCAGTTTCTGGGGCGATCTTAAGAGCTGTCCTCCTTTATCGTTGGGCGATATAATAAATACACCCATATCTTTGGTCTCGGCCAGATCAATGGCTGCCTTGTTGCGCTGGAAGAAATAGTAATAATGCAGATTTACGAAGTCGAACAAGTTGGTTTCGATGGCTTTAAGAATAACGTCCAGCGGGGCGTGGGTGCTAAACCCGACATGCTTTATAATTCCTTCTTGTTTTAATTTCAGCAACTCTTCAACCGGCCCCCCTTTGGCGCACGCCGTTTCTAAAAGTTCCATTGTATTGATTCCATGCCATGCATAAAAATCGAGATAATCAGTCTGCAGGGCTTTTAATTGGAGGGCAACCAGTTTTCGGGTCTCTTCTGCAGTTTTCGGATTCCCTTTGGTCATTAAAAAGTAGGAATCACGTTTTATTTTGAGCTCATCATTTAAAACCTGACCGTAAGCATGTTCGCTTTTGCCGTACCCGTATGCAGTTTCAATTAAATTGATGCCTTGCGCAAGTGCTTTTTCAACTGTGTCGCGACATTGATCCAGCGTATCCTGAGGGATATGCTCCCGGGGATCTTCTGATCC